>Ga0137403_10000746_pt1 | contig 41809 bp, 39 predicted proteins | sample CZOMad2_1_16fung_FD_122057 | JGI IMG/M metagenome (GOLD analysis project Ga0137403, IMG submission 122057) | Vadose zone soil fungal communities from Angelo Coast Range Reserve, California, USA - CZOMad2_1_16fungal (Hybrid Assembly) | ecosystem: Environmental > Terrestrial > Soil > Vadose zone...
TCTTGGGCGGGCGCTCCGCCTGCTTCAAGACCTCGGAGCCGTTCAGGAGCACGTTGACCGACGCGATGCCCTTGCCCGAGCTGACCTCCGCCGCCACCAGGCTCGACTGGTCGGTCACCCTCGCGCCATTTTCGGGATGACGGAACTGCACGGTCAAGGGCACGACGCGGTCGAAGAAAACGGCACGAACGTCCTGCTGGGTCACGCCGTCGGCGTCGGTTGCGGTGACCACGATGGTGTTTTGCCCATCCCGCAGCTTGAGGGGGAGGTTCACGGGGAACGTCCGCGGCGACGCGCGCTCCTCCAGGCGCGAGACCTCGACGCCGTTGACCATCACGAGGACCCGCCGTATCCCCTTGCTACTCGACGCGAGCCCGGCCAGCGCGATGCTCTCCTGATCGACGTGAGCCTGGTCCCTGGGCGAAGAGATCGCGACCTGGAGTGCGGCGGCCGCGGGCGACGGCACGCTGGCCGGAGCGACCGACGGCGGCGCCGGGATACTCGACGACGGTGCCGGGGTGGCCGGGGGCGGGGTCCGGGTGGCCGAGGGCGGTGCCGGGGCGGCCGGGGGCGCGGCGGACGTGACCGGCGGCACTGGGGCCGGGGCGGGGGGCGAGCCTGGGCGATCGCGGAAAATCACGCGCGCTTCCTGTTTGGTCTGGCCCTTGGTATCGGTGACGGTGACGAGCAGGACATTCTTGCCCTCGCGAAGGGGCACCGAGAAACTCATGGCAAGCTCGGGAGGCGGAGAGCGCTCCGCGCGAGCGTGAATCTCCGAGCCGTTGATCGTGGCGGACACGCGCGCCACCCCCGCGCCGGCCGTGATCTTGCCTCCCACCTGGGTCTGGGCGTCGCTCACGTGCGCCTGATCCTTCGGATCGTTCAGGAGCACTTGCAGGGGCGCCGGCGTCCCTCCCTCCGCTGCTACCAGCTGGAAGTCGAGTCCGCGGAGCCCGGCTCCTTCGGCCTTCACGATCTGCCGGGCCTCCGGGGCGTACCACATGACGACGTTCCAGTACTGGCGGCCGGGGACGCCGCCGCTGCGCCGGAGCGGATCCCCGATGTACTCGGCCAGGTAGACGATTCGGAAGGCCTGGTAGACGCCCGCCGGTACCTGCACGCTCTCGTACGCCTTGACCTCCCACGTGAAGCGCACGGGGAGCCCGCTTGGAAACTCGCGGCTGTGCATGACCGCGTTGAAGAGCGTGCCGAACTTTCCCACCTCGAGCGGCCACTTGATGGGAGGCGGCGGATCCATCTGCCAATCCACGTTGCCGTCCTTGAGCACCTGATACAAGCCGAGGTCGCGGGTGAGCTGGATCTTGCGGGTGGGGCCGGCGGCGAAGAAGTACACGTCGCTCGTGGAGCGGATCAGATCGTAGGCGCCGTCGTTGAGGAGCCAACGCATGCCCACTTCGTAGCTCGGGCGCTCCGCGCTCTGCTTCTGGGCGAAGCCGGTCTCCGCCGCGACACACCACACCAGCGAAATGCCGAAAGCCAAAGCGGTGGGGCCTCGCCTCATCCACGCACCTCGAGCGGCAGGGGTGATCGCCGCCTCGTCAGCATGAGCAGCTCGTCCTCCAGCACCGGTGAGGCTGGCCTGACCGACGTGCTGTACCCGGCAAACCGACGCTCTACATTACCGCATGAGCGGGCCAAACCGGGCGTGCATAGACGGCTCGTTCCTTCAGTCGGGCTTGATGTCGAGCGTGACGGCGAAGCGCTCCACCACGGAGTCGTCGCCTTCCCAGTGGCGCCAGCGTTTCAGTCCGACCCGGGCCCGGCCCGGAGCGCGCGCTCTGAAATTCCAGCTTCTCGCCCCGCCTGCGCCGAGACCGGCGCCCTCGCTGTGATAGGTCGGGGCGTCGGCCTCGAGCCGCTTGGCATCGATGGAATCGATGGCCCACGAGTAGCCCGTGGTGGGGTTCTCGGGAAGATGCACGGAGATCACGTCGCCGACCTTCGCCACCACCACGCGACCGTGATCCTCCCGGGTGACCGCCACCTCGGCCATAGAGTCAGTCCGCGATCGCTGAGCCGCGCTGGGTCAGACCGTCACCCCGTATGACTCGCCGAAGAAGCCGCTGTTGATGTAGGCGGGGGAAGCATAGGCGAAGCCGCTGTCTCCCCACGACGTCCCCCAGCTGTTGCGAACGATGAACCGCCCCGTGGCCGTATAGCCCACGATGGCGATGGCATGTCCGCCCCGCACCGTGTTCGGGTAGAAGGTGTCGAGATTGCCGTGGGTGGCCGTGGCATTGTCCCAGGTCTGGTCCACGGAGAGACCGGCGAGGATGGGCCCATGCGCGGCCAGCCAGGCTTTCCACTGGTTGAGATTCTTGGCCAGGTTGAAGTACGCGCTGATCTTGCGCTGGGCGGCCGCGGCGTAGAGCGCATTCTCGGTGCCCGTGTACATCAGGGTCGTGATGTGGAAAGGCAGCATGGCCATGGTGGCCACGCCGAACTTGCGGCACACGTCCATGGCCGCTTTGAGCGACGTGCCCGCTTCCTCCACGAAGCTCTCGGGCCGCTGCACGAATTCGTCGGTCTCCTTGGAGGACATCCAGACATAGCGCGGCGAGAGCTGCTCCGTCTTCTTGAGCTTCTTTTCCTTCACCATGTGATAGCGGACGACGCCTTCCGCGGTGGCCCATCCAACGCACGACCCGGTCTGGCCCTGGTCGCCCACCGCCCACCACGACTGCCGGAGATCCACGGAGGCGGGGGGCGCCGCCACCGCGCCGAGAGCGCCGGAGGCGAGGGCGTCCTCGAATTTCCAGTCCTTCTCCACGCCCTTCGAGGGCACGAGATTGCAAATGCGCTTGACCCCCTCCGCCCTCGTCTCCTTCTTGACCACCACCTTGACGATCTTCACGGTCTTCGGTGCCTTCGCCGCCTTCGCCCGCGTCTTCTTCCTCGAGGCCATGAGATTCTCCTTTCCCCGAACGCATCCGCGGTGAACGTCAACCGACGAGCAGCACAATTAGAGGGCGGCGGGCCGACGCTGTCAAAGAGAATCGGCGGTCCGCGCTCCGCTACGCAAAATGACGAACGTCTTGTCCTTGACCACGCCTCCCCCCAGAGACTACTCTCAGCGGGCGTCCGCCTATGGCCGCGCGCGCACGCAACAACGCTCCGGCGGAAGGAGATCGAGTCCATGACGGAAGAGCTTCCAGCCGCTGGCGGAATCAAACGTCTCGTCCTCTGCTTCGACGGCACCTGGAATACGCCGGAAGACCAGACGAACGTCTCCCGCCTCTACGCGGCCCTCGCCGACGTGTACGGAGGGTGCAAGGGCCAGCTCAAGTTCTACGACACCGGGGTCGGCACCATAACCGGATCCCGGATCACCGGGGGCACTCTGGGCTGGGGCCTCGACGAGAACATTCTCCAGGGGTACTGCTGGCTCATCAACGAGTTCCTGCCCTTCGCGGAGGCGCCGCGTCCCGAGCCGGAGTCGGACGGCGAGGTCTTCGACATCGGGCCCGACATCTTCATCGTGGGCTTCAGCCGCGGCGCCTATACCGCGCGGAGCCTCGCCGGGCTCATCAACCGCTGCGGCCTGCCCAGGAAGGAGCTGTTCGTGGGGGAGAAGAACCGGATCACGGGCAAGGTGGACGATCGCGCGAACACGAAGTCCAAGATCGTCCAGCGCGCCTGGGATCTTTATCGCACGCGCTTCCCCAAGGGTGTGGACGGGCGCGCCCAGGCGCCGTGCCTGGCGTACCGGACGGAGAACTGCTGGAACGTCAAAGTAAAGATGCTCGGGGTGTGGGACACCGTGGGCGCCCTCGGCGTGCCCGCATTCTCGAACACGCCGCTCGCCCGCGCCAAGTATGGCTTCTACGACACCAGCCTCGGACGCGTCATCGAGCACGCCTATCACGCGGTGGCCATCGACGAGCAGCGCGAGGACTATCAGGTCACCCTCTGGGAGGCCGTGCATCCGGTGGGCACCCGTGAAGTGGAGCAGCGCTGGTTCCCGGGAGCCCATGCCAATGTGGGGGGCGGCTATCAGGACGATCTGCTTCCCGACCCGCCCCTCAGGTGGATCGCGGAGAAGGGGATCGGGCACGGGCTCGAGTTCTCCACCCAGTTCGAGGCGAACCTGGGGGCGGCGCGCTGCAAAAACGCGCTGCCCGAAGATTTCAAGCTGCGCGGCGACGAATATCTCTCCCCCGTGCGCGACTCCTACCGCGAGTTCCTGCGCGGGATCTATCGCTTCGCCCGCGCCCTCGTGTTCCGCGGCCGCTACCACCGGCCCATGCTGATCAGCGGAGTGGGCGAGACGATCGACGAGACCGCCCACATGAAATGGGCTTCCGATCCCCACTATCGGCCGAAGAATTTCGCCTTCGCCGGCCGACGCGATGTGAGCTTGGGCGCGGGCATCACTCCCGCCCCCGAGCCGTCCAGCGATACCTAACCGCACTCGAGGAGGGGCGCCATGGGACTGTCCGGCGTGCTCGAGGCCATCATCGGCCTCGTGTTCATCTACTTCCTCGTGAGCGTTCTCTGCTCAGGATTGAACGAGGCCATCGCGCAGGAGACGGGCCGGCGCGGACGCTTCCTCCGGGAAGGCCTCGTCAATATCGTGAGAGACCGGTGGCTGTTCCTGCGCCTCATCAACCACCCGCTGGTGTCCAGCATGTACCGTGACGTTCCCGGCAAGCCCCGGACGCCTTCCTACATCCCTCCGGGCAGCCTGGTGAACGCGCTCCTCGACATCATCGTTCTCAAAGCCCGGCAGATCGATCCCGCGCGCGCCGCCACCGCCGGCCAGATGCTGACGTTCGACGAGGTGCGGGCGGCCGCCCTCACGTGCAAGCAGGGTGGCTTCCAGGTTGCCGACGCCATCCTGCCCCTGCTCGATGCGGCCCAGGGCAATCTCGACGTGGCGAGGAAGAATCTCGAGGCGTGGTACACGGGCGGGATGGACCGCGTGTCGGGCTGGTACAAGCTCCACACCCGCCGCGTGCTCCTCGTGGTCGGTCTGCTCGTGGCGGTGATCTTCAACGTGGACACCTTGAGCATCGTGACCCAGCTGTCCCGCTCCGCCGAGCTGCGCAAGTCTCTGGCCGACGCGGCCACCCAGGTGGTGGAGACCAAGCGGTTCAACGGGGTGGAGATGCAGGTCAACGAAGGCGATATCAAGATCGCCCAGGACGATCTCAAGAAGTTCGCCTCCGGCATTATCGCCTTCGAGAAGCAGGGCCTGCCCATCGGCCACTCCTGCCTCAGTCCCGCGGAGGTCGGCACCGACAGCCGGCTCAAGGCCGTCATCGGCAGGTGCTGGCTCAACATCCGCGCCACCGCGGCCGGGGACTGGCTGATCAAGGTCCTCGGATGGCTCGTCACCGGCCTCGCCGTGAGCCTCGGCGCGCCCTTCTGGTTCGACCTGCTCAATCGCCTCGTCGATCTTCGCGGCGCGGGCAGGCGACCCGACCCGACGGCGGAGCCCGCTCCGGCGAAGTGACCGGCGCGCTATCCGCCCCAGCCGAGATAGCGGAAGAGGGTCAATCCCCCCGCGCTGCTGATGGGAAGGAGGAGGGCGCGCACGACGGGCTGCTCGGTCAAGGGGGCGAAGGCGCCCCGCCGCAGCGACTCGATCTCCCGCGTCATGATCTCGATCTGGGACGCGATGGCGGGCGCACCCGCCTGCCCTTTCGCTCTCACCAGGAGATGGGTGAACCGCTCGAGGGCCATGCCGCGGGCGCGCTCGGCGACGCCGCGGAGCTTGAACGCGCAGGCCGCCGCGTAGAGCCCGCTCACCCCAAAGACGACCATGAGCTGATACGGCGTGCCCAGGTTGTCGAAGAGCGGGCTCCGGGAGAGGATCATGAGGCACAGGACGATGAACGGGTAGTAGATGATGGGACTGACGATGTCCGTCCACATCTCGATCACCTTGATGTCGAGCCAGTGGCTGATGCACGCTTCCTTGATCGCGGCGTCCGGCGTCTCTCCGCCCAGCGAGATACCGAGTCGCCTGCCCGCCTCTTCCAGCATGTGGCCGGGCCACTTCGTGGGCTCGGCGGCGCCGAGAAACTTGGCGTACTTGTCGCCGAGCCGGATGGTGTCGCTCACCGCGAGGATCAGCCACACGAGGAGCGGCGCGGAGAGCCACAGGAGCACGTGATCGATCCACTTCACGGAGAGCCCGCGCGTCGGCACCACGAGGGGATCGAAGGACAGAATGAGGCCACAGAAGATCAGGAACAGCAGGGCGGCGGGAATCACGCGCTGACACTGGCTCCGGAACGAGCTCTGCTCCAGATAGCGGCCCCACAGCGCCTCCGCCTTGTAGCGCTTCTCGTCGAGCAGCCCCGAGGTCTGCCGCCGGTCGCGGAGCGCCGGCCACACGCCCTTGAGCCAGCTCTTGAGGCCGGAGCCTCTCGGCTCGGGAACCGCGATCTTGCCGAACTCCTCGTCGAGCTGCAATCGAACCCGCTTGATGACCCGGCGCACGGCCACGAGGAAACACACGGAGAGGGCGGCCGCGGTGAACCGGAGCATTTCCGTCGGCCAGAGACTGATACCCGAGAAGGCGAGGAACGGCTCGCCCTTCTGATCCTCGAGGATGACCCCCACGCAGGCCGTCACCATGAGCCCGGCGGCGAGGAGCAGGCCCGCCGCCGCCCAGGCCTTTCGCCGACGGGGCGCCCCCCGGGCCCGTCGCACGATGCCATCTATCCCCTCCTTCAAGGGAGGGCTGACGAGATAGAGGAGCAAGGAGCCCGAGAGGATGATGCCGAAGCCAATGACCAGATGCCGGCCGTTCGGATTGGGAAGAACGCGCGGCACCTCGGGATGGATGCCGCGCGGCACGTCGCCGCTCAGATCGAAAGCGAGGCCGCGCCCGATCTCGAAGATCCGGGGCGGGATCTGCGCGCTCAGCGCGGACTGGTTCACCCGCGGCGCCTTCGTGCACCCGGTACCCGGCGCCTCCAGCGCGCATTGAGTGGCGAAGAACATGGCGGTCTGATACGTGTCGCGAAACGGCGGGATGTGCCGCTGGAGGCTCGGGTCGAGCATGAAGCCGAAGCTCGAGGCGACCACGAGGTTGCGCGTCCACGCGTACTCGGCCGGATGCAGCATGCGGGCGTCGAGGTCGGTGGTGAAGAAGACCGCCTTCGGAAATTCCCTCCGGAAAGCCCGCAGGACCAGCGACTTGTCGTAGACATCGCTGCCGAGCACGCCGACGGCCTTGATCTCTCCCGGAGCACCGCCGTCTCCGGGATCGGGCGCCAGGTCGCGAACATGCGAGGCGAGCCGCCGCAGATAGTCGACCTGCGAGGTGCCCTCCGCGCGCTCCAGAGGCTCGAAGGGGCCCGAGTTGTCCGGCTGGACCTTTTCGCTGTCGCGCCTCGAAGACGGGCGCGGCGCGCCCGGGATCTGGCCATCGAGGCCGCGGAGGTAGCTGAAGCGACGAATCCAGGGTGGCCGCGGGGGAGCGCCCACGCACGGCGCCCCGGACTGGCAGATCGCCGTCTCGAGTGCCCTGGGAAGCTCGCGGCCGTACGAGGTGTCCCACTCGGACACGAGGATGATCCGGTCCGGACGCTCCTTGCGCGTGGGATCGATGCCGCGCCGTCGGAGCTCGGGGACGAGCGCCCCCATCACCGCTCCGTCGGTGGCGATGACCCGCAACACCGAATCGGGCTGGACGCCAGACGATCCGCCCGCCGCGGTGGAGGTCGCGGTCGAGAAGAACATCATGTCGGGCGGCCCTTCCTTCCGTCCCGCCACCTCGGCCGTCATCCCCTGGAGCGTGCCCGAGCCTATGGGTCCCAGGATGACGACGCGTCCTCCCGCTCGCTTGGCAAGGCCGGCCAGCTGCTTCGTGAAATCGACGAGCTGACTCACCGCTCGATGCTCGTCGAGGCTGTTCTCGTCCAGCCAGAGGAGGAGCACGCGGCGGCCCGAGCCTTCCTGGCGGAACCACTCGAAGGGCACGCGGCGTTGACGCTCGAGCCCCGCGGACGGCAAGATGAGGCCGAGCCCTTCCGGCTGCTCCGGCACGAAGCTCGCCGTGGACAGCGCGGATACCACGGCGTAGCGAGTCCGCCGCCGCTGCTCCGCGTACTCGGGGTAGTCGCCACCGAAGACCATCGCGCCCACGATGTCGGTAGTCGCTCCGGGCTTGCCGAGCTCGGCCATGACCTCGGCGAGGCGGTCGCGTCCCGAGCGCTGCGACGCGGGATCCTGATCGGCCGCGGCATCCTTCGGCCGCTTCAGGTACTGGTCGATAGCGGCGAAAGGATCCTGCCAGAGGCGCCCGGGCACATCCTGCAGCGTGCCCGGCGGGTAGCCGGCGATCTCCGTTGGCGACGGGCGCGTCCCTACGAGCTGCCACTGCCCGACGAGGATCCCCGCGAAGGCCACGAGCACGGTCGCCACGATGGCGACGGAAAGGCCGGAGCCGGACCCGTCCTTCTTCTCAGAAGCGGCCATGCCGTCGTCCTCCCGGGGCGCCGCTCACTCCATTGTGACTTGGCGAGGCACCTTCACCATGACACGGTCAGGCCTGAGCCTGCTCCTCACCTACCGGGTCTTGTCCCTGTCCATGAGCAGGCGGCGGAGGATCTTGCCCGAGGCCGACTTCGGGATCTGGTCGATGAACTCCATCTGGCGGATGCGCTTGTGGGGGGCGACGCGCTCCGCCACCCAGCCCATGATGGCCTCGGCCTTGGTCGCGCGTGAAGCCTCGTCGGGCTTCAGCACCACGTAGGCCTTCGGCACCTCGCCCGCCTCCTCGTCGGCCCGGCGGACGACGGCGGCGTCGAGCACCGCCGGATGCGTCACGAGGAGCGCTTCGAGCTCGGCGGGGGCGACCTGGAGGCCCTTGTACTTGATGAGCTCCTTGGTCCGGTCCACGATGAAGAAATAGCCGTCCGCGTCCACGTATCCCACGTCGCCGGTGTGGTACCAGCCCTCACGGTCGAGACAGGCCGCCGTCTCCCCGGGCTGATTGAGATAGCCCTTCATGATCTGCGGACCGCGGATCAGGAGCTCCCCTTCCCGACCCTCGGGCACCGTCTCTCCCGTCACCACATCGATCATCTTCACCTCGGTGTTCGGGACCACGCAGCCCGCGGACCCCGGCTTCATGGGCGCGTTCCTGGTCGGGCTCAGATGGGTCACCGGGCTCGCCTCCGTCATCCCGTAGCCCTGCGTCACAGGGCAATTGAGCTTGCGGCTGAGCTCGCGCGCGATGTCCTCGCCGAGAGGCGCCGCGCCCGAGAAGACGAGCCGGACGCTCGAGAGGTCGGCCTGGGCCGCCGCGGGGTGCTTGACGAGGCCGAGCACGATGGGCGGCACCAGAGGAAGCACGGTGACCCGGTACTTCTGCACCGCGGCGAGAAACTCCTGCATGTCGAAGCGCGGCAAGACGAGAATGGTGCCGCCTCCCGCCAAGCCGAGCATCATGATCACCACCATGCCGTAGATGTGGAAGAAGGGCAGGACGGCCATGGTGATGTCGTGCTCGCCGAAGCCTTCCCAGTTCCGCATGCCGTTGCACTGACAGAGATTGGCCACGAGGTTGCGATGGGTGAGCATCACGCCCTTCGGAAGTCCCGTCGTCCCGCTCGAATACGGCAGGGCCACGAGATCCTCCCGCGGATCGATACGCACTGGAGGCGGTTCCGTGCCGGCCTGGAGGAGATCGGAGAAGGGCGTGGCGCCTTCCGCGGATCCGAAGACGAAGATCTCCTCGATCGCGCTCTTCTTCGCGGCCTCCGTGGCCTTGTCGAGGAAAGGCGCCACCGTCACGAGGAAGCGCGCCCGCGAATCCGTGAGCTGCTTGGCGAGCTCGTCGGCCGTGTAGAGAGGATTGACGGTGGTATTGATGCCTCCCACCGCCGCCACCGCGAGAAAGATCACCGCGTACTCCGGCACGTTGGGGCTGTAGATGGCGAAGACGTCGCCCTTCTTGAAGCCCCGCTTGGCGAGTCCGGCCGCCGCCTTGCCCACGCTCTCGGCGAGCTGGCGATAGCTCAGCGCCCGTCCGGACGGCCCGTCGATCAGCGCGGGCTTGTCGCCGAGCCGGGCCGCGTGACGCAGGACGAATTCCGTGATCGACACCTCGGGAATGCTGACGTCCGGGCTGGTGCTCTTCACGATCATCGGGGGCTCCTTGGGGTGAGCGGCATAGAGGCTGCCTGAGACTGTGCCACAGTATCGCGGAATTGGGGAGGGCGAAGACGTCAGAGATCGGCGCGATCAGCTCTCCGGTCGAACGCGGCGAAGACGATCACCGCGCCCACGAGGAGCAGGATGGCGGCGACGGTGAGGGCGACCCGGTAGCCAGAGATGAAGGCGTCGAGGGCGGGCGCAATGACGGAGGCCCCCAGAACGGTGACCACGGCCCGGGTCGAGCCGCGCCGGCGAAATGCTCAACCGGAGCTTGAGGGACTTCCCGTCGCCTCGAGGACCGCCTCCCGCCACTCCCGCTTCAAGGGAAGGATGGGCGGCATGGGCACCATCTCGGGGGCCGGGGTGGGCGCGGCCACCGCGTCCTTGCGATCGGTGGCGGCCCCTTTCTTCATGAAGAGGTTGTAGATGGCCCACTGGATCCGGCGGCGCGAGCCGCGGATCGGAAAGCGCTTCATCATGGACCCCGGCGAGTAGAAGGTCTCGTAGGCCGCGGTCTGGCCCAGCCGCAGCTCGTCACCCGTCATGCGGGCGGGCCGGTAGACCACGTTGGCCTGGTCGTACTTCTCCCAGTCGTAGGACACGATGCGATCGGCCTTCTTCATCTCGTACCAGGTCAAGGTGCCCGGATAGGGCGTGAGGACGGAGTACGCGCAGGCATCGTAGTCCGCATTGATGTTGAAGCTCGACGTCGCCTTGAACACGGAGGGATCGTCGCCGTCGAAGCCGAACATGAAGAGGCCAAAGACCATGATGCCGTAGGAGTGGACCTTCTCCACGAGGGAGGCGAAGGTCTCCGGGCGGTTCACGTGCTTGTGCACGCTGGTGAGGGTCGAGCGCGTGATCGACTCGAAGCCGATGCTCAGCATGGTGCAGCCGCTGGCCGCGGCCAGCTCGAGCATGCGGTCGTCCTGGGCGAGCTTGGAGGTGACGCCGGCCTGCCAGCTGATGCCGAGCCCCTTGAAGGCCCGCATCACTTCCTTGGGCCGCTCGGGGGTGCCGAAGAAGTCGGCGTCGTTGATCGAGATGATGCGCGAGCCGCAGCTCTCCACCTCGCGCACCACCTCGTCCACCGGGCGGTAGCGGAACTTGAGCCCGTTCATGAGCGGCTCGGCGCAGAAGGTGCAGCCCTGGTGGCAGCCGCGGGAGGTTTGTACGAAGGTGCTGTTGACGTAGCGATGCCGCTTGAGGAGGTCGTAGCGCGGGGGGGCGAGGCCTTCCATGGGATGGAGCTTCTCCGACTTGTAGGTGCCGCGCATCTCGCCCTTCTCGAGATCGTCGAGAAGCTTGGGCAAGACGAGCTCCACCTCGCCGATCACCACCGCGTCGCAATGCTTGAGAGCTTCCAGCGGCATGAAGCTCGGATGCACGCCGCCCATGGCCACGGGCACTCCCCGCGCCCGGAAGGCGTCGGCGATCTCGTATCCGCGGTTCACGTAACTGGTCATGGCGGAGATGCCGACGAGGTCCGCGTTCAGGTCGAAGTCGATGGTTTCGATGTTCTCGTCCGTGAGCACCACGTGGTAACGGTCGCGCGGAATCCCCGCGGCCACCGCGAGCAGGCCCGCGAGAGGCGAGTAGAGCGCCCGGTTCAGATAGAGGGGGCGGGTGGTCAGCGAGTCAGTCTTGGGATTGATCAGATGTATGACGCGTTGGCGCATGTGGTCACTCCCGGGATCGCAAGGCGAAGCAAGAGAGCAAGTACTGGGAGCCTACGTCTCCCGGGGTCGAGCCGTCAAGCAATGAAGGCCCCGCCCTCACGCCATGGGATTCGGGCGTACCACGAGTCCCCCCCGCAGGCGCTGGGGGGTGACCCGGCCTACCGCGGTGGCGGTGGCTCCGACAAAGGCGCCCAGCGCCCCGAGGGCATCGCCCAGACCGTTCAGCGCCTCGTCCCGGTCGAGTCTCTCACCACCCGTCGGCGGCGTCTTCCCCCTCGCGAACCACGGCTCGAAATGCACGTGCCGGATCTCCAGCCGGCGCTCCGCCCGATGACTCTTGGCGTCGACGCGTCCAATGAGCTGGCCGTGATGGAGGATGGGCAGGGTGTAATAGCCGTGCACGCGCTTGTGGCCGGGCGTGTAGACCTCGATGCGGTAGTCGAAGCCGAACAGACGCGCCACGCGGCCGCGATACCACAGGAGCGAATCGAAGGGCGACAGGAGCGTTGTCCCCTTCGACAGCGCGGGTGACCGCCGCGCCCGCGCGAGAGCGGGCATATCGCGCGTGAGGGCGAGCCAGCGGCCCGGCCGCCCTTCGACGTCGATCTCCGCGATGTCTCCACTGTCGAGCATGGCGCGGAGCGGAGCGCGGCGACCGCCCGCTCCGAAGCGTGGAAAGGTCATGTAGCCCGCGAGGTCCTGCTCCGTGGCCGCGCCCATGGCGTGGAGCGAGCGCTCGAGGTGCCAGCGGCGGAAGTCCTCAGGTGAGGGCACCTCGCAGCCCGCGGCCGCGGGAATGGCCCGCTCCAGGAGGTCGAAGCGCTTCTGGAAGTGCTGCCGCGAGTGAATGGTCAGGGCGCCGGTCATCCACAGGTAGTGCAGCGCGTGCTGCGTAGGGCCCCACCTCCACCAGCCGCCCTCTCCCGACGGCCGGCGCCCTTCGAAGTCACCGTTGGCCATCGGGCCATTGGCGAGCACGGCGGCCCGCACGCGCTCCAGCACCTTGCCGTTCCGGCGCAGGTCGGACCATCCGGTATGGCGCAGGCGGTAGTCGAGCATGGCGCGGCGCCACCACGGCAGCATGCTGGTGGGCACGAGACAGGCGGCGTGTGCCCAGTATTCGAAGAGCAACCGGCGGCGATAGACCTGCCGGTCGAGCCAGGCGCGATCGTAGGGTCCGAAGCGGCTCCACACCGTGAGGTAGTGCGCGCGATCCAGCACGTTGATGGAGTCGAGCTGCAGCCCGCCCACGTCCTCCACGAAGCGGCCGAGCCGCCGGGAAGTGACGGTGGCCGCGCGCGGCCGAGCCAGGTGCTGGCGCTGGAGGAAGAGGGAAGTGACGGCGCGGAGGGGGACGGAGGGGCGCGGCATGATGGCCGAGAGTACCATCGGCTGGATCACACGGGCGGTCTGGGCTAATCTCAAGGGCCCATGACAGACGCCACGCCGAGCGGCTCGAGCGTTCCCCGCTGGCCGGGAGAGGCGCGCGCGGCCTGCGCCTTTACCTTCGACCTCGACGCCGAGACGCTTTGGATGGCCCGCGGAGTGAGCGAGCCCGTCGCCCTGTCCCAGGGGCGCTTCGGCCCGGTGGAGGCGGCTCCGCGCATTCTTGAGCTGCTGGAGAGCGCGCAGATCCACGCCTCCTTCTTCATCCCCGCGTGGACGGCCGCGCACTATCCGGACACCGTGCGCGCCATCGCGGCGGCGGGGCACGAGATCGGCTGTCACGGCGACGAGCACGAGCGCGTCTCCGATCTGGAGGCCAGGCAGGAGGAGGCGATTCTCCTCAAGAGCCTCGCCACGCTGACCCCGCTGGCCGGCGGGCGGCCCGTGGGCTGGCGCGCGCCGGCCTGGCAGCTCTCCGCGAGCTCGCTCGATCTCGTGGCCAAGCACGGCTTCGAGTACTCGTCGAACATGATGGACCGGCTCGTGCCCTATCTGCATGCCGAGGCCCACGGCCGGCGGCTCGTGGAAATTCCCGTGGCGTGGGTGCTCGACGACGCGCCGTTTTTCATGTTCACCGGCCAGCGGAGCATCCAGGCGCCCGGCCCCGTGCTCCAGGGCTGGCTCACGGAATTCGACGGCATCTCCGAGGTTCACGGGGTCACCAACTTCACCTTCCATCCGCAGATCATCGGTCGCCCGTCGCGGCTCGCCTGCCTGCGCGAGCTGCTCGACTACGTGAAGCACACCCCGCGCATCTGGATCGCGCCTCTTCGCGACATCGCCGCCCACTGGCGGCGCACCTCGCCGGCCTGACCGTCCGCCCTAGCGCCAGGCAAAGATACGGTCGGTGGGGATCCGGTCGATCCTGATGTCGATCAGGGTGGACGTGTTCCGCGCGAAGAAGGTGACGTGATGGCCCGCCTCATCCGAGGGAATGGGGACCTCCACGGGCAGGTACTTCAGCGGATCCGTATTGTAGGTCAGGTCGTTGGTGGGTCCGGTGGCGTCGAGATTCATGCCGATGTATGCGGCGGGAAACTTCCGACGGAGATCGGCGAGAAGGGCTTCCAGGCGGTTGAGATTGACGAAGAACGTTCGGTAGCTCGGATTGACGGTGTGGGGCTGGACGTCGACGACGACCTCTTCCTGCAGGATAGTCGTGTACTCCTGGTAGCGATGCAGGCCCTGGAGGACGGCGGGGTCGCTCCACGCGCCGTGGGGGATGGTGGGATCGACCACGTGGAAGGCCACCCGATAGTCCGTGACATCGTTGTCCAGCTCGTCCCTGACATGGAAGAGAAACTGCTGGTAGCCGTGCACGCCGTCGTCGCCTTGGGCGGCATAGAACGCATCGTTGGCCTGCTCGAACTTCTGCCGGAGCTGACGGTATCCGGCGAGATCATTCACGGCGAGGCATTCCTGGATCAAGGCGAAGGTGGGATGGGAAGCGCCCGGATCGTCGGGCACCAGCGTGCTGTGGTTCTTGTCCGGGACGAGACGGAGGGCGAAGGGCTCGTTCTTCTGCAGCCTCACCGCGATCTTCGGAGCGGCCGGGTCGAGAAAATCGATATCCAGCCTGATGCAGTTGAGGGCGGCCGCCGAGGCGCGGACCGTCCCGTCTGATCCGTCCTCGTTGGCGCCTTTGGCGGCCAGTCCCTTCAAGTGCCCGTACGTCGATGTCCCGGACAGGATGAAGACGAAGGGGCCGCGAGCTGGATCGGTCGGATACATGCGGACGTCGCTGAAGAGATCCCGCTCCGCCATCGCCCACAGCTCGGGACTGCCCAGCTCGAGACCCCCGAGGATCTGACGCCCCGTCTGGAAGCCATGCTCGACGCCACCCTTGAAGAGCATGGCGAGAGCCGACTTGCCCTGGGCGGCCAGGCGCGAGCCGAAGTTGGCGGGGGCGAGCATGACCACGGACCGGATGGGGTTCTTGGCTCGATCTCCTCTGCAGATGATGGTGAGGTAGTAGTCGAGCCAGTGACGGAAGACGGGTCCGCCCGTGGAGTGCACGACCACGTCGAGGGCATGGGGCTGGAGCGGGGGGAGCCGGCCTTCTCGAACCAGCGCGTTCAGCTGGACCTGGAAGCCCACGGCAAGATCATCGAAGGTCACGTGGTCTTCCATGGATTCGTAGTTGGCGAGAAATACCGATTCGGCGGTATACCCATTGGCATTGAACCAGGCCTTGAGCGGGGCAAACGACTGGTAGTTGTCGCTCCAGCCATGAAGGATCAGGATGGGATTGGGCATGGTAGGGCTCCTGTGGTCCCGGGCGGGCACCCCAAGACCGGAGAGAGTGTTCGCGCCACGAATCGCTGGCGATCATGGAGCCGGCGATTTCACCTGTCAATGTCCGGCCTCCCCCGCCCCCCGTCCGTTCGACAAAGATTGACGCCTGCCCCTTCCCCCGCTATAACTGGCGCACTTCAGCCACAGGCGTATGCCGCCCCCCGGGCGACTCAATGAAGCGCCGCGGCCGGGCGAACGTGGGAGGGCAGCCTGGACATCGTCCTGCAGCTCGTGCTGAACGGCTTGGCCGTGGGCTGCATCTACGGCCTGGTCGCCCTCGGCTTCGTCCTCATCTACAAGGCCACCGAGCTGGTGAACTTCGCCCAGGGCGACCTCATGATGCTGGGCGCCTTCACCTGCTACATGTTCGTGGTGTGGTACGGCGTCGGCTACTGGGTCGCCTTTGCCGCCGCGGTGGCCGTGGTCGGACTCTTCGGGGCGGCCCTGGATTCCGTGGTTCTCCGCCGTGTGCTCGGTCAGCCGCAGTTCGCGGTGGTCATGCTGACCATCGGGCTCGCCGCGGTCTTCCGGAGCTTCGCGTCGATCGTGTGGGGAACGGAGATCTACACGCTTCCCACGCCCTTCAGCGCCCACACGTCGCGGGTGGGCGGCGTCAGCGTCAGCCACGAATACGTGTCCATCATCGTCGGCACCGTCGTGCTCTGCGCGGTGCTCTACGTGTTCTTCACCCACACCAAGGTGGGCGTGGCCATGCAGGCCGTCTCCCAGAACCAGCTCGCCGCCTACTACATGGGCATCCCGGTGAAGCTCATGTGCTCGCTCATCTGGGCCATCTCCGCGGGGGTGGCGGCCATCGCCGGGGTGCTCCTCGCTCCCGTGTCGCTCGTCGATATCAATTTGGGCTTCATCGGCCTCAAGGCCTTCGCCGCCGCCGTGCTCGGAGGCTTCGGGTCCATTCCCGGAGCCTTGGTGGGCGGGCTCACCATCGGCGTCATCGAGCTCATGTCCGGCGCGTACCTGCCCCCCGGATTCAAGGACGTCGCCGCGTACCTCGTGCTGCTCGTAGTGCTCGTGGTCCGGCCCCAGGGCATCTTCGGGGCGGTCGGGCGAAAGAAGGTCTAGCGCCTCGCCATGCGCTTCCTCTTCAAGACGTCCTATGGCCAGGACCTCACCCTCTTCACCGACAGCACGCAGCGGAACTGGTACATTGCCCTGCTCGTGGGCCTGCTCGTGCTGCCGAAGCTCGTCCCCGCCTATCTCGTGGACATCAGCCTCGTGCTCATCTACGGACTGTGCGGCCTCTCCCTCATGGTGCTCGCGGGCTACACCGGGCTCGTCAGCTTGGGCCACGCGGCCTTCCTCGGGATCGGCGCGTACGCCCACGTGTACTTCACCCAGGATCTCGGACTCCCGTGGATACTCTCCGTCGCCTTGGCCACCGCGCTCACCGCCGCTTCCGGCGTGCTCGTCGGCCTGCCCGCTCTCCGCATGACCGGCGTCTATCTCACCATTGCCACCCTCGCCTTCGCCCTCATCATCCAGGAAGTGTTCACGCGGTGGGACGGGGTGACGCACGGGCTCAAGGGCCGGCCCGTCGACAAGCCCGTGATCTTCGGGGTTTCCTTCGCCAATGAGGTCGCCTTCTACTTTCTCTGCCTCGCCATCCTGATCGGCGGGCTCTGGCTCACTCGCAACCTGTTGCGCTCGCCTACCGGCCGCGCGTGGGTGGCCATGCGGGACAGCGAGATCGCCGCGCAATCCATGGGCGTGAATCTCGCCGCCTACAAGACCATGGCCTTCTCGTATTCGGCCGCCCTCATGGGCCTCGCCGGCGCGCTCTTCGCGCACAAGATCGGCTATCTCGCCCCGGACATCTTCAGCGTGCTCCTCTCCATCCAGTTCCTGCTCATGGTGGTGGTGGGCGGCCTCGGCAGCCTGCACGGCGCCCTCTTCGGGGCGGTGTTCGTGGCCTTCCTTCCCGTGCTGATCTCCCAGGCTCGCGACTCCGTGCCCGCGTGGATCGGCGGGGTGGTGTCCATACTGGGTGCGGACGCGGGCAGCACCGTGTTTCGCCTCACCGACCGTTTCGTGAAGCAGCCCGGGCTCGAGCCCGGCATCTTCGGCCTCATCCTCGTGCTCTTCATCCTCTTCGAGCCGCTCGGCATCTACGGGCGGTGGGTGAAGCTCAAGGTCTACTTCTCCACCTTCCCCCTCTACAAGCGCGCCACCTTCAAGCGCCAGCGGGCGTACATGCGGTCGGAGCGGCTGCGGTGAGTTTCTTCAAGGCCGAGGGCGTGGGCATCAACTTCGGCGGCGTCAAGGCTCTCGACGGGGTGAGCTTCGACGTGGAGCCGGGGCAGGTCTTCACGATCATCGGCCCCAACGGCGCGGGCAAGACCACCATCTTCAACGTGATCAGCCGCATCTACGATCCGAGCCACGGCCGCCTCGTCTTCTGTGACGAGGACATCACGCGCGTGCCCGCCCACGAGATCGCTCCCCGCGGCATCGCGCGAACCTTCCAGAACATCGAGCTGTTCGAGCACGCCACGGTGCTCGACAATCTCCTCCTCGGCCGCCACGCCCACAAGCGCTCGCGCTTCCTCGAAGAGCTCCTCTTCCTGCCGCGCGTGCGCGCCCTCGAGATCGAGCACCGCGAGGCGGCCGAGAAGGTCATCGACTTCCTCGACCTCCAGCCCTATCGAGACCGCCTCATCGCCAACCTGCCCTATGGCGTGCGCAAGGTGGTCGAGCTGGCGCGCGCGCTGTGCACGCAGCCGAAGCTCCTCCTCCTCGATGAGCCCTCCTCGGGCCTCAGTGTGGAGGAGACGGAGGAGATGGCCTTCTGGATCCAGGACATCCGGAGCCTCCTCCACATCACCGTGCTCATGGTGGAGCACGACATGAGCCTGGTGAGCTCCGTCTCCGATCGCGTGCTCGCCTTGAACTATGGGCGGACCATCACCACGGGCACCGCGCGCGAGGTCCAGGACCATCCGGAAGTGGTGAAGGCGTACCTCGGTGGCTGAGGCATGACCGACACGCTCCTCGAGGTCAACAACATCGAGACCTTCTATGGCCCGATCATGGCCATACGCGGGGTGAGCTTCGCGGTGCCTCGGGGCGCCATCGTGACCATTCTCGGCGCCAACGGCGCGGGCAAGACCACCATCCTCAAGACGGTGTCCGGGGTGATGGACGCGCAAAAGGGCACGGTGACCTTCGACGGGCGCGCGGTGCGGGGACTGGATCCCGACAAGGTGGTGCGGCTCGGCCTCAGCCACGTGCCCGAGGGGCGCGAGGTCTTCCCCCTCCTCTCCGTGCGCGAGAACTTGAAGATGGGCGCATACTCGCGGAGCGACACGGCCGGCGTGACCCGGGACATGCAAATGGTGTATGAGTACTTCCCGGTGCTCGCGAGCCGCGCCGAGCAGCGCGCGGGCTCGTTGTCGGGTGGCGAGCAGCAGATGCTGTCGATCAGCCGCGCCCTCATGGCCCGGCCGAAGATGATGCTGCTGGACGAGCCCTCGCTCGGGCTCTCCCCCAAGCTGGTCAAGGACATCTTCGAGATCATCGGCCGGATCAACCGGGAGCAGGGCATGACCATCCTGCTCGTGGAGCAGAACGCGAACATGGCCCTCCACTTGGCCGACTACGGCTATGTGCTGGAAGTCGGCCGCATCGTGATGGAAGACACCTGCGCCCGGCTCCTCCAGAAGGACGACATCAAGGAGTTCTATCTCGGCATCAAGGACGAGAGCATCCGGGGCACCCGCCGCTGGAAGCGAAAGAAAATGTGGAGATGAGCGTGATCACTCGGACACGACCGATCGCCGCCGACGGACAGCCCTGGATCGTCAAGGGACAAGACACCCTGCCCCGACTTTTTCGCCACGTGGTGAAGGAGCGCGGAGAGCAGGTCGCCATGCGCGAGAAACACCTCGGCATCTGGCGCTCGATCACCTGGCGCGAGTACGGCGACAAGGTCCGCCGGGTCGCCCTCGGACTGGTGGCCCTCGGGCTCCGGCCGGGCGAGGTGGTGTCCATCGTCGCGGACAATCGCCCGGAGTGGCTCTATACCGATCTCGGCACCATCTCGGCAGGCGGCGTGACCAACGGGATCTACACCACCGACTCGCCGAAGCAGGTGGAGTACATCGTCAACGACAGCGGCACCCGCTTCTACTTCGCGGAGAACGAAGAGCAGCTCGACAAGATCCTCGAGGTCCGGGCCCGCTGCCCCCAGCTCGTGAAGATCTTCGTGTACGACATGGACGGCCTGCACGACTTCCGCGACGATCAGGTGATGCCGTTCGAGGCCCTCCTCGCGGAGGGTGCCCGCTACGAGCGTGAGCATCCCGGCGCTTTCGATCCCCTCGTGGACATCGCGCAGCCCGGGGACCTCGCCATCCTCGTGTACACCTCCGGCACCACGGGTCCTCCCAAGGGCGCCATGCTGAGCCACCGCAACATCCTCTTCCAGATCGGTTACTCCGATTTCGTCACGGAGCCGCGGGCGGGCGACCAGCAGCTCTCCTTCCTTCCCCTCGCCCACGTGGCGGAGCGGACGTTCAGTGTCTTTTACCCGCTGTACTCGGGGGCCACCGTGAACTTCGCGGAGAGCATCGACACCGTGCCCGAGAACATCCGGGAGGTCGCGCCCGCCGTCTTCTTCGCGGTGCCCCGGATCTGGGAGAAGTTCTACTCCTCGGTGGCCCTGCGCATGCGCGAGGCCACGTGGCTCGGCCGGCTCGCCTATGCCTGGGCCATCGGCGTGGGCATGCGAGTCGCCACGTGCAGCCTCGAAGGGCGGAAGCCTCCGGCGGCCCTCCGGCTCCTTTACCAACTCGCCGACCTGCTCGTGCTCGACAACGTCAAGCGCTCCCTCGGGCTCTCACGCGCCCGTGCCGCCATCACCGGGGCGGCCCCTATCGCCCCCGAGCTGATCCGCTGGTATCTCGCCCTCGGCATCGACATGCGCGAGGTGTACGGCCAGACCGAGAACTGTGGGTTGGCCACCGGGATGCCGGCCGGCCGGATCAAGCTGGGCACGGTGGGGGTGGCGCGTCCCGACACCGAGGTCCGCGTCTCCCCCGAGGGTGAAGTCCTCCTCAAGGGCCCCCACGTCTTCCTCGGCTACTTCAAGAATCCCCAAAAGACGGCGGAGACGGTCACCAACGGATGGCTCCACACGGGTGACGTGGGGTTCATCGATGAGGACGGGTTCCTCACCATCACCGATCGCATGAAGGACATCATCATCACCGCGGGCGGGAAGAACATCACGCCCTCCGAGATCGAGAACCAGCTCAAGTTCTCTCCCTTCATCTCGGACGCGGTGGTCATCGGCGATCAGCGGAAGTTCCTCTCCTGCCTGGTCATGATCGACCACGAGACGGTGGCCCAGTTCGCCCAGGAGCGCAACGTGCCGTTCACCAACTTCGCCTCCCTCTGTCGCGCCCCGGAGGTGCAGGACCTGATCTGGGGCGAGATCGAACGGGTGAACAGGCAGCTGGCCCGCGTGGAGACGATCAAGAAGTTCCGCCTCATCGAGCAGATCCTCACCCCCGAGGACGACGAGCTGACGCCCACCATGAAGCTCAAGCGCACGTTCGTCAACGTCAAGTACAAGGACGTCATCGACACCATGTACGTGGATGCGTAGCCCCCACACCAAAGGAGCCTCCATGAAGAAGACACTGGGCATCGCCTTCCTGATCGCCGCCCTCGCCCTCGCCGGCGTGGCCCTCGCGCAGACGCGCGGGGTCACCCCCACCGAGATCGTGCTCGGCATGCACACCGATCTGTCGGGCCCCGCCGCCACCTACGGCGTGTCCTCGTCCAATGCGGTGAAGATGCGCTTCGACGAAGTGAACGAGAAGGGCGGCATCTACGGGCGCAAGATCAAGCTGATCGTCGAGGACACCCAGTACCAGGTCCCGCGCGCCGTCCAGGCAGGAGCCAAGCTGATCAACCGCGATCGCATCTTCGCCATGGTGGCGGGGCTCGGCACCCCCATGAACAACGCGCTCTTCAAGGACCAGATCGAGGCGGGGGTGCCGAACCTCTTCCCGCTCTCCGCGGCGCGCTCGATGTTCGAGCCCTTCAACCGGCTCAAGTTCTACGGCGCCGCCACCTACGTCGACCAGGTCCGCGCCGGCATCAACTACTTCGTCACCAAGAAGGGCAAGAAGAGCGTCTGCGCCATGTACCAGGACACCGACTTCGGCAAGGAAGTCATGGACGGCATCCAGATGCAGGTCGACAAGATGAAGATCAAGCTCGCCGAAACCACCACGCACAAGCCGACCGACCAGGACTTCACCGCGCAGGTCACCAAGCTCAAGGCGGCGGGCTGCGATCTCGTGGTGGTGGGCACCATCGTGCGCGATTCGATCGTGCCCTACGCCACCGCGCGCAAGATCGGCTGGACCGACGTGGACTTCCTCGGCTCCGCCGCGAGCTACGATCTGGTGGTGGCGGCCGCCCAGGGCGGCGTGACCGAAGGGTTCTATGCCATGGGCCTCACCGACATGCCGTATCGCGATACCTTGAGCCCGGCCGCCCAGGCCTGGTTCGACCGCTACAAGGACCGCTACAAGATCGAGCCGAATATCGGCGCGGTCTACGGTCACGTCGCCGCCGATCTCACCGTGGTGGCGCTCGAGAAGGCGGGCAAGGACCTCACGCTCGACAGCTTCGTCAAGGCGTTGGAGTCGATCAAGAGCTACAAGGACATCTTCAACGGGCCGGAGGCGAGCTTCGGCCCCGACAAGCATCAGGGCGCCAACTCGTCCTTCCTCGCCGTGGTCAAGGGCGGTCGCTGGGTCCGCGTCACCGACCCGCTCTCGTTCTGATTCGCGACCCGCGCTGACGAACAGGGCCGGCCGGTGTATGCCGGCCGGCCCTGCGCCGCGGTACCCCTCGCCACAACCGCCGCCGGGCTGGCCGCCGCGCCCGGTCTGGGCTATTCTCAGAGCCCGATGCCCGAGGCCACCGCGACGTCACGCATCATCACAAAGTGCTGAGAGGAGCCAGTCCATGCCCGCCATCCTCGAGAAAGCCACGCCCTCCTCGCTCGACCTCGACCCCAAGGCGCTCGAGCGCCTGCACGAGACCATCACGCGCCACGTGGCCGAGGGGCGCTATCCCGGCGCCCAGTACGCAGTGGCCCGCCACGGCAAGCTCGCCGTGTTCTCGAGCATCGGCGAGGCGCGCACGGAGCCGTCGCGGGCCGCGGCCAAGGACGACACGCTCTGGCTGCTCTATTCCAATACGAAGGTCCTCACCGCGTGCGCGGTGTGGCTCCTCGTGGAGCGTGGCGCGCTCGCCTTCACCGACAAGGTGTCCGAGCGCCTGCCCGGTTTCGAACAGAACGCCAAGGGCGATATCACCATCATCCAGCTCCTCACCCACCAGGGCGGCTTCCCCAACGCCGACGTGCCCAAGGCGGCCTGGGAAGACCACGATCTCCTGCGCAAGGCCGTGTGCGGCTTCACCCTCGAGTGGACGCCGGGCTCGCGTGTGTACTACCACGGTCGCGCTGCCCACTGGGTGGCCGCGGCCATGATCGAAGCGGTGACCAAGGGCGACTACCGCGATTTCATCCGGAGCGAGATCACTGAGCCGCTCGGCATCGCCGACGAATGCTTCGTGGGCTTGCCGGATGCGCAGCACGCCCGCGCCGTGGACATGCACGAGCCCTCGGCCGATGGCGGGCGCCAGGTCGCGCGGGCCGAGGAGAACAATCCGGACTTCCGCCGGGCGGGCACCCCGGGCGGCGGCGGCTATGCCACGGCGCGGGCCATGGCCGCCTTCTATCAGATGCTGGCCCACGGGGGAGCCGTCAACGGCGTGCGGCTCCTCTCGCCCCGCATGGTGAGCTTCGTCACGCGCAATTTCACCGGTGATCGCGTGGACGGCTACATGGGCATGCCCATGCATCGCGGGCTCGGCCCCCATTCGCGCGGCACCACGGAGACGATCCGGGGCCTGGGCTCCCTCGCCTCCCCGCGCGTCTTCGGACACGGGGGCGTCGGCTCCTCCTACTGCTGGGCCGATCCGGACTCGGGCGTGTCGTTCGCCTATCTGACCAATAGCCGCGTCCCGGATCCCTGGCACAGCGCCCGCCTCGACCAGGTGTCGAATCTGGTGCATACGGCCATCCGCTAGATGGCGAAGCCTCGCGTCCTCGTCACGGGAATGAGCGGCCTCATCGGCCGCGCGCTCCGGAAGCAGATCGAAGACCGTGTCGAACTGAGCGCGCTGAATCGCAGCATGATCGAGGGCGTGCCGTGTCATCGCGCGGATATCGCGGATCTCGAGGCGATCCTGCCCGCCTTCGAGGGCGTGGACACCGTGGTGCATCTGGCCGCCGACGCCACCAGCCCGGACCCGCCGTGGGAGAGCATCGTCAACAACAACGTCACGGGCACCTACCATGTCTACGAGGCGGCGCGCCGGGCCAAGGTCAAGCGGGTCGTCTTCGCGTCGAGCGGGGCCACGGTCAGCGGGATCGAGAGCGATCAGCCCTACAAGGACCTGGTGGCCGGCCGCTATGATGGCCTCACGTCCTGGCCCATGGTCACCCACCTCTCCCCCGTCAGACCCACGACCCTCTACGGGGTGAGCAAGGTATGGGGCGAGGTCCTCGGCCGGCAGTATGCCGACAGGCACGGGCTGTCGATCATCTGCGTGCGCATCGGCCGCGTGCACGCGCAAGACCGGCCGCTGTCCGCGCGGGAATTCTCGGTGTGGTGCAGCCAGCGCGACATCGTGCGGCTCCTCGAGCGCTGCATCGGCGCTCCCGCCACCCTGCGCTATGACATCGTCTTCGGCAACTCGCGGAACAAATGGGGCTATCGCGATCTCGAGCACACGCGCGCGGCGCTCGGCTGGGAGCCCGTCGACGCCGCCGAAGACCACCGCTGAGCCCCTCTCCCGCCCTCACACAAGGAGACACACCGATGGCCATCCAGACCCGCTACCTCTTCACCGCTTCCATGGACGTCGAGCCCTCCACGGACGCGCTCTTCAACGAGGTCTACGACACCGAGCACGTGCCCCTGCTCCTCAAGGTGCCCGGCGTGATCGCGGTGGCGCGGCTCAAGAAGACCACGCTGACCATGATCATCGGCGGCGAGAAGAAGACCATCGTGGCGGAGAGCGAGCCGACTTACTCCGCCACCTACGAGATCGAGAGCCCCGAGGTGCTGACCACTCCCGCGTGGGGGGCGGCGGTGGACCAGGGGCGGTGGCCGGGACAGGTCCGCCCCTACACCAAGAACCGCCGCCACGTGCTCTACCAGCGCATCCTGCCGTAACGGATGGCGGCCCGCTATCGCCTCGGGCTCGGGCGCCGCGCCGTCAATCGGATCATTCGTGCGCTGCTGCGGCTGGGCCTCGGACCCGCCGGGACCTATCTCCTGACCGTCGCCGGCCAGCGGAGCGGGGCGCCCCGCTCGACGCCCGTCACTCTTGTGGAGGACGGAGGGCGGCGCTGGCTCGTGTCTCCCTACGGCGAAGTCGCGTGGGTGCGCAATCTCCGCGCGGCCCGGCGGGCCACGCTCTCTCGAGGCGGACGGACCGAAACGATAACGGTGAGCGAGATCGGCGTGGACGACGCCGCGCCGGTGCTCAAGATGTACGTGACGCGCGTACCTATCACCCGTCCGTACTTCGACGCGCGGCCCGAATCGGACCTCGCGCAGTTTCGGGCCGAGGCGCCGCGCCACCCCGTCTTCGCCATCACCAGTCGGCCGTGACGCGGCTCCGGGCCGGTCCGTGCGCTTGATCCCCGTGGGCCTGGGCGTAGTGGCGGCGCTCCAGATCGTGGCCGCCGCCGCGGCCTATCCCGTGCTGACGCTGGCCGTCAGCCTCGCGGGAAGTCTCATCAGATCAGCCACGAGCCACGATCAGGGAGCGCTGACGATCTTCTTCGTGGCCGGACTGCCCATGGCCTTCGGCTCGCTGCTCATGGCGGGCGTCTTCGTGGCGGTACCGCTCGGCGTCTGCGTCGCCGGCGCCTCCGTAGTAGGGCGACTGGGGCGACGGCGCGGCGCCCGCGCCTCGGTAAGTCACCTGCTCGCGTTCGGCTCCGCAGTGGTCCTGATCAACGTGGTGGTGCTCATCGCCGGCGTGCTGCTCTGGCCCATCTGGTGGTACAGCGAGAAGCTCGCCACCCTCATCCCACTCTGGCCGCTCATGGTCGGCTTCGCGCTGAACGCCGTATTCGACAGCGTGGTCACGGCGGTGATACTCCGCTCCCAGCTCAGGGCGAGAGGGGGGGCCGCTGGTTGATCCATGGGCGCGCTTTCTCGAGCTGAGCGCCCAGGGAGAGGATGGTGCCTTCATCGCCGAAGCGTCCCGCGAGCTGGACGGCGATAGGGAAGCCTGACGCCGAGCGCCCGAGGGGAAGCATGAGCGCAGGCTGGCCGGTCAGGTTGAACCAGACGGTGAATGGCGAGAAGGTGAAGACCCGCCGCCAATATTCGTCCACGTCCTCCAGCATCATGTCGATCCAGCCGAGCTTGGGCGGGAGCATGCCGAGCCCCGGGGTGAGGAGGACATCGTAGCCCGCGTGGAAGGCCGCCATCTGCCGGCCGAGCTTGTGGGCGGCCTGGGTCGCGCGCACATAGTCAGCCGCGCTGATCTGCTCCCCCTTCTGCGCGGTGCCCCAGGTAACGTTCTCCACCTCGCCCTTGCGCGCGGGGCGGCCCGCGGTGGGATGGCTCGCGAGGTTCACCACCATGTTGGCGGCGGCGAAAGTGAGAAAGGTCGGCACCACGGAGGCGCGGTCGATATCAGGATCCGCCTCTTCCACGCGATGGCCGAGATCTTTGCAGAAGACCACCGTCTCGGCGAGCGCCTTGAGATATTCCGCCTCCACGGGAGCGCCGTTGGGCGCCACGGTCGTATAGGCGATGCGCAAGGGCGGGCGCTCGGCCTGCACCTCGGCGAGGAACGATCGGGCGGGGGCCGGGGCCACGTAAGGATCGCCGGGGCCCACCCCCGCGGTGGCGTCGAGCAACGCCGCGGTATCCCGCACCGTCAGCGTCACCGCGTGCTCGGTCGAGCAGCCGGCCAGCCCCTCGCCCGTATAGGGCGCCATGGTATTGCGCCCGCGTGTCGGCTTGAGACCGACCACGCCGCAGCAGGCGGCGGGAGCGCGGATGGAGCCGAAGCCGTCCGAGGCATGCGCCATGGACAGCATGCGAGCGCCCACCGAGGCCGCCGCGCCGCCCGATGAGCCGCCGGAGATGCGCGTGGTGTCCCACGGACTCTTGGTGGGCCCGTAGAGCTGGGGCTCGCAGGTCAGGGACAGGCCGAGCTCGCACGTATTGCTGCGGCCGAAGATGACGAGCCCCGCACGCTTGAGCCGCTTCACGTGCTCGCTGTCCGCGGTGGGCGGCGGCGTGTCGGCGAAGAACTTCGAGCCGCGGGTCATCTTGACCCCGGCCAGGGAGGCCGTGAGGTCTTTGAGGAGAAAGGGCACGCCCTTGAAGGGACCGTCGGGCACGCCGTCGCTGATGACCTGGCGGCCATAGTCGTAGAGCTTCATGGTGACGGCATTGACGGCGCCGTTCCGCGACTCGACGCGCTCGATGGCGGCTTCGAGCAGCTCGGACGGCGCGACCTTGCCCTGCTTGACGAGGTCCGCCAGCCCGAGCGCGTCGTAGTGTTCGTAGTCCTTGAACGCGGCCATGCATTCCTCCCTCACCCTGCCCTCTCCCTCCTCCGGAGGGCGAGGGCGGGGGCGCCTATTTCTGGAAGGCGGGGGCGACCTTGGTCATGAACTCGTCGAGGGCCGGTCGCGGGTCCTTGGGCAGGAACATGGTCGGGATGAAGAGCATGCCCACGCCGGTGTCACGGAGTCGCCCGAGCTTGTCCTGGATCTTGGCCACGCTTCCCGCGAGCAGGATGTCGTTCGCCGACACCTCGTCGCGGCCCATGCGCTTCATGAGCGCCTGCTTGAGACGGTCCACCTGGGCCGCGTCGTCCGTGATACCGGGGACCATGACGGCCGAGCGCAGGATGGCCTTGGGATTGCGACCGACCGTCGCGCAGTGCGCTTCGAGGATCCTGCTCTTGGCGGCGAGGATGTCCGGCCCGCCCCAGACATTCCAGTGATCCGCCCAGCGCGCGGCGATCTTGAGGGTGACCTTCTCGCCGCCCCCGCCCACCATGAGCTCGGGGCGCGGCTTCTGCACGGGCCTCGGCATGTGCGGGGCATCGTCGAGCTGATAGTACGTGCCCTTGAAGGTCGAGCGCTCCTGCGTCCAGAGGAGGTTGAGCACCTGGCACGCCTCGTCGAGGCGCTTGAGCCGCTCGGGCATCGTGTAGAAGGGAATGCCATAGGCGGTGTGCTCGTTCTCCTGCCAGCCCGCGCCCACCCCGCAGATGAGCCGGCCACCGGAGATGATGTCGATATTGGTCGCCATCTTGGCCAGCACCGCCGGGTGGCGATAGGTATTGCCCGAGACGATGGTGCCCACGCGCATCCGCTTCGTCTCGGCGGCGAGCGCGGCCAGCGCCGTCCAGCACTCCAGCGTATCGCCGACGCGATCCGGCGTATTGGGCATGAAGTGGTCGGTGACGCAGGCGGCATCCCATCCGCTCTGATCGGCGTGCTTCCAGAGAGAGAGCACATCGCTCCAGGAGATGTTGCCCATGCCGGTGAAGATCGCGAATTTCATGCTGGCTCCTTCGAGATGCGCGGCGGTTGACAGTGGCGGTCGAGTTGGATGTCCGGCGCGACCGTTACGGCAGTGTGTCCCTCATGACTTTGCCGGCCTGTTCCTCCCGGAATTCGTGGAGTCGCTTCCGCAGATCCGGGCGCTGATTGGCGAGGATAGCCACGGCGAGCAGGGCCGCGTTGGTGGCGCCGGGCTTGCCGATGGCCAGCGTGCCCACGGGTATCCCCCCGGGCATCTGCACCGTGGAGAGCAGCGAGTCCATGCCGTTGAGCGACTGGCTCTCCATGGGCACGCCCAGCACGGGCAGCACGGTGTGCGCGGCCACCACCCCCGCCAGGTGCGCGGCGCCGCCCGCGGCGGCGATGATGACTTCCACGCCGCGTCCCTCCGCCCCGCTCGCGTACTCGATGGTGAGGGCGGGGGTGCGGTGAGCCGACATGACCTTGCATTCGTGGGGCACGCCGAACTGCGTGAGTATCTCGTCGGCCTCGCGCATGGTCTCCCAGTCGGACTTGCTGCCCATGATCACGGCCACGAGGGGGGTGCTGGAATCAGGCATAGGCTGGAGATCGAACGATGCCGCAGCCCATGAGGTTAGTCAAGCGCTTTCAGGGATAATAGGGCGCCATGCCCGCGCCTCCCCTCGAAACGCTCGTCGTGCATCCCGGCGCGCTCGGCGACGTGCTGCAAGCCGTTCCCGCCCTCGGCGCGCTGGGCAGGCTCGGCCATCGTCTCAGCTTCGCCGGCCAGCCGAGGCTCGGCGAATTGCTCGAGGGATCGGGCCTCGTGCTCGCCGCGACGTCATTCGACACCTTCGGCTTCGAGGCGCTCTTCGTTGAGAACCCGCCGCCCGAGCGTCTCCTCTCGCGGCTTCGGCGGTTCCAGCGTGTGATCTCGTGGTTCGGATCCAAAGAGGACGCGTACCGGAAGCACCTCGGCGCTCTCGTCCCCGAGAGCATCGTGGCCCGGCCCGTTCCCGACGCCGATTCGCCGCTCACGGTGTGGGAACACCTCGTCGACACCCTTTCCCCCTGGGGTGTGACCGTGCCCACCGAGCTGCACCATCTCCCCACCGCCGAACGATGGCGCATCGCCGCGCGCACGGCCCTCATGGCCGCGGGAGCGGATCTGGGCCGGCCGCTCCTCCTCGCGCATCCCGGCGCGGGCGCTCCCTGGAAGCAGGCGCCTACCGCGCGCTTCGCCCGCGCCCTCGAGGGCATGGCGGCCCACGGCGGCTTCGAAATCGTGCTGCATCAGGGTCCCGCCGACGGCCGGGCGGTGGAGGCTCTCCTTTCCGTGCTCGCCGAGCCGGCCGTTCGCCTCGTCGAGCCCTCGCTGACCGAGCTGGCGGGAGCCCTCGCCCTCGCCACGGCCTATATCGGGAGCGACTCCGGGGTGAGCCATCTCGCCGCCAGCGTGGGCACGCCCAGCGTCATCCTCTATCCGCCCGAGACGCTCCGGCGCTGGGCGCCGTGGTCGTCCTCCGCCGTGCCGCTCGGCGTGGGAGCCGAAGGAGACCGCGCATGACCGCCGACCGCGAGCTCTATGCGCCGAGACGCCGCTGGTGGGGCAAGTCCGCGGGGCCGCCCGAGGTGCAACGCTTTCTCGCCGGTCCCCAGCCGCGGCTCTTCGAGCTCGCGCGTGCCATCAGGATCTTCGTGGAATTCATCCGCGGCTTCCGCGCCCTGCACTTCGTCGGCCCCTGTGTCACTGTATTCGGATCGGCGCGCTTTCCCGAGAACCACCGCTACTACGAGCTGGCGCGTCAGGTCGGCGCCTGCCTCGCCCGGGACGGCTTCACGGTGATGACGGGAGGCGGTCCCGGCATCATGGAGGCGGCCAATCGCGGAGCACGGGAGGCAGGCGGACGCTCCATCGGCTGCAACATCGAGCTGCCCACCGAGCAGGCGCCGAACGCCTACCTCGATCGCTGGGTGACCTTCAAGCACTTCTTCGTGCGCAAGGTCATGCTCGTCAAGTACTCCTACGCCTTCATCGCCATGCCCGGCGGCTTCGGCACCCTCGACGAGGTGATGGAGGCGGCCACCCTCATCCAGACGGGAAAGATCGCCGGCTTTCCCATGGTGCTGGTGGGTGTCGACTTCTGGAAGCCGCTCCTGGACTTCATGCGCGACACCCTGATCAAGGAAGGCACCATCGATCTGACGGACCTGGACCTGCTCTTCGTCACCGATTCCCCCGAGGTCGCGGTGGCTCACGTGCGCGACATCGGCATGAAGAGCTTCGGCCTCACCTACGAGCGGCCGATCAAGCGCTGCTGGTACCTCGGCGAGTAGGGTAAAATCAAGGGTGTCGGTGTTCTGGGCAGGTGAAGCGAGAGGAGGACACAGGCCATGGCGCATCCCAAGGTGAAAGAGCTTCGAGCCGGCTCGGACAAGGCGTGGGCGCACCTACGGGCGCAGCTCCAGGGCATGGAGTCGCATATGGACAAGAGCGACCGGCCCGGACAGTGGACGACGCGGGAAGTCCTGTGTCACCTCCTCTTCGAGCCCGGATGGAAGCCTGTCCCCGTGCTCAAGACCTTCGCAGACAAGGACTTGCCCGTGATCGATATCCGGCCCGGCGATACGGACCTGACCCCCGAGCGCAAGACCATGACCCTCAAGCAGTTCGCCGACGCGCTGGAAGGCCAGCGGCGCGACGTCATCAACTATCTGGAAGGCCTGGGCGAGAGCGATCTCAATCGCAAGGCGCGCATTCCGGTCTTCAAGGAGATCATGGGCATGGACGAGATCGACATCCCGACATTCGTCGGGGCACTGTTCGAATACCACTGGAACGACCACGCGGGGCAACTCGCGAAGATCAGAAAGGCGGTGGGCCTGCCCGATACGAAGTAACCCCCCGTTGGGCCGCTACTGCCAGCCGGCCGCTACTGCCAGCCGATAACCTCGTAGCCCTTTATGAATTTCCCTCCCAATGATCGGACGAACGCCGTGGGGATTTGTTTAGGCGTCACGGCCATAGTACCAGCGGTGGAGTCGGGCAGGAGGGACGCCAGCCATGTAGAGGAGGCGAAGAGCCCACATGAGGGCCATGGTGCGGAGCGCGCCCTCGCGCTCCCACTTCCGTGACGACGTGGTCACGCGCCACCGAAGGGCAGCGAGGCGGCCCCGTCGCTTGAGGCGCCGGCTGAGCTCGACGTCCTCCATCAGCGGCAGGTCCGGATAGCCGCCCATCACCTCGAAGACATGGCGCCGGACGAAGATGGCCTGATCGCCCGTGGAGATGCCGCTCATGCGCGACCGCAGGTTCATGAAAAAGGCGATCATTCGAAAGACCGCGCGCGGGCTGTCGAAGCGAACATCGAAGCGACCGCCGACGACCCGGGAATCCTCGAGGACGGCGGTGACCGCGCCGAGCGCCCCATCGGGCAGCCACGTGTCGGCGTGGAGGAACAAGAGCACGTCGCCCCGTGACGCGCGGGCGCCCGCATTCATCTGACACGCGCGGCCGCGGGGGCTCGTGAGCAGGCGGACGTCGGAGAAGCGTGCGGCCACCTGGGTCGTCAGGTCATCGCTGCCGCCGTCCACGAGGATCACTTCCGCCTCCGGGACACGCGTCAGGAGATCCGGGAGCAGGCGCTCGAGGTTGCCGGCCTCGTTGAGGGTGGGGATGATGATACTGATCAGGAGGAGACCCGGGCCGTGTCGTTGAGGCTCCAGTCGTAGTCGAGATAGGAAAGCCCCGCATCGGTGAGCGCGCGAATCCTGATCGCAACGTCCGAGGCGGCCGCCTCGAACGGCTCGGGGCGAAGATCCGGACACGACCGCGACGCGCAGACGATGGCGAAGTGCACCCGCGGCTCCTGGAAGGACTTGCGCAGGATGCCGTGCTCGATCGCGTCGAGAGAATACGGCGTGCAGAGGGCCTCGGCGTAGGCGGGGTCGGCCTTCACGGCGCGGTAGTCCACGAGATTCAGCCTGATCCCACCGCTCACTCCCGGGCGGACATGCGCCTTGAGCAGTCTCGTGTAGGCGTCGTCGGCGGCGGCCGCGGGGAGCGCCCCCGCGAGGAGGGCGATGATGAGGCCTGATTTCAGGAGCTCGCCGGCGAGCCGGCTCCGTCGCGCGAGCCACCGCGGGATCAGCGAGACGAGCACGAGGAGCACGCCGGCCACGGCCAGATAGGCGAGGGTGCGCCGGACGTTGCCGCGACCATCGCTGAGCGCGCCGCCCGCGAAGGTGAAGGCGGCAGTGCCCGGAAGCATGCAGATCGCCGAGGTGATGACATAGGGCCAGAAGCCGATCCGCGTGATGCCATAGGCGTAGTTCTGGAGATTGAACGGGAAGACAGGGACGAGTCGCGTGAGCATGACGATGCGCCAGCCGTGCTCGGCGACCTGTCCGTCTACCTTGGCAATGCGCGGGCTCGCCCGCACCCACCGCTCGACCGTGCTCCGCACCGCATAGCGCGCGATCAGGAAGGCGAGCCCCGCCCCGACCGTGGCGGCGACCCAGACGTACACCGTGCCCCATATGGGACCGAAGACCACGCCGCCCAGCACGGTCATGGGCAGTCCGGGCACGAACAGGACCGCGGCGAGGACATAGCCGGCGATGAAGATGGCGGGGGCGAGCCCGCCATAGCTTTCTATCCATTGCTTGAGCCGGCCGAGGTTCTCGAGCTTGATCGCCTCACCCAGGCCGAGCGCCCGCGCGGCGACGATGCCCGCGGCGATCAGAGCGACCGCGAGCACGGGACGGAGCCAGCTCCGCTTCATCGCGTCCATCTGAGCCAGGCCGCGAAGAGGCGCTTCACGGTGGGGGTGAGCCGGGTACGGTTGTACATGTCGCCGACCTGCCGGATGGCCTCCGCCTGCGTGGGGTAGGGATGGATGACGGAGGCAAGGCGGCCCAGGCCGATGCCGGCGGTGAGGGCGAGGGTCAGCTCGCCGATCATCTCACCCGCGTGCCGGGCCACGATGGTGGCGCCGATGATTTTGTCCGTGCCCTTGCGCACGTGCACTTTGACGAAGCCTTGCTCTTCGCCGTCGACGACGGCGCGATCCACCTCGGAGAAGGGGCGCACGAAGGTGTCGACGGCAAGGCCACGCTCCTCGGCCTGGCGCTCATAGAGGCCGACGTGGGCGATCTCGGGATCCGTGTAGGTGCACCAGGGGATGGTCAGGGCGGAGAGCCGCTTGCGCCCGAGGAAGAGCGCGTTCTGGATCACCGTGCGCGCAGCGAAGTCGGCGGCATGGGTGAATTTCTCCGCCAGGCAGACGTCGCCCGCCGCATAGATCCGCGGATTGGTGGTCTGGAGGCGGTCGTTCACCTTGACGCCGGCGCGGCCGTCGTAGGCCACGTGGACGGCCTCGAGCCCGAGCCCCTCCACGTTGGGCACCCGTCCCGCGCCCACGAGAATCTCGTCCACGGTGACGCGCACCGGCCCGCCCGGAGGCTCGGCGTGGAGCACCTTGCCGCCTCCCGCGCGCTCGACACGCGTGATGCTCGCTCCCAGCACGAGGCGGATGCCCTCCTCGACGAAGGCGCGCTGCAGGATCTCGGCCGCCTCCGCGTCCTCGCGGTTCAGGATGTGGGCACCCGTGTGGAAGAGCGTGACCTCGGAGCCCAGGCGCCGGAAGGCCTGGGCCAATTCGCAGCCGATAGGACCCGCACCGATGACGGCGAGGCGCCGCGGCCGGTCCACCAACTCGAAGACGTTCTCATTGGTGAGGAATCCGCTCTCCGCCAGGCCGGGAACGGGCGGATGATGCGCTCGACCTCCCGTGGCGATGACCGCCTTCCTGAAGCGCAGCGATATCCCGTCGACCGCGACCGTGTCCGGACCCGTGAAGCGTCCGTCGCCCAGGAACACGTCCACCCCGAGGCCACGGAAGCGCGGGGCCGAGTCATGGTGGCTGATGCGCGCGCGAACCGCACGCATGCGCTCCATGACGGCGCTGAAGTCCACCACGGCCGCGCCGGGCAGGCGAACACCGAGGGCGGAGGCCGCGCGCAGCTCGCCCACGATTCGCGAAGACCGGATCACGCACTTCGAGGGCACACAGCCGACATTGAGACAGTCGCCGCCGAGGAGATTGCGCTCGATCAGCGCCACCCGCGCCCCGAGCCCGGCCGCGCCCGCCGCGGTCACCAGCCCCGCCGTGCCGGCGCCCACCACCACGAGGTGGTAGCGGGGAGCGGGGGTGGGCGACCGCCAGTCGGGCGGGTGGACATTCGCCACCAGCTCCAGGTTGTGCGAATCCTTGGGGAGCACGTCCACCGTCATCAGAACTTCCCGCGGGAGCGCTCCTTGGACGGAAGGTTCTCGAGGCAGGTGGTCCACCAGCCCGTGCGCACCGTCTCCGAGAATTCCGGCGGCAGCCCCTCCTGGTCCATCTGGCGGGCGAGGGTCTCGAAGTCGTAGTGCACGGGGACGAATTCAACGGCGAGATCGGGCCCGGCGGTGAGGATCGTGTACCAGACATTGGTCGAGCCGTCGTTCTCCGGTCTCCCGATCACCCCCACGTTGACGGCGTGCTCGCCGGTGGCCAGCGCGCGATGCCACTTGATGCCCGTGTGCGTGCACAGGAGCACGTCGCTCCCGGCCTCCCGGATGAAGCGCTTGAGCAGCCCGGTGGGCGTCGCCGACTCCCAGAGGAATTCGTTGATGACACGGGGCGAGCCGTGGCACATGAGCACACCATGGGGACCCAGGCGAATCCGCCGGTGCCCAGGCAGCGCGCCGAGCCACCGCTTGTTCTCGGTGGAGGTGTTCGCGAACGTGTACTCGTAGCTGATGCGGGCGAAGTGATTGTCCCGCGGGTCCGTGTAGCCGCAGCCGCAGTCGGTCTTGCCCTGGGCCAGCGACTCGTCGTAGTTGCCCTGGATGGCGAGGGCGCCGCTCTCCTTCAGAAGCGGGAACACCCGGTCCGGATGGGGGCCGAAGCCGCCCATGTCGCCCAGACAGAACACCGCCTCCACGTCGCGTCGGCGCGCGTCCTCCAGGGTGGCGTGCAGCGCCGGGGCATTGTTGTAGACGCCGCCGAAGACGGCGATGCGCCGGTACTCGGCTATCCGTTCTTGCACGTCATCCCCGTCTGGAAGCACGTGACGCACGAGGCGTGATAGAGCAGCGCGGCGCGGAAGGAGGCTTCGAGCCCGCCCTCGGAGAGCTTCGCTCCGGGAAGTCCCGCGAGAATCGGACACGCGTACACGCCACCGTGCGCCACCACCCGCGCGTCCGAGCACTGCAGCGTCCCTCGATCGAATCCCGCGAGGTCGTCCTCGCTCAATACCGCGCCGCCCGGGCGGGCGAGGCGCCCGAGAGCGAACACGGGCATGATCTTCACCCGCGGCTTCTCGATGCCCCGGGCGGTGAGAAAGTCACGGAAGCGCTCGTACATCGCGCGCCCGTCCGCGTGCTCTCTGCTCGTGATTTCGGTCGCGGTCACGATGGGGAGGAGCCCGCGCTCGTGCAGTCGGCGGACCGCGTCCATCGCCTTGTCGAAGGCCCCCGCCCCGCGGATCCTGTCGTTCTTCTCCGGATCGGTGTCGTCGAGGCTCACGCGGATCTCGAGCGAGTACGGCGCGGAGGCGGCGAGCGCGGCCAGCTCGTCGGCCATGGCCGCGTCGATGAGGGTGCCGTTGGTGAGCACCGTCGTGGGCGCCGTCCGGAGGGCGAGGCCGAGCAGGGGCAGGATGTCGCCATGCAGGAACGGCTCGCCGCCCGTGAAGTAGATCTCCTTGACCCCCAGCTCCTCGGCCTCACGGATGGCGGCTCGCACCGCCTCCGCGCGCAGGGGCTTGAGCCACGGCTCCTTGGGGCCGGAGGCATTGATGCAATGCGTGCACTCGAGATTGCACCACGTACCCGTGATCTGGATCCACAGCGTGGCGAAGCGCAGGAAGGGAGCGACCGGGGCATGCCCGGTCCCCGACGGCCGCATCACGAGGGGCAGGCTCATGGGCTCGTTATGACTCTACCCGGCGGCGCGCCCGGATTGTCACGATGCCGTGAAATCACGGAAAGATGCTCTCCGGGATGAAGGCGGAGACGATCCAGTTGGGCGCGTCGACGATCTCGCTGATCTTGAGGTCGGCGGCCACGCTACAGATGACGTACGCCTCTTCGCGCGAGAACCCGCGCTCCCGGACGAGATGGTCGATCATGTGGAGCACCGCGCGCTGGGCGGAGGCGAAGAGATCGGGGCCGTGCGCCGTGGTGGCGAACCACGGCCCCGTATTGGTCCCCGTGGCGAGCCGGCGCGTCGTTCTGAGCTGCGGCTCCGGGAGATGCCGCCTTTGCTCGAGGCCGAAGCGCAACGTCACCTGCGCGCGCATCTCCACCGCGGTGACGCAGACCTCGCCGTCGCCCTGCGCCCCGTGCCCGTCGCCCACGCTGAAGAGCGCCCCCGGCATCCAGACCGGGAGATAGAGCGTCGAGTCGCGCGTGAGCTGCTTGATGTCCATGTTGCCGCCGTTCTTCCGGGGCGGCATGGTGCTGTGCGACCCGGCCTCGTCCAGGGCCGTGCCCATCACGCCCGGGAACGCTTCGATGGGCACGGCCACCCGACGATCCATCCGCGCGTGCGTCCCGTCGGAGAGATCCCAGATCTGCAGAAACGGCTTGGAGAACTCCGACTCGGGAAGAAGCCCGCGCCCCGGCCGGATCGCCGTCCAGCCGAAGTCGGCGGCGGGCTTGACGTCGAGCACTTCGACCACGAGGACGTCGCCCGGCTCGGCGCCGCGCACCTGCACCGGCCCCGTCAGGGGATGACCGCGGAACGGTCCGCGATTGACCACGTCGGCGTGCGTGGACGCCCGCGAGTAGTAGCCGTCGGCCGCATCTCGCGTCTGGAACACCACCGTGTCTCCCGGATCGATCTGGAGGCGGGGCGGGATGGCATTGTTCCACTCGTAATGCACCCTCCCCGCGTCGAGCTCGTGCATACTGGGTCCCGATGACATGGGTTTGCTACCTCCTCGAGTGCGCGGACGGTACGCTCTACACCGGAATCTCCAACGATCTTCCCCGCCGGCTCGGCGAGCACGCGCGCGGCGTCGCGTCGAAGTATACACGCGCCCGGCTCCCCGTCGTCCTCAGGTGGAGCGAGCGTCAGCACGACCGATCGGCCGCCCTGAAGCGCGAGGCCGAGATCAAGGGCCTGCCCCGCGCCGCCAAGCTGACCCTCCGGCGCCGGGCCATCCGACGATTGACCATGCCGAGAACGTTGGTGTAGACTCCCGCGCATGGCGAAGAAGAAATCGGCTGCGAAGGGCTCCGCAAAGAAGCCAGTGGCGAAGAAGCCGGTAGCGAAGAAGGCGACAGCGACGAAGGCCTCGGCCCCGAAGCCGGCGGCCAAGGCTGAGGCACGGAAGGTCAACGCCTACACCCCGAAGCCCGTCGAGGGCATCGGCTGGGCGCCCTTCCGCTACACACCGCTCGTCTAGCCCGCTCGGTCTCTCGCACCCGCAGGTCACGGCGCGGTATGCTGTGCGCCGATGGGCGCGCACGTGCCTCGCTTGACCTTGCTCGTCTGCCTTCTCGCCGCGGCCACCGGCTGCTCGGCGATCGAGCGCGCGCGCGGCAACTGGTCTGAGCTCTCGCGCGAGCCCTCCGGCCAGGCGCCCGATGCGTCCACCACGCCCGAGGCGGTGGTGCAGGTTTACGCGGCGCGCACCGTCGGCTGGCGGGGCCTCCTCGCCGTGCACACCTGGATCGCCCTCAAGCCCGGGGGCGCGCCGGGGTACACCCGCTACGAGGTAATCGGCTGGGGCGTCGACCGCGGCATGCAGGCCGTGCGCGTCAATCGTACGGGCCCCGACAACTACTGGTTCGGCAGCCGGCCTGCTGTTCTCGTGGATCTCCGCGGCGTCGCCGCGGAGCCCGTCATCGAGAAGATCCAGGCCGCCGTGGCCGCCTATCCCTATCGCGACTCCTACCGGACCTGGCCCGGACCCAACAGCAATACCTTCACCGCCTTCGTGGGGCGCGAGGTGCCGGAGCTTCGGCTCAAGCTCCCCTCGACCGCCATCGGCAAGGACTATCTGGTCGGGGGCGCCCCCATCGGCATGGCGCCGAGCGGGACGGGGCTGCAGATCTCTCTCTTGGGACTGGTCGGCGTGCTCGGGGCGTGGGAGGAAGGCGTGGAGGTGAACGTGCTCGGCTTGGCCTTCGGCCTCGACGTGAAGCGTCCGGCGCTGAAGCTCCCGGCGCTCGGGCGCCTGGGCGTTCCCTGACGGAGGACGGGTCCCCTACCGGCGGCCGGCGAGCTGCTTGCCGTAGTCGTCGAGAATCTCCTGGCCGCTCACTCCCGCCTTCGCGCGCCATTCATCGATGGCGACCCGGCCCGCTTTGCGAAGTGCCTCGAGAAATTCCGGGGGCACCTCCGTGGTGATGCCCACGCCATTGGCCCGCATCCGGTCGTAGTTGACGGCCACGCGGTTCCTGATCTCGGCCCATTGCCGCTCGCTCGTGGCCTGGGCGGCGCCGAGCACGGCCTGCTTGAGCTCGGGACTGAGCCCGTTCCAGGCGTCCAGGTTCATGGTGACCATGCTCATGGTCATCGAGTAGTTGATGGCGGTGAAGTGGTTCAGGTATTCCCACAGCCGCTGGCCGGCTCCCCCGTCTCCCGAGGAAAGCACCGCGTCGATCTCCCCACTCTTGAGGCGCGGCAGCGCGTCCGCGAAGGAGATCTGCGCGGGCATGGCGCCGGCCGCGCGAAAGGTCGCGGTGCCGTTGACATCTGGCGTCCGGATGCGGAGGCCCCGCAGCGCCTCCATGCTCGTCACCGGCTTCCGGGCCCAGATGCCCGCGGGTGGCCACGGCGAGGGGTACAGGAGCTTCTGGTTCTGGCCGGCGAGCACGCGCTCGTATTCCGGCCGCGCCACATCGGTCAGGAGACGGGCCTGCTCGGGGGTGACGGCGAGGAACGGCAGCGACGGGAGGAGAAAGATCGGATGTACGTCGCCCAGCGCGCCGATGTACATGTCGCCGACCGCGACCGTGCCCCGCGCCACCGCCTGGAGGAGATCCTTGGACCGATAGCCGAGCGAGGCGTCGAAGGAATGTGTGATGACGATGCGGCCGCCGCTGCGCTCCCGCAGCTCGCGCGCGAAGAACTGATCGCCCTCGCCGTGGATGGACGTGGCGGGATACTCGTTCGCCATCGGCCAGGTGATGGTTTGCGCGGCCGCGGGCCACGCGGCGAGCACGAGCCCGGCGGCCACGACCGACGCGAAGCGCCGGCGCGTCAGGTGGCGGATTCGGAGCATCTCAGGCGGGGCGGCGAGAGAAAAAGTTCACGCCCGTCGTGGTCATGACCACATCGCCGTGCTGGTTCCTCATCTCCATGACGGAGCGAATGATCCCGCGGTCCGGCTTGCTCCCTGAGGGGGTCGCCTCGGTCACGGTGAGGCGGGCGGTGAGCGTGTCGCCCGGCCGCACGGGTTTGAGCCAGCGCAGCTCGTCGATGCCGGGGGACCCGAGGCTCGCCGTGTCCTTGAGGAAGCCGTCGTAGAAGAGGCGCATGAGCGTGCTCCCCGTATGCCAGCCGCTCGCGATGATTCCGCCCCAGATGCTGGCCTCGGCGGCCTTCGGGTCGGTGTGAAAGGGCTGCGGATCGAACTCGCGGGCGAAGCTCAGCATCCGCTCCTTGTCCATGGTGTGGCTGCCCAACTCGACGACCTCGCCGGCCTTCATGTCATCCCAGTAGCGCACGAGTGTTCTCCTCCTCGTAGGTGCGGTGGCGGCCGCGGCGGCCCGGCCACCGTATCTTACACGCGGCCTCGGGCCCGGCTGATAGAATGCGCCCAGGACGGCATCACGGGAGAGCCTCAGGGAGACACGCCGATGAACACTGCGCTGGGCCGGAACTGGTGGGTGGTCGCCGCGCGCGGCGTGCTCGCCATAGTCTTCGGTCTCTACGCGCTCTTCGCGCCCGGCCTCGCCCTTGGCACGCTCATCATGCTCTTCGGGGTGGTGGTGCTCGTGGCCGGTATCCTCGCCATCGTGGCCGGGGTGCGCAGGCAGGCCAGCCAGCAGCCCGCGGTGCCCATCATCGTCGAGGGCATCGTTTGTATCGCCTTTGGACTCCTTGCCCTGCTCAAGCCCGGGGCCACCGCGGTGGCCTCACTCTATGTCGTGAGCGCCTTCGCCATCGTGAGCGGCGTAGTGCATATCGTGGCCGGGGTCGAGATGCGCCACGAGTTTCCCGGCGAGTGGACGTTGATCCTCAGCGGCATACTCACGACCGTCTTCGGCGTTCTCATGGGTCTGCTGCCCTGGGCGGGGCTGCTCTCGCTCATCTGGCTCATCGGCGCGTACTCGCTCTTCTTCGGCCTCCTGTTCCTGTTTCTCGGTTTCCGCCTGCGCGCGCTGGCGCACGCCCGCCCCGTTCCCCGCTCTCCCCGTCGCTAGTTGATCCGCTTCTCGCGCCCCTTCCACTCCTTGTCGCGCAGGACGAATTTCTGGATCTTCCCCGTTGAGGTCTTGGGCAGGTCGCCGAACTCCACCGCGGCCGGCGCCTTGAAGCCGGCGATGTGCTGCTTGCAGAAGGCGATGACCTCCTGCTCGGTGGCGCTCTGGCCGGGCTTGAGGGTGACGAAGGCCTTGGGTCGCTCGCCCCATTTCTCGTCGGGCACCGCCACCACCGCGCACTCCATCACCGCGGGGTGCTTGGCCACGCACTGCTCGACCTCGATGGTCGAGATGTTCTCGCCGCCCGAGATGATGATGTCCTTCTTCCGGTCGCGCAGCTCGATGTAGCCGTCGGGGTGCCACACCCCGATGTCCCCCGAGTGGAACCAGCCCCCGCGGAACGCCTCCGCCGTCGCCTCCGGCTGGTCGAAATAGCCCTTGGCGCAGTTGTTCCCGACCATGACCACCTCGCCCAGCGTCTCGCCATCCCGCGGCACGTCGTTCATCTCGGGATCGACGACACGGACGAGGTCGAAGATCGCGTAGCCCTGCCCCTGCCGCGCGGCGAGCGCCGCCTGCTTCTCGGCGGGCAGGCTGTCCCACTCCGTGTGCCAGGCGCATACCGTGTGCGGGCCGTAGGTCTCGGTCAGACCGTAGACGTGCACCGGCTTGAAGTTGAGCTCCTTCAACTTGCCCAGGAGCGTCGGCGAGGGCGGCGCGCCGGCCACGGTGACCGTGACCGACCGCGTGAGGCGGTGCGCCTTGAGGTCGTTGACCACGCCGATCTGGACGGTGGGGGCGCCGCAGTAGTGCGTGATGCCCTCGGACTCGAGCAGCTCCCAGATGCGCGTGGACTCGACGCGCCGAAGACAGACGTGGGTGCCCGCGACCGCCGTCACCGCCCACGTGAAGCACCAGCCGTTGCAGTGGAACATCGGCAGCGTCCAGAGGTACTTGGTGTCGAAGCTCATCCCCGCCTCGACGACCTCGCCCATCGCGTTGACCCAGGCACCGCGATGCGAGTACATGACGCCCTTGGGCCGGCCGGTGGTGCCCGAGGTGTAGTTGATCGAGATGGTCTCTTCCTCATCGTCCAGCACGGGCTCGACGGCCGCGGGCAAACCCGTGGCAAGGAAGTCCTCGTAGGGGTCGCCGGTGGCGCCGGTGTCGTCCACGCGCACCACCTTGATGCCGGACAGATCCAGCGGC
>Ga0137403_10000747_pt1 | contig 41775 bp, 29 predicted proteins | sample CZOMad2_1_16fung_FD_122057 | JGI IMG/M metagenome (GOLD analysis project Ga0137403, IMG submission 122057) | Vadose zone soil fungal communities from Angelo Coast Range Reserve, California, USA - CZOMad2_1_16fungal (Hybrid Assembly) | ecosystem: Environmental > Terrestrial > Soil > Vadose zone...
GCGGGTTGCCCCTCACCCCCCTACCCCCCTCTCCCGGCCCGCCCCCCCTGGCCCCCGGGAGAGGGGGAGAGAAGAAAAAGCTCGCAGGTCGTCGGATGTGGTGGCCTGCCGGGATAGCCCGAAGGGGCGGCGGCATGTCGCCTGAAAGGGCTTGCGCGGTCCCCACTCCCCGCCCAGGGGGGAGGAACGTGGTAGGCGGCGCCGTTCGCCGGGTGGTCAGGGCACGAGAGAAGCTGCCGATCGGGTCCCTCCCCCCTGGGCGGGCGTGAGGGGTGGGGATGGGGGGAGGACAGGAGGGGGGTGGCACAGCCGAGGGGGCGCCTACCTCACAGGCTTCAGAGCAGCGTACCCGGGCGCTTGGGCTGCCCCGAAGGGGCGTAGGCCGGTAGCCTGGGGCGAGAGCCCCAGGTAGGGTAACCCCAAGAAAACAAAAGCCCCGAAGGGGCGGCGGTCGTTCTGGCGCGGACCTCCGCCCGGAGATAAATCTCCGCGCTATGCATTGCGCTGGATGAATCCAGCTTTGCGTGGGCGGGAAGCTCCTCTCGGTGGCTGGCCACTGGTCGCCGGTCGTCGGCGTCATGGCGCGAGTCACCGGCGGCATGGTCGTCGGTCGTCGGCGTCATGGCGCGAGTCATCGGCGGTAGGGTCGTCGGTCGTCGGCGTCACGGCGCGAGCCATCGGCGGTATGGTCGCCGGTCGTCGGCGTCATGGCGCGAGCCACCGGCGGTATGGTCGTCGGTCGTCGGCGTCACGGCGCGAGCCACCGGTGGTATGGTCGCCGGTCGGCGGCGTCCTGGCGCGAGTCACCGGCGACATGGCGCGAGTCACCGAATTCAGGGCGCCGGTTCTCGTTTGACTCACCTTCCTCCCGAGCTGATCCCTTCCTGAAGCTGGTACGATGGCGCTGCTACCATGCGCCACGTCACGACCGTGTTCCTGAGCTCGACGGCGAAGGATCTCCAGCCACACCGGGACGCCGTCTTCCAAGCCATCCTCAAGCTGCCCGCCTACCAGTGCGTGCGGATGGAGGGCTTCGGGTCGCGAGATGGAGCGCCGGCCGCGGTGTGCGAGAGGGCGGTCGCCGAGGCGGATGTCTTCGTCGGGCTGATCGGCCACCTCTACGGCAGCTGTCCGGAGGGGAGCGGGCGCTCGTTCACCGAGGGGGAGTACGAGGCCGCGGCGGCCAAGCCTCGCCTGATCTTCCTGGCAGGAGAGGACTTCCCCGTGGCGGGCAAACTGCGCGAGGCGCAGGAGGCCTGGGAGCGGCAACAGCGTTTCCGGGAACGGGTGTGCCGCGAGCAGGTAGTCGAGAACTTCGAAGACCCCCAGAGACTGGCGACGAGCGTTGTCGCGGCTCTCCACCGCCTCCATATGGAGAGCGCCGGCTCGGCTTCGGGTGTGCCGTCTTCCCCGCTCGGCCCCGACGAGGCGGCCCTCCGTACCGCCTATCTCAACAGGCTCCTCGAACAGACCGGGTTCCTCTCGCTTTCCGGGATCGATCCGGCGGTAGCCAGCGAGAAGCATACGCGGCTGCAGCTTGGCGCGGTCTATACCGCCTTGATGACAAGTTGGAAGCTCCAAACTCGGGAAAGCTCGCGCCCCCTCTCAGCTCTGGAGATGCTCGATAGGAACACGCGGCTCGTTCTCCTCGGCGACCCCGGAAGCGGCAAGAGCACGTTCGTGAACTTCGTGGCACTCTGCCTGGCAGGTGAGGCGCTCGGCCGGGAGGACGCCAACTTGCGGCTTCTAACATCGCCTTTGCCCGAGGATGAGCTTAAACCCTGGGAGAGAGATCATAGGCTCATACCCCAGCCCTGGCAGCACGGCATGCTCCTCCCTATCCGAATCGTGCTACGCGATTTTGCCGCCCGTGGATTGCCGGAGGCTGGCGAGATGGCGACGGCGCGAGACTTGTGGCAGTTCCTCGAAACCGAGTTGGAAGAGGCGGGGCTGGCAGATTTCTTCCCAGTGCTGCGCCGGGAGCTCCTCGCGGGCCGCGGCCTGGTGCTGCTCGACGGCCTCGACGAGGTGCCCGAGGCGGAGCGGCTGGGGCAGATCCTGCAGGTGATCCAGAACTTCTCTGGAGGATTGGGCAAGAGCAGGGTGCTCGTGACTAGCCGTACCTACGCCTACCGGAACCTGAGCGCATGGCGGCGGCTGCTGGGCTTCAAGGCGGCGATCCTGGCGCCGTTTAGCCGCGGACAGATCGACCGCTTCGTCGGCCTCTGGTACAGGCAGATGGTGGCCTTGGGGAGGTTCCGCCAGGAGGACGCGGAGGGACGAGCTTCGCTTCTCCGAGGAGCGATCTTCAGCAGCGACCGCCTGCTGGGCCTGGCCGAGCGGCCGCTCCTCCTCACCCTCATGGCGAGTCTCCACGCCTGGCGGGGTGGCAGCCTGCCCGAGCGCCGGGAGGAGCTTTATGCGGAGGCGGTCGAGCTGCTTCTGAACACCTGGGAGCGCCAGCGGATGACGCTCGACCGGAAGGGGCAGTCGGTGCAGATCGAGCCAAGCCTCGCCGAGTGGCTGCGGGTGGATCGGCAAGAGGTCCGGCAGGCGCTGGAGGAACTCGCCTTCGAGGCCCACGGTGCGCAGCCGGACCAGGAGGGCACGGCAGATGTCGAGGAAGGCAAGTTGGTCGGCCGCCTGCTCCACCTGAGCCGTAATCCCGGTGCGGACGCGGTGCAGCTCCTTACCTACCTGCGCGACCGGGCGGGCCTCCTGGTCGAGCGGGGCGTGGGCGTCTATACCTTTCCGCACAGGACATTTCAGGAGTACCTGGCGGCTTGCCACCTGACGGGAGGGAGCTTCCCCGAGGAGGCGGCACGGCTGGGGCGGGAGGACCCGGGGCGCTGGCGGGAGGCGGTCCTCCTGGCCGGCGCCAAGGCAGCGCGCGGGGCGGTCTCTTCCGCCTGGCAACTGGCGGATGCTCTCTGCTTCCAGGAGCCTGGCGGGCCGGGAACCGGGCTCGAGGACGAGTGGGGCGCTCTCCTCGCCGGCCAGGTTCTAGCGGAGTCCGCGGACCTAGGGCGGGTGAGCGGCGCCAATGCAGTGAAGCTCGACCGGGTACGCCGTTGGCTCCTCCAACTGATGCGGACCGATACCTTCCCGGTGCTCGAACGTGCCGCGGCGGGGCGGGCGCTGGCGACGCTGGGGGACCCGCGCTTCGACACGAACTACTGGTACCTACCGAGAGAGCCGCTTCTGGGGTTCGTGAAGGTTTCCGCGGGACCCTTCCAGATGGGGAGTAACAAAGGTGACCCAGGAGCCTATGAGAACGAAATTCCTCGGCACGAGGTTCATCTTCCTCAGTTTTACATCGCTCGTTATCCTGTGACGTTGGCTCAGTTCAGGGCCTTCGTGGAGGCGAGCGGCTACGAGCCGGCGGACCCTTGCTCGCTGAAGGGGTTGGCGAACCATCCTGTAGTGCGTGTCACCTGGTACGACGCGATTGCCTATTGCCGTTGGCTAGCGGAACGCCTGCGAGAACTGGCGCAGGAGAGGAAGGTCGGGGAAGGCGGCCTCTGGGCCGCCCTGGCGGCTGACGAGCTCCGAGTCTGTCTGCCGTCTGAAGCAGAGTGGGAGAAGGCCGCACGCGGGTCAGACGGGCGTCTGTACCCGTGGGGGAACGAGGCAGATCCCAATCGAGCCAACTACGCCGAGACTGGTCTGTTACGGACCAGCGCAGTGGGAAGTTTTGTTGGCGGGAGCAGTCCTAACGCCTGTGAAGACATGGGCGGCAATGTTGAGGAGTGGACGCGGAGCGTTTTCGGCGAACTCGGGGGGCCCGCGTTCGGTTATCCCTATGTTGCCGAGGACGGGCGTGAAAATATAGAAGCGTCTTCTCAACATATGCGAGTAGTTCGCTCGGGGATGTTTGCCTTCATCTCGAGGAGTATCCGCTGCGCCCGGCGTAACTGGATCAACCCGACCTACCGGCTCGACTTTACCGGTTTTCGGGTGGTGCTTTCCCCGTTCCGCTCTGATCTCTGAAAACTCTGGCCTCTGCTTCGAAGGCGCGCCCCGAGGGGGACAAGTCCCCCTCGGGTGCATCGAATTTACCCTCTACCCCAAAACCAACAACCGCCCCGCCCGCGCCAACGCCACCCCGCCGCTCGCCTCGAGCAGCTGCGCCAGACACTCCGGCAGCCGGACGACCGCCTCGGCGGTGTTCAGGGCGGTGATGAGCTCGGGGTTGTAGTGCTGGAGGTGGCCGACGACCTCGCCGTGCGAGAGGACGGCGTAGCCCTCGGGGCTGACCTCGGGCTGGAGACGGAAACGGCGGTCGAGGCCGGTGCCGGGGAGGACGGCGGCGACGAGGAGCGCTCGCTCGCGCTCGCGGAAGACGGCGGCGGGTCGGTCGCCCGCGGCCAGGCTCTCGCCGCGGCGGAAGAGCGCCCAGCCGGGGCTGGGCATCGGCTCGACGATCCACGGGCCGGCGACGTCGGCCTGGGCCGCGGTCAACGGTTCGTCCTGCTGGTCGAGCTGGTCGAGGAACTCCGGGGTGAAGGCGTTGGAGGGACGCGGGGTGCTACGATCCTGTGGATCTCGCATGGATCTCATCTCCTTGCGGGGTCTGGCTCGGGTGAGCGCCAACTCGCCCGGGCCGCTTTTGTGTGGGGCCTCGCCGGACACATGCCGGGACGGCCGCTCTGGAGTCGGGGACCGGCGGTCAGGCTTCTGGGGTGGGCACCTCCTTCGAAGCGGCTGCGGGACGCAGCGTATCGAAAGGGGGGGGCGGGAGTCAAGCGAAAATCAGGAAGAGGCATCCAAAGGTCCCCTTCGGCCGCGCGAAATGCCAGAGAAGTCACGCGAAATCGATTTCGAGCCACTCCAAATGCATTTCGGGTCACCTGAAATGGATTTCGAGGCGCCCGAAATACATTTCGAGCCGCGCGAATTGAATTTCAAGCCACTCCAAATGCATTTCGAGTCACGCGAAATCGATTTCGGCCCGCCTGAAATGGATTTCGAGCCACCCGAAATGCATTTCGAGCCGCTCCAAATGGATTTCGAGCCGTTTTGGGGCGATCCCGAGGCCTCCGGCGGTGCCCCGAGGGGGGCGGCGCAGCGGTGGGCGAGGCCGTCACCCGATTCGGCGGAGACGGCCCGCGGTCCCCGTGGACTCCGAGTCGATATCGTTCAGGACCTGGGCCGTCTCTACCGCCTCCGGCCATCGGTGACGAAGGGACCAAATAGTTACCTACATGATCTATAATCTCCGGCGGCCGTCCCGAGGAGCGCCCATGAGCCGACCGATCGCCATCTACCACGAGCACCAGGAGTGGTTCCGGCCACTCTTCACCGAGCTGGACCGGCGGGGAACTCCCTACGTCCGGATCGACGCGCGGCGCCATCGCTATGACGTCTCGGCGCGCTCGCGCGACTACTCCCTTCTCTTCAACCGGATGAGCCCGTCCGCCTACCTGCGGGGCGAGAGCCACGGCATCTACCACACCCTCGCCTTCCTCGCCCACCTGGAGCGGCTGGGGACCCGGGTGGTCAACGGCTTCCACGGCTTCACCATCGAGACCTCGAAGGCCATGCAGCTCTCGCTTCTGGAATCGCTGGGGCTCGCCTACCCCCGGGCGCGGGTGATCAACCATCCGGCCGAGGCGCCGGAGGCGGCCGAGGGGCTGCGCTTCCCGGTCGTCGTCAAGGCCAACCTGGGCGGCAGCGGAGCGGGGATCGTCCGCTACGACGATCTTGCATCGCTGGCGGCCGCGGCGGCGCGCGGCGCCATCGACCTGGGGATCGACAGCACGGCGCTGGTCCAGGAGTTCGTCCCGGCGCGCGGCGGGCACATCGTCCGGGTCGAGGTCCTGGGCGGCAAGTACCTCTATGCCATCAAGGTCTTCAGCCCGGAGGACGTCTTCAACATCTGTCCCGGCGACGCCTGCCAGACGACGGACGGCGCCGCGCTGGTCGGCGCCGCCTGCGCCGTCGACGCCCAGGCGCGCGGCATCCGGGTCGAGGGCTACACCCCGCCGCCCGAGGTCATCGCCGACGTCGAGCGGATCTTCGCCGCCGCGGCGATCGACGTCGGCGGCGTCGAGTACATGATCGACGACCGCGACGGCGCGCTCCTCTACTACGACATCAACGCCCTGTCGAACTTCGTCGCCGACGCCCCGCGGGTCGTCGGCTTCGATCCTTTCGTGCGGCTCGTCGACTACCTGGAAACGGAGGCCGAGGCATGAGATACGGCTACTGGATGCCGGTCTTTGGCGGCTGGTTGAGGAACGTCCCCGACGAGGGGATGGAGGCGAGCTGGGACTACGTCAGCCGCCTGGCGCAGCGGAGCGAGGAGATCGGCTACGACCTGACCCTGATCGCGGAGCTCAATCTGAACGACATCAAGGGGGTCGAGGCGCCCTCGCTCGACGCCTGGTCGACCGCCGCGGCCCTGGCGGCGGTGACCCGCCGGCTGGAGCTGATGGTCGCCGTGCGGCCCACCTTCCACCTCCCCGCCCTCCTCGCCAAACAGGCGGCGAACATCGATCACATCAGCGGCGGGCGGCTGTCGCTCAACGTCGTCTCCTCCTGGTGGGCCGAGGAGGCGACCCAGTACGGGGTGGCCTTCGACTCCCACGACGACCGCTACGCGCGGACCGCCGAGTGGCTGGAGGTGATCGACGGCGTCTGGACCCAGCCCCGCTTCTCGTATGAGGGGCGCTACTACCGGGTCGCCGAGACCGCCCTGTCCCCGAAACCGCTGTCGCGCCCCCGCCCGATCCTCTACGCCGGCGGCGAGTCCGAGGCGGCCAAGGAGCTGATCGCGCGCCGCTGCGACGCTTATGTCATGCACGGCGATCCGCCGGCGCGCATCGGCGAGAAGATCGCCGACCTGAAAGCCCGGCGCGAGCGGCTCGGCCTGCTCCCCCTGCGCTACGGGGTGGCCGCCTATGCCATCGTCCGCGACGACGAGGCGGAAGCGCGGCGCGAACGGGCGCGGATCACCGACGTCCAGCAGAGCGCCGCCGGCTACGCCAATTATCAGCAGTGGCTCGCCGGGACCCAGCTGGAGCAGCGGGTCTCCCTGGAGGAGTACTCGGTCTCCAATCGCGGCCTGCGCTCGGGCCTCGTCGGCACCCCCGAGCAGGTGCGCGAACGGATCGCCGAGCTGGAGGCGGCGGGCGTCGACCTCCTGCTGCTCCAGTTCAGCCCCCAGTACGAGGAGATGGAGCGCTTCGCCGAGCAGGTGATCCGCCGGCCCTACACCGCCGTGACCACCGCCTTTTCGACCAGCAGCTCCGCCTCCGCCTCCGCTTCGACCGGCAGCTCGCCCAGCATGCGGCCGATGAACGCGAGGTGGTAGCCGTCGGGATCGGCGACGACCATCTCGCGCGCCTTCCAGAGGCGATCGACGGGACCGGAGAGGATCTCGATCCCGTAGGCGCGCGCCTTGGCCGCCAGCTCGTCGACGCTCCCCGGCACGGCGAAGCGGAGGGTGACCCCCAGGCCGCGTGCCCCGGCCAGGGCCACCTGCGGGTCCTCCGCGGTGAGCACGAGGTCGGAGCTCTCCGCCCAGCGCAGGTGGGAAAAGAGCGGCTCGTCGCAGCCGTCCGCGGTCGAGAAGATCAGCCGGAAGCCCAGCCCCTCCATGTACCACAGGGTCGAGGCGGCGAGGTTGCGCGCCACCAGGGTGGGGCAGGTGGGGAAGGGGTAGCTGTTCACCATCGCGGCGCCTCCGGCCCCGGTTTGGCCATGGGGACGATGTCGATCTCCTGCTTGAGCTTGACCAGGCTCGCCGCGGGGTAGATCCCCGGCCGCAGCTGGACACCGGGGTAGATCTGGGTGCCGCGGCCGACGATACAGCCCGGGTGGAGGACGCTGTTGCAGCCGGTGAGGACGGCGTCGCCGAGGACGGCGCCGAGCTTGCGGCGGCCGGTCGCGAGCGTGCGGCCGCGTCCGGGGCCACCGGCGTGGGGGATGCGGATCTCGCGGCCGTCGTGGCGGAAATTCGACAGGATGGTGCCGGCCCCCAGGTTGACGCCGGCGCCCAGGATCGAGTCGCCCACGTAGTTCAAGTGCGGCGCGTGGGCGCCGGGGAAGAGGATGGCGCACTTGATCTCGGTGTTCGCCCCCACCACCGCGCCGTCGCCGATCCAGGCGCCGCCCCGGATGTAGGCGCCGGGTCGGATCTCGACGTCCCGGCCGATCCAGACCGGCCCCTCGATCACCACCCCGGGATGGATGCGGGTGCCGCGGCCGATGGCGATCCGGTCGCCGGCCAGGTGGACCTCGGGCGAGAGCCGGATCGCGATGGCGTCCGAGGGGAGGGCGTCGAGGACCGCGGTGAGCGGTTCGCCGAGGAGCGCCCAGGGGGCCTCCGGATCGTAGGCCTCGGCGAAGACGGCGGGCACCGCCGCGAAGAGGGCGGGAAGCGACGGGGCAACGGGGGTATGGAGGATCGGCTCTACGGCCATGTGGGTCGGTCTCCCCCCGCCGTCGCGGGGCTGGTCTCGGGTGCGGGTCTCATGGCGGTGCGGGAATTATATACAGAGGTTGTCTCCCCCGGCGGTCGGGATCACGGGGGAGCAACCGGCGTGCCATGCCCCCCTCTCCCCTCTGATACCGTACCCCTCCCCATGGGCCGCCTGCGCACCCTCCCCCTCTCCTTCTACCGCCGTCCGGCCGCGGCGGTCGCCCGCGATCTCCTGGGGCGTTACGTGGTGCGCGAGGTGGGGGAGGCGCGGCTGGTCGTCCAGCTGGTCGAGACCGAAGCCTACCTGGGAGCCCCGGACCGCGCCAGCCACGCCGCGGGCGGCCGACGGACGGCGCGCAACGAAAGCCTCTACCTGCCGGGGGGGCATGCCTACGTCTACTTCATCTACGGCATGCACTTCTGCCTGAATGCCGTCACCGGCGCGGCGGACGAGGGGGGCGCGGTGCTCCTGCGCGCCGGGGAGCCGATCGCGGGAATCGAAGAGATGGCGCGGAACCGGAACTGGACCCGGCCCCCCCGATCACTTCGGCCGGGCGATCTTGGCGGCGGCCCCGGCAAGCTCTGCCAGGCCCTCGCCGTCGACCGCGCCCTCGACGGCGTGCGCCTCGACCGCGGACCGCTCCGCATCACCGAGGGCGAGCCGGTGCCGGACGAGGCGGTGGCCACGGGACCGCGGATCGGCGTCGACTACGCGGGCGAGGCCGCCGCCTGGCCGCTGCGCTTCGCCCTCCGCGGCAACCCGCACGTCTCCCGGCCGCGGCTGGGATAGCCGGGCTGCCCCCCTACTTCTTCTTCACTTCCAGCGTGATGTGCCCGGCCTGGTGGAGCTTCCAGAAGACGAGGAGGGCGTCGAGCTGTGGCATGGGGGTGATCTTGACGATCGACTGGATGTCGTAGCTGCCGTTGATGCGGGTCAGCATGAAGCCTTCCTGGGGAGAGATCTTGACTGTCGTCAGCTGGTCCATGCTGATGGCGAGCTTGGGGACCGAGGTCAGGGTCACCCCCGCCCGCTCCAGCTCCTCGCGCATCGTCTTCTCCCCCTTCTGCATCGCCTCCTGGACCTCCTTGCTCTCGGGGTCCAGGCTCTTCGCGGCGCGCAGGTGGCGCAGAGCCTGCTCGTAGTTGCGCTGGCTCATGTAGGACTGCGCCGCCTTCAGGAGAGACGGGGCGCCCAGCGGCTCGCTGCTCGCGGCGGCCACCGGGGTCACCGGAGTCGCCGGGCCATGGCCGTGCGCCGGGGGGTGGGCGGCATGGCCGTGGTGGTTCGCGTGGGCGGGATGGCCGGGCAGATGCGCCTCGCCCTCCGGCCGGGTCTTCCAGCGCGGCCGGATGATCTTCAACCGCCCCTGCTGATACTGCTCGAAGAGCACCCGGCAGACGTGGTACTCCGAGGAGTGGGTCTGGAGCTGGATCTCCTCGACCGTGCGCTCGTCGTTGACCAGCTCGAGGATCTGCCGCGCCCCGGGGTCGAGGTCCGCGGCATCGAGCTCCGCCACCGCCACCGGGATCGCCTCCCCGGTGGGGATGACCTTGCGGATGCGCCGCCACTCGTCGACCCGCTGCACCCCCTCGAGGACGATCGCCGTGACGTCCAGGTTCATCGGCACCAGGGCGTTCTCGGGCAGGATGTCGTCCAGGAAGCGGAACTCCCCCTCGCCCCAGGAGAAGACGTTGTAGATGCTCTCCTCGGCTTTGAGGCGGAGCAGACGATGGAGCTCTTTTTCCTCGATCGCTCCGGTCGTCACCAGGATCTTCCCGAGGAGCATGTGGGTCTGCTCCTGGAGCTCGATCGCCTTGGTCAGCTCGAGCTCGTTGATCAGGCCGTGGCTGACCAGGAAGTGGCCGAGATACTCCTCGGGGTTGGTCGAGGAGGAGGAGATGATGCGCCCGTCTTTGAAGAAGATCTTCTTTTCGATCTTCCCGTTATTGATCTGCAGGGTACCGTTCTTCTTGCTCTGCGAGAGCCATTGAAGCAGCTCCTCGAGCTGCATCGTCTTGAGGTTCCCAACGATACCCATGATGACCGCGGCGTCGATTATAGTGCGATGCGCATAGCTAAACCGGTTGACGGTCGAAACGGGCGCAATCTGCATGCCGATCCCCTTCTACTTGCGGGCAGGCGTCGTCCCCCTCTGCCCCTGGTAGTGCGAGGAGGAGCCGGGCTCGCCGTAGGCGATCTCGGGCTCGGATTCCATCGCAATGAAGATCAGCTGTGCAATCCTCCGGCCGGCCGTAAGTACGAAGGGCGAGGGGCCTAAGTTCTGCAGCTCCAGGGTGATGTCTCCCTGGAATCCGGGGTCGCACCACCCGGCGAGCGAGTGGTTGATCCACAGCCGCCCGAGGGTCGACTTGAGCTTCAGGTCGCAGGCCACGGTGCGCGGGATGCGGACCTGCTCGATGGTCGAGGCGAGCACCACCTCCCCGGGGAACAGCTTGATGTGCGGGGCGCGGAACTCCTCCGGATCGCGGGTCGGGCAGATCCAGTGGTCGGAGACCCGCACGTCGTAGCTCGCGGCGTTGATCTGCGACTCCTCGAACGGGGTCACGCCGCCGCTCGCGCCCCATTGGCGGATCCAGTGGTCCGGCTTGATCATGCGGTCTAGAGGAAACGGACCGGTGTCGTCACCTGGTCCCGATGGATGGTGTCCACGAAGCGGATGAGCTTGCGCGACAGCGACATGAAGAGGGTCGAGGTGCGCGAGCCGCCGCCGAAGAAGCGCACCCCCTTCAAGAGCTCGCCGTCGGTGACGCCGGTCGAGCTGAAGAGGATCTGCTCGCCGGGGGCCAGGTCCTCGGTCTTGTAGATGCGCGAGAGGTCCTTGATCCCCAGGTTCCGCGCCCGCTCGAGCTGGTCGTCCGACAGCGCCTTCAGGCGCGCCTGGATCTCGCCGCCCAGGCAGCGCATGGCGGCCGCCGTGATCACCCCCTCGGGGGCGCCGCCGATCCCCATCACCGCGTGCACCCCGGTGCCGCGCACCGCCGCCGCGATACCGGCCGAGAGGTCGCCGTCGCCGATCAGCCGGATGCGCGCTCCCGCCTGGCGGATGTCGCTGATCAGCTGGGTGTGGCGGTCGCGGTCGAGGACGACGACCGTCAGGTCGCTCACCTTGCGGCCGAAGGCGGTGGCGATGTTACGGAGGTTCTCGGCCACCGGGGCGTCGATGTGGATGGCGCCGCGGGCGGTGGGGCCGACGACGATCTTCTCCATGTAGATGTCGGGAGCGTGGAGGAGGCCGCCGCGCTCGGCCGCCGCGAGGACGGTGATGGCGTCCGGGGCGCCGGTGGCGCAGAGGTTAGTCCCCTCCAGCGGATCGACCGCGATGTCGACCCCCACCGCCCCGTCCTGGCCGCGCATCCGGCCAAGCGGCTCGCCGACGTAGAGCATGGGGGCTTGGTCCCGCTCGCCCTCGCCGATCACCACCCGGCCGTCCATCTCCAGGTTGTCCATCTCGCGCCGCATCGCCTCGACCGCCACCTGGTCCGAATGGCGGCGGTCGCCGAATCCCATGGTCTTGGCCGCGGCGATGGCCGCGACCTCGGTGACCCGGATGAAGTCCTGCTCCAGGTGGCTGTCCAGAGCCCTCAACGTTCGCTCCTCGATGCGGTTTCCACCGCCGCCGCCGCTTTCGCCGGCCGGGCCGGCCTAACCGGCGGCTCGAAGGCGGGGATGCCGGTGATCGACTCGCCGATGATCAGGCCGTGGATGTCGTGCGTCCCCTCGTAGGTGAAGACGGACTCGATGTTCAGCATGTGCCGGATGACCGGGTAGTCGTCGACGATGCCATTGGCGCCCAGGACCTCGCGGGCGAGCCGGGCGCTCTCTCTGGCGACCCAGACGTTGTTGCGCTTGCCGAGCGAGATGTGCTGGTGCTTCAGGCGCCCCTGGTCCTTGAGCTTCCCCATCTGGTAGGCGAGGAGCTGCCCCTTGGTGATCTCGGAGACCATCCAGACCAGCTTCTCCTGCACCAGCTGGTGGGCGGCGATCGGCTGGCCGCCGAACTGCACCCGCTCCTTGGCGTAGGTCAACGCCGTGTGGTAGCACTCCATGGCCGCCCCGAGGCCGCCCCAGGCGATCCCGTAGCGCGCCTGGTTGAGGCACATCAGGGCGTTTTTGAGGCCCGTGGTGCCGGGGAGCAGGTTCTCGCCCGGGATCTTGCAGTCGTGGAAGCCGAGCTCCGAGGTGGTCGAGGCGCGCAGCGAGAACTTGCCGTGCTGGTCGGCCGAGGTGAACCCCGGGGTCCCCTTCTCGACCAGGAAGCCGCGCACCGTGCCGTCCTCGATCTTCGCCCAGACGACGGCGACGTCGGCGAGCGTGCCGTTGGTGATCCACTGCTTGCTGCCGTTCAGAATCCAGTCGTTCCCCTGCCGCTTCGCGGTGGTCCGCATGCCGCCGGGGTTCGAGCCGAAGTCGGGCTCGGTCAGGCCGAAACAGCCGATCGCCTCGCCGGTCGCCATCCTGGGGATCCAGCGGTCCTTCTGCTCCTTCGAGCCGAAGGCGTGGATCGGATACATGACGAGAGAGCTCTGGACGGAGACGAAGCTGCGGAGCCCGGAGTCGCCGCGTTCCAGCTCCTGCATGATGAGACCGTAGGCGACGCCGCCCAGGCCGGGCAGGCCGTACTCGTCGAGACTGGCGCCGAAGAGGTTCAGGGCGCCCATCTCGGGGACCAGGGCGAGCGGCGTCCGCCCCTCGCGGTGGCACTCCTCGATGATCGGCTTGACCTTGTCGTCGACGAAAGTGCGCACCGTGTCGCGGACCAGGCGCTCCTCGTCGGTCAAAAGCGCATCGAACTCGATGAAATCAACGCCCGGAAAGCGGCTCAAGAGGCTCCTCCTTGGCTCGGTCCTACGGATTGCAGGCTGAAGTTGCGGCAGGGACGTAGACAGACCGCGGCGGGGATGATAGCACGAGGTCTAGGAGCCCTCACCGGGGCGCCATCGGGAAGCGCGCGATATGATACCGTCGTGCTCGGTAGCGCCCCGCGCGACATCCCCCGGCTGCCGCGCAGCCGCCCCCTTCCTCTCTCGTTCGCCCAGGAGCGGCTCTGGTTCCTCGACCGGCTGCTGCCGGCCGGCCCGGTCTACCACGTCACCGCGGTCTGCTCCCGGCTGCGTGGGAGGTTGGACGAGGCCGCCCTCGAAGGGGCCCTGGCCGCCTTCGTCGCCCGGCACGAGGCTCTCCGCACCCGCTTTCCGGCCCAGGACGGCCGGCCGGTCCAGGAGATCGACCCGCCCGGTCCCTTCGCCCTGCCGCGCGCCGATCTCTCGGCCCTCCCAGGGACGGTGCAACGGGCCGAGGCGCGGCGCCTGCTGCAGCAGCTGACCGCCGCCCCGTTCGACCTCGCCCGCGGACCGCTCTGGCGCGCCGGCCTGCTGCGCCTGGGGACCGACGACCGGCTCTTCCTGGTGGTCGTCCACCACATCGTCTTCGACGGTTGGTCCGCCGGCATCCTCGGCCGCGAGCTGGCGGCTCTCTACGGCGCCCGGGCCGCCGGCCGCCCCTCTCCCGCGCTGCCGGCGCTCCCCGTGCAGCCGGCGGACGCCGCCTTCTGGCAGCGCTGGAAGCTCCTCGGCGCGGGGCTCCCCCCGCTCCTCGACCACTGGCGGCGGCAGCTCGCCGGGCTGCCCCCCCTCCTGGCGCTCCCCACCGACCATCCCCGGCCCGCGGTCCAGCGCTTCCGCGGCGCCTGGCGGCCGGTCCGGCTCGACCGCGCTTCGACCGCCGCCCTCCACGGCCGTTGCCGGGAGGAGCGCGCCACCCTCTTCATGGGGCTCCTGGCCGGCTTCGCCGCCCTCCTCGGCCGGCTCGCCGGCGACCTGCACGACGTCCCCATCGGCACGCCGGTGGCCGGCCGCGACCGGCCGGAGCTCGAAGGGATGGTCGGCTTCTTCGTCAATACGCTGGTCCTGCGCGCCGACCTGGGGGGCGACCCCTCCTGGCGCGGCCTCGTGGGCCGCCTGCGCCAGGTCTCTCTGGACGCCTTCGCCCACCAGGACCTCCCCTTCGCCCGGCTGGTCGAGGAGCTGGTGGACGAGCGCGCCCTGAGCCACTCTCCCCTGGTCCAGGTCGTCTTCGCCTTCCAGGCCGGCGCGGCGGGGGACTTCACCCTGCCGGGGGTCGCCGCCCAGACCGAGCGGGTGGTCGGCTCGACGGCCAAGTTCGACCTCACCCTCTCCCTCGTCGAGCAGGACGGCGCGGTCGCCGGGGTCCTCGAATACGACACCGACCTCTTCCACCCCTCGACGATCCAGCGGTGGATCGAGGCCTATCCCCGCTTCTTGGCCGCCGCGATGGCGGAACCCGACCGGCCGCTCGCGACCCTGCCGCTCCTCGCCGCGGCCGAGCGCCACCAGCTCCTCGTCGAAGGGAACGACACCCGCCGTCCCTTCCCGGCGGAGGCGACCGTCCATGGCCTCTTCGCGGCCCAGGTCCGCCACCGCCCCGACGCCGTGGCCCTGGTCTCAGGCGCGGCGGCGAACACCTACGCCACTCTCCAATGCCGGGCGGAGCGGCTCGCCGGCGAGCTGCGCCGCCAGGGGGTCGGTCCGGAGGTCCCGGTGGGGCTCGTCGCCCAGCGGTCGGTCGAGGCGATCACCGGGCTCCTCGCCATCCTCCTGGCCGGCGGGGCCTATGTGCCGCTCGACCCGGCCGAGCCGGAGGAGCGCCGGCAGGGGGCGATCGAGGCGGCGGGAATCGGCCTGGTCCTCACGCCGGCGTCCTGGGCAGGGGGGCCCCCCCCCTGGACGGACACGGACGAATCACGGACGAACACGCGCGGGGTTCCGGCCTCTCGTGTTCGTCCGTGGAGCGTCCGTGTCCGTCCGGGCGGGGGGCCGTCCAACCTCGCCTACGTCATGCACACCTCGGGCTCGACCGGGCGGCCCCGGGGGGTGGCGGTTTCCCACCGTGCCGTGGTCCGGCTGGTGTGCGGCAGCGAGTACGCCGAATTCGGGCCGGACGAGGTCTTCCTCCAGCTCGCCCCGCTCGCCTTCGACGCCTCGACCTTCGAGGTCTGGGGGGCGCTCCTCCACGGCGGCCGGCTGGTGATTCCGCCGCCCGCCCCGCCGTCCCCCGAGGAGCTGGAGGCCCTCCTGGCTCGCTACCAGGTGACCACCCTCTGGCTGACCGCCGGGCTCTTCCATCTCCTGTCGGAGAAGGTAGAGGAAAAGGACGGCGGCGCCCTCGCCGCGGTCCGCCAGCTGCTCGCCGGGGGGGACGTCCTCTCCGCCGCCCGGGTCCGCGCGCTCCTCGCCCGTCGCTCCGCCGGCCGGCTGGTCGACGGCTATGGCCCCACCGAGGCCACCACCTTCACCTGCTGCCACGTCATGGGACCGGCCGACCTCCCGGGGGCGAGCGTCCCCCTCGGCCGGCCGATCGCCAACGCCCGCGTCCTCCTCCTCGACGCCCACCTGGCGCCGGTCCCCCTGGGCACCCCGGGGGAGCTGTGGATCGGCGGCCCAGGCCTCGCCCGCGGCTACTACCGGGACCCCGGCGCCACCGCCGACCGCTTCCGGCCCGATCCGTTCCCACCGGCGGGAGAGGGCGGCGGCCGGCTCTACCGGAGCGGCGACCTCGCCCGCTTTCTCCCCGACGGGACGCTCGACTTCCTGGGCCGCGCCGACGACCAGTGGAAGATCCGGGGCTTCCGGGTCGAGCCGGCGGAGATCGAGGCCGCCCTCGCCGCGCACCCGGCGGTCCGCCAGGCCGCGGTCGTAGCCCAAATCCCGGCGGGCGGCGGCCCCCGGCGCCTGGTGGCTTATCTAATATTGGCGGAGAGGTTGGGGGAGGGCGGGCCGCTACCGGGGCGGGCCGAGCTGCGCGCCTTTTTGAAGGAACGGCTCCCCGACTATCTCATTCCCGCCGCCTTCGTGCGGATCGCCGCGATCCCCCTTACCGGCAACGGCAAGGTCGACCGTCGGGCGCTCGCGGCGCGGGCCGGGGAGGGGATGGAGCTGGCGGGCGGAGCGACTGGGGAGGCGGGGGAGGGGGCCGTCGCCCCGCGCACCCCGGTCGAGGCGGTCCTGGTCGAAATCTGGCAGCGGGTGCTGGGGCGTTCCCGGGTGGGGGTGCACGACAACTTCTTCGACCTGGGGGGCGACTCGCTCCTCGCCATCCAGATGGTCTCCCGCGCCTCCCAGGCCGGTCTTCGGACGAGCGTGCGCCAGCTCTTCCAGCACCAGACGATCGCCGAGCTGGCCGCCGCGATGGTCGGTCGGTCCGGGGAGGGCGAGGCGGGAGGCCTGGCGGCCGAGCAGGGCTGGGTCACCGGACCGGTCCCCCTGACCCCGGGACAGCGCTGGTTCTTCGAGCGGGTGCTCCCCAGGATCGCCACCCCGCACACCTTCTCCTCGCCGCAGCTCCTGGCGCTCGGCCAACCGCTCCCGTCCCCCCTCCTCGCCCGGGCGGTCGAGCACCTCGCCTTCCACCACGACGCCCTGCGCCTGCGCTTTCAATGCCGGGAGGGAGATTGGGAGCAGAGCCTGCCGGGTCCGGAGGGGCTCGCCGGCCTCTTCGCCTGCCTCGACCTCGGCGCCCTCCCCGCGGCGCGGCAGAACGCGGCGCTCGCCGGGGCGTTCCGCCAGCTCCTCGCCCAGACCGATCTCGCCGCCCCCCTCGCCCGTTTCGTGCAGATCGCCGAGGGAGCCGCCGGATCAGGACGGCCGGGGCGCCTCCTCCTCGTCCTCCATCACCTGGTGTCGGATGCCGCCTCCTGGCGCATCCTCATGGAAGACCTGGAGACGGTCTGCCGGCAGCTCGCCGCGGGCGGACCTCCCCGGCTGCCGGCGAAGACCACCGCCTTTTCGGCCTGGGCGAAGCGGCAGCAGGAGCTCGCCCGCTCGCCCGAGCTGAAACGACAGATGGAGGTCTGGCTGGGCCTCGCCGCCGAGGGCGCCGCCCGCCTCCCCATCGACGGCGTGAGCGGCGGCGAGAGCGGCGGCGAGAGAGAGGACGGGGCGGGGACCGTCGCCGTGGCGCTCCCGGAGGCGGCGACCCACGCCCTCCTCGCCGAGCTGCCGGCGGCGACCGGGGTCCCGTTCTCCAGCGCCCTCCTGACCGGCATCGCCCGCGCCCTCTGCCGTTGGACCGGCGCGCCCTCCGTCCTCGTCCGGCAGACCGACCATGGGCGCAACCCCGACGTGCCCGGGGTCGACCTCTCGCGCACGGTGGGCTGGATCACCACCACCGCCCCCGTTCTCCTCACCCCGGGGGGGATCGCGGCCACCGACGCCCAGCTGCGGCAGGTGCCGCTGCGCGGCCTGGGCTACGGCCTCCTGCGCTACCTCTCCGGCGACCCCGAGATCGGGCGCCGGATGGAGGCGGTGGTGGCGAGCCCGGTGGGCACTTTCAACTTCCTCGGCCGGTTCGACCCCGCCCCCGCGGAGGCGGCCCTCTTCACCCCGGTCGAGCTCCCCCTGCCGCGCACGATCGCGCTCGCCCCGGAGACGCCGCAGTTGCGCCTCTCTGGCTACGTGGCCGGCCCGCCGCCCGAGCTGCGGCTGACCGTGGCCTACGGCAGGCGGTTCTACCGGCGGGAGACGATGGAACGGCTGGCGGCGAGCCTGCGGGAGGAGCTGGAGGAGCTACTGCCGTAGGAGTCCACCATCGCCTCCTACCCGAGGGCTTCTTCTTTTTCCCCCTCTCCCGGGGGTCAGGGGGGGCGGGCCGGGAGAGGGGGGTAGGGGGGTGAGGGGCCTACCCCTTCTCCGTCTCCCCCTGCTCCAGGTCGCCCTCGATCGAGAGGAGGATCACGGTCACGTTGTCGACGCCGCCCCGGGCGTTGGCATCGTTGACCAGGGTGCGGCAGATCTCGTTCAGGGTGCGGCCGGAGGCGAGCCGTTCGCGGATGTCGGCGTCGGAGAGCATGGTGGTCAGGCCGTCCGAGCAGAGGAGGTAGAGGTCGCCGGGCTTGACCTCGACCTCGCGCACGTCGACCACCACGTCGCTCTCGCCGCCGAGGGCGCGGGTGACGACGTTCTTGAGCGGGTGCGAGCGCGCCTGCTCCTTGGAGAGGAAGCCGGCCATCACCTGTTCGTGGACCCAGGTGTGGTCCTGGGTGAGCTGGTCGAGCCGGCTGTCGCGCAGGCGGTAGGCCCGGCTGTCGCCGACGTGGGCGACGGCGGCGGTCGCCCCCTCGAGCAGGAGGCCGACGACGGTCGTCCCCATGCCGGAGAGCGCCCCGTCCTCGCGGATCGCCCCCATCACCCGGTCGTGCGCCAGGCGCACGGCCATTTTGAGCAGGTTCGAGTGCCGGCGCAGGCGGCTGTCGGTGACCGCCGGCCAGGTGGTGTCCCGGTCGTCCGTCTTCTCGATGAAGTCGTGGATGGCCTCGACCGCCAGTTGCGCCGCCACCTCGCCGTGACTGTGCCCGCCCATGCCGTCGGCGACGACGAACAGCTGGTGGCGGGGATCGACCTCGAAGTAGTCCTCGTTGTGGGCCCGGGTGAGCCCGACGTCCGACAGACCACAGGCTTTGATGCGCAGCATCAGCTCGCCTTTCCGAAGAGGCCCCGCTTGGGGACCTTGGACAGCTCCGCCAGCGCCTGGCGGACTGCCGGGTCGTCCTCGCCCCATTGCAGCGCGGCGCGGTAGTACTGCTCGGCGCGCTCCGGCTGGCCGGCGAGGACCGCGATCCGGCCGGCCAGCTTCTGGTACGAGGCGTTCATGGGAGAGATCTCGCAGGCGTGCTCGATCGCCGTCACCGCGCGGTCGAGCCAGCTGGTGTGCTGGCTGCAGGCGAGGGCCAGGTGGTGCCAGGCCTGGGCGTTGCCGGGATCGGCCTGGGTGGCGCGGTCGAAGCTGTCGGCCGCCTCGAAGAAGTTCTTGTCCTTGTACGCCTTGATCCCGCGTTGCAGGAAGATCTTGGCGAGCTGGCGCGGGTCGGCGCCGGTGGCGCCCGGTTCCGGCCGGGAGAGCTCCAGGTCGTGGCCGCGCCGGCGCTCGGGGTCGACGAGCACGTTGAAGGCCTGGGTGATCTCCTGGAACTCGACCTCCGCCCGCACCTTGTCCGCCCCCTGGAAACGGTCGGGGTGGCGCTGGCGCGCCAGCTCGCGAAAACGCTGGCGGATCTGCTCCTCGGTCGCGTTTCGCGACAACGCGAGGATGGCGTAGAAGTCCCTGGGCATGGCCGAACCTTGTTTACTGTCGCTTGATTCTATACAAACGGAGGGCCAAGGTTCGAACCGCGTCGGGGATGTTCCGGTCCCGGGAGATGTCGCGCAGGTCGCGGACCGAGAGCTTGGGCACGATCCGCAGGGCCAGGGCGATGGGCGTCCGGGGGTTCTGCACCAGGGCGCGCTGGATGGGCAGCTTGCCCGCCCACTCCCGCCGCCGGGTGATGTAGACCAGCACGTCCTCGACCACCGAGCGGTTGCGGGCGACCGCCTCGATCTCCTGCTCGGAGACGGCGTTGTTGGCGAGGACGGAGATGGCGACCCGGCCATTGGGGTCGCGCACCAGGATGTTGCGCAGGGTACGCGAGGCGCCGCGGGTCAGCTTGATGCGGGCGGGCATGGGCAGCATGCGGATCTGCCCCTCCGAGAGCTTGCTCTGCTCGTCGACCTCCCCGGAGGCGGGAACGACGCGGACGGCGGCGACCGCCGCCGCGAACGCCGCCTCGTCCATCTCCTCCTCCTCCGCGAAGGCGGCCGCCTCGGGGGACACCGAACGCTCGCGCGGCAGCAGGTGCTCGCGGTACTCGCCGATCCGCCGCTGGGAGTAGGGGGAGAGCTGGGGGTTGCGGGCCAGGGCATCCAGGATGGCCGGCTCCTCGACGATCGCGTCCTGGCGCAGGAGGAGAAGCTCCTGGAGGTCGGCGGAGAGACGGGGGGCCAGATCGACGAGGATCGACCGCGGCACGTCCCGCCGGCGCATGATGGCTTCGAGGAGCAGGGGGTGGCCCTCCTCGGCGGCGAAGTAGGCGAGGACAGCGTCGTCCGCCTCGCCGGCCAGGAAGGAGGCGGCGAGCCGGGGGTCGACGGCGCCGAGCGAGCGGGTGGCCCGCTCGGCCACCTCGGGATCGTCGCTCCCGGCGAGGAAGACCTGCAGGGGGACGAGCTGCTCGAAGGGGAGCGGCAGCAGGCCCTCGGCGGCCAGCCGCTGGAGTTGGGGATTCCCCGACCGCACCTCGTCGAGCAGCGAGGACTGGCTGTCGGCCACCGTCAACGCGTCTCTTTCTTCGCCTTCAGGGTCTTTAGGGTGTCGAGGTCGATGAGGAAGTCGCGCAGCACCTGGCCCTTGCCGGAGACCGGCAGGGTGAGGGGCGAGCCGTTGACCTGGACCTCGGCGGCGCCCGCGTCCCCCAGGGTGAGCTGGACCTTCTGCTGCGCCGGCAGGCGCAGCGCCTCCCCCGCCACCCGCTGCTCGGCGATCCGTTTCTTGCCGTCGATCAAAGCCTCGACCCAGCACTCGCGGGAGAAGTCGAGGGTGACCTCGAGCGGGGCGGGCGGCGCCTCGCTCGGTGCTTCCGCCACTCCCGGAGGCGGTGTCGCCGCTGGCGGCGCCGACGCCGCCGACGCCGCCGGCAGGGCGGCGGGCTGGAAGACCCCGGCCGGGCCCGGGGCGGCCGGGCTGGACGCGGCGGCACTGCCGGCGGGGGTCCGGCCGCGATGCCGCTGCCAATAGACGCCGAAGGCGACCAGGGCGGCGAGGAGCAGGAGGGCGAGGACGACGAGGACCCGGGAGAGCCGCCGCCGCGGTCCCGCCTGGGCCGAGGCCTCCTCCCCCTCCGGCCGTTCGCCGGCCTGCTGCACGGCCAGCCAGTGGTTCACCACCTCGTCCGGAGAGAGGCCGACATAGCGTGCGTACTCGCGCAGAAACCCTTTCGCAAAAACCGGGGCGGGGAGGAGGTCGAAACGGTCCTCCTCCATCGCTTCGAGATAGCGCAGGCTGATCTTGGTCCGCTCGGCCACGTCGCGCAGACTGATCTCCCGCAGCTCCCGCTGGCGGCGCAGCCAGGTCCCGAACGAGCCGATCTCCGCCTCGCCACTTTTGTCCCACGGCGGCTGCCGGCCCGCTCGTTTGCCGGGAGGGTTGCCCGGCCCTTCTCGCTCGGCCATCATCTCGGCTTCGCTCCGGGTCTCCGGGTCGTTTCTCCTCAGCGGGATGCGATTTTTTCTCGACACGTTTTTCGGCACGCGTTGTTAACTCTACGCGGCCGCCTCCTCGCGGTCAAATTGGCCACCTTCGGCCGCCGCGATCATTCCAGCAAGAGTCGCGCCCGGGGAACCCAGCCGAGCCGGAATCTGGTATCTTCCTTCTCCGCCATGACGATCTCCCGTACCATCCAGGCCCATCTCGCCAAAGGCGACTTCGCCGCCGTCGAGAGCGACTGGCTGGCACAGCTGGGCGAGGCGCCCACCGATCTCGACTACTTCGTGGGGGTGGCCCGCGCCCTGGTCGGGACCGCCGAGGAGGAGCGGGCCCGCTTCCTTCTGGAGATGCTCGACGAGCAGCTGAAGGAGCAGGCGCGGTGGGACGTCCGCCTGAAGCTCCTCGAACGGATCGGCGCCGTCCTCTTCCCTCCCGAGAAGCTCCACCCCGAGATCCTCACCAGCCTGGACCGCCTCTACGCCAAGCGCCCCACCTATAAAGGACTGCGCGAGGCGGTCGGCCTGACCAAGGCGATCCACGACATCCCCAAGACCTGGGAGAAGGTCGAGCGCCTCCAGGGCCTCCTCCAGTTCGACGTCGGAGCGATCGTCTGGATGCAGGGCCGGGGGGCCGGGCGGGTGGTCGAGGCCAACCTCGGCCTGGAGAGCTTCAAGGTCGACTTCGAGCGCTTCCCCGGCCTGACCGTCGGCTTCAAGGCCGCCCCCAAGCTCCTCCTGTCGCTCGACAAGGGGCACGTCCTGCGGCGGAAGATCGAGGAGCCGCAGGTCCTCGCCGCCCTCTCTCCCTCCGAGCTGCTCCGGGTCACCCTGCAGAGCACCGCCAAGCCGATGACCGCCGGGGAGATCCGCGAGGCCCTCTACGGGCTGGTCTCGGAGTCCGGCTGGACCGCCTGGTGGGGGGCGGCGCGCAAGCACCCGCAGGTGGTGACGAGCGGCGGCCCCGGCGGGGCCGGGCGGCAGACCTACACCTGGGCCGAGTCGAGCGGCAGCGCCCTGGACTCGGTCTGGCGGACCTTCGCCAAGGTCCCGCCGCGCAAGAAGATCGACCTCTTGAAGAAGGACGGCGCCCGCGATCCGGACCTCCGCCGGCGGATGGCGGCCGAGCTCCTGAAGCTGGGGGAGACGGCGGCCGACGACGACCCCGGGCTCGCCTTCGAGATCTGGTTCGCCCTGGAGAGGAGCGGCGACGTGCCCGACGGCCTCCCCTGGGCGCCCGACGTCCTCCTCGCCGAAGCGGCGGACCCGGTGCGCCTCCTCTCCGGGGTCGAGGAGCGGCTGCTCCGCGAGCGCGGCTACACCATGCTCCGCGAGCACCGGAAGGACTGGGCCGGGGTCTACATGGGCCTCCTCGCCCAGGAGGCCGACCCACGCGCCATCGAGGTGCTGGTCGACGGGCTGGGCAAGGGCGCCCCGCGCGACTTCGAGCGCTTCCTGGACGGCCTGGTCTCCGCGCCCCACCGCCACCCCGCCGCCTTCGTCTGGCTGGCCGAGCGGGCGGCCTCGGACGAGACCCTGCGGGCGCGGAGCCCCCTGCGGCTCCTGCAGCAGATCCTGGGCAGCCTGAACCGCGACGAGTTCGCCCCCTACCGCCAGCGCCTGGTCACCCTCGCCGAGTCGGGGGGGACGGTGCCGCGCCTCCTCACCCACCTGACCGAGGAGCAGGCGGCGCAGGCGGACGACGCGGTCCACCGCGCCTCGGGCCTGGAGCCCTTCCAGCGCGACCAGCTGACCAACGCCCTGGAGCTGCGTTTCAGCACCCTAAGGCGGGAGAACCAGCACGCCCTCTATGCGACGGCGGAGAGCGTCGACGCCAAGTCGGCCGAGCTGCACCAGATCATGACCGTCGACGTGCCGGCCAACCGCAAGGCGATCGAGGAGGCGCGGGCGATGGGCGACCTGCGCGAGAACTTCGAGTACAAGTCGGCCCGCGCCCGCCACGAGTACCTGAACGCCCGTGCCGCGGCGCTCAACGGCGAGCTCCAGCGCGTCCGCCTGATCGAGATCGCCGGCACCGACCTCTCCGAGGTGCGGATCGGCACCCGCGTCCGCCTGGAGGGCCCCGCCCGCCAGCGCACCATCACCATCCTGGGCCCCTGGGAGAGCCGGCCCGAGGACGACGTCCTCTCCTACGAGTCCGACCTCGCCAAGCAGATCTTGGGCAAGCGCCTGGGCGGCGAGGTCGAGATCGGCGGCCTCGCCTACAAGGTGGCGGCGATCGAGCCGTACCGGTAGCGTAGTGCAGCGGAAATTCGGTGCCTTTTCGCGGACCCTCCCGGAGAGTCATCCTGAGGGAGCCTTGGCGACCGAAGGACCTGGGCGGGGGAGCTTCCCGCCTTCGCGCCTCTTTCCCCTCCCGCCGGCGCAGCTGTCCGTCCTCTTGAAGAGACTCTCCTTCCATGAAAATGGATTCAGCGGCTTGAATCCATTCTGACGGAACTGAAGAGAAAGCCTTTCCTTTCAGCGAGATCTTCGTTTTCGACCGGCCCGGCATCGCCTTTGCTCCTGGCCGGAGCATGCCGAGCCCGGCGTTGATCCTGCTTTTCTCTCTCGCCCTCCCGACCGCGGAGGCCGGCGGCGGCGTCCCCAGAGAAGGCCCGGCTACCGGCGGAACGGCCCGAGTCGGGGTGGTAGTCGACGAGCGGGGAGCCCCCGTGGCCGGCGCCGAGGTACGGATCGAGCCCCGGAGCCTGACGATCGAGGACTTGAAGAATGCCCTGGGCTGGCGGTCTCGCACCACCGTCGACGGCCGGTTCCGCCTGTCCGGGCTCCACCCCGGCGTCCTCTATCGGCTGATCGCCAGCCAGGCAAGGTTCGCTCCCACTCTGGCCTTTGTGCAGAGCGGTCCCCACCCCCTGCGCCTGGTGCTCTCCCCCGGCCGGACCGCGGCCGGCCGGGTGGTCGACGCGGCGGGCCGTCCCGTCGCCGGCGCCCGGGTCGAGCTCCGGCGGAGCCTCCCCGGCGAGAGCTATCTCGGCCAGCAGGGCCCGCTCGACGACGGCCTCTACCCGGCGCGGACGGACCAGGATGGACGCTTCGTCCTGCCGCACCTCGCCTTCCGCCACGCCGACCTCACGGTCCACGCCGCCGGGTTCCTCCCCTTCGAGGCGCCGGCTCTCCATCTACCACCGCCGCCCGGGACCGCCGACCTCGGCACCTTCACCCTGGTCCACGGGGAGAGAGTCGAAGGACGGGTGACCGACCCGGCCGGGCATCCCCTCGCTGGGATCCAGGTCTGGCAGGAGATCGGCGATCTCAAGCTGCTGCGCGACAACTCCGCCTCCTACCTGGCCGCCGGTCCGGCGGCGGTCACCGGGCTGGACGGCGGGTTCGCCCTGGCGGGCGAGCCGCGCGGGGGAAGCCTCCTCGTCTGCCGGGAGGGGTATCTCCCGGAGAGCGTGGAGTGGCAGGGTCCTCCGGCAGGGCCGCTCGCTCTCGTGCTCCACCCGGCAGGCCGCATCGAGGGCCGGGTCGTGACGCCGGGCGGCGCGCCCGTGGCGGAGGCCCACGTCGGTGTGGTCGTTGCCGGCCAGGGCCACAGCGACTGTTTCGGCCCTCCCGGCCCCTGCGCAACCTCTCCGGAGGGGAGCTCCACCGACCGTGAGGGCCGGTTCACGCTCGCGCCGCTCTACCCTGGCTGGTACGAGGTCTCCGCCCGAGCCGCCGGCTTCCTCGCCCCGCCGTCCGCCCATCGCGTGCAGGTGGCGGAGGGGGCGGCAGTCTCCGGGATCGAGATCCGCCTGGACCGCGGGGCCTCCGTCTCCGGACGGGTGAGGACGCCGGCGGGCGCCCCGGCGGCGGGCGCCCGGATGTCCGTCTGGGGCGAGCGTAGCTATGCCGAGGCGGTGACGGATGGGGAGGGGAGATATCTTCTCACCGGAGTTCAGCCCGGTACACGCGAGGTGAAGGCGGAGGAGGCGGAGACGGTCCCCGATCCCGGCGACGTGGAGAGTGCGCTCATGGTCGGGCCGGGGGAGAACCACCTCGACCTGACCCTCGCCCGCACGGCCCGGCACGAGGTCCACGGCCGCGTGGTGGGGCCGGCCGGCGCGCCCGTGGCGGGTGCCCGCCTCCAGCTGGGCCACCAGATCGGCACCGAGCACCCCGACGCCCTGGCCGCCGAGGACGGCTCCTTCACCCTGCGCCTGGGCAACGGCGCCCACTGTCTGTCGGCCGCGCGGGAGGGTCTGGCCGGCGGCTCGGTTGCGTTCGTGGTCCGCGACGCCGACGTCTCCGACCTCTCGATCCGATTGCTCCCAGGGTGTGTCGTCACCGGCCGAGTCCTCGGGCTCACTGCCGACGAACGCGCGGAGGTGCAGGTCGCCGCTCATCAGGGCGGGATGGACTTTGATCACCTGGCCTATGTCGACCGTGATGGCGGCTACCGGATCGAGGACCTCGCTCCCGGGGAGTGGACCCTGACGGTCTTCAGCGGCCCCACTCCGGTCAGCGGCAGCGTGACCCTCTCCCCGGGCTCTGTTGCGACGCTCGACCTCGCCCTCGCGGGGCGCTTCGCCGTACGCGGCGAGGTGACCGACCCGGACGGCGAGCCGATCGCCGGGGGTGAGGTCACGCTCCTCGGTTCCGGCTCCTTCGTGGATCGGACGGTCACCCGCAAGGATGGGAGCTTCGCCCTGCGGGCCGAGTCTGGGACGTACACGCTTTCGACCTGGGCCAGCGGCTTCCAGTCGGACGGGTCTCGGCCCGTCGAGGTGGCCGGCGCTCCGGTGGACGGTCTCGCCATCGTGCTGCGCCCGGGAACCACCCTCCACGGCCGGGTGCTCGGCCTGGCGCCCGGCGATCCCTTCCAGGTCGAGGGCCGGCGCGGGGACGATCGGTGGACGAGGTCCGGCAACGACGGGACCTACAGCGTCGAGGGCCTGGCGCCTGGCGAGTGGCAGGTGACCGCCTCGCTCGCCGAGAGGCCGCTGCTATCTACCCACCAGGTCACTCGCCGGATCACCGTGCCGGCCGGGCCGGCCGAGGTGAGCCTCGACTTCACTCTCCCCCTGGGCAATCTCACTCTCACCAGCCGGCTTTCGCGCCCGCTCGGTCCGGGGATGGAGGTCCGCCTGCGCTCTCCGAGCGACCCCGATCTCGCCGTCCGGCCCCAGTTCGAGGGCGGCGTCCTCCGTTTCGGTCGTCTCCTCCCCGGTCCGTACCAGCTGCGGGTGGAAGGCCCACAAGGGCAGATGCTCGCCGAGCGGCAGATCGACCTGGCCGCTGACGCCGAGGTCGAGATCGAGGTGCCCGAGAAGAGCCAACCCTAGGGCGATGCCCTCCCGGAGCTTCCGAAGTCTTTCCGGAGGCTCCGGAAACCTTCCGGGAGCTCCGAAAGCGTTCCGGACGTTTCCAAAATCGTTCCGGGTGCTTCCAAAATCGTTCCGGTCGTCCCGGAAGACGTTCCGGATGCTCCGGAAAAGTTTTGGAACCTCCCGAAGTCGTTCCGGATGCTTCCAAAAGCGTTTCGGACGCTCCGGAAGACGTTCCGGAACCTCCGGAAACGTTTTGGACGTTCCGAAAGTCGTTCCTGAAGCTCCGGAAGGCGTTCCGGAAGCTCCGGAGGTGTTTCGGAGCCTCCGGAAAGACTTTGGAAGCTCCGGAAGTCGTTCCGGATGCTCCGGAAACGTTTTGGACGCTCCGAAAGTCTTTCCAGAAGCTCCCAACATCGCGGGAAACGTCCTCTCCAGAGGACTCGCGTTCCAGGAAAATGGATTCAGCAGCTTGAATCCGTCTCCCCCCGATCCACGGCAAGCCCTGTCCTTGCAAGGAGATCACCGGAGTCCTGGGGCCCGGCATCGACCTTGCTCCTGACCTCGTCCGGAACGACGGCCCTGGAAGGAGAGACGTTGCCGCACCGAGCGCTGGCCCTTCTCTTTACCCTTCTCCTCGCCCCCGCCCTCCCGGCGCGGGGCCAGGAGCCCGCCGCGGCCCTCCTGCTCTGGATGGAGGGGCTCCTGCCCACCCTCCCCCGCATCGCTGGACAGGTGGTGACCGGGGACGGCGTGCCGGTCGAGGGAGCGCTGGTGCTGGCGAGCCACCACCCCGAGCGGGAGGAGCGGCCGACCCTGACCGCCGCGGCCGAGACCGACCGCCAGGGGCGCTTCCTCCTCGTTCCCGTGGTGGGGACCCACAACCTGGAGGTCACCGCGCCGGGCTTCCTCCGCGCCCGGGTCCAGGGGCTGGCCGTCTCTCCCGGCCGGCCGGTCGCCGAGCTCACGGTGCGGCTCCTCCCCGGCGCGGTGCTTGCCGGGCGGGTGCTCGACGAGGCCGGCGCGCCGATCGCCGGGGCGCGAGTCCTGCTCGCGGATGTCGACGGCTCCGCCCTGGAGACCCTCTCCGACCCCGCGGGCCACTACCGGCTGAACGGAATCGACCCCGGCGAGCACGAGGTCTCGATCCACCTGGAAGCCGACCACGCCTCGCTCCCGCGGGTACGGATCGCGCGCGGCGAGAACCGGCTCGACCTCCCCTTCGTCCGCCGCCCGGTCCGCGGCCGGGTGCTCAGCCCGGAAGGGGAGCCGGTCGCCGGGGCCGAGGTCCGGATCTCCGGCATCGGCGGCGAGCATACGGCGACCACCGGGGTCGACGGCGTCTTCGCCTTCCGGATGGTCGTGGGCTGGGCCCGCCTGGACGTCAAGACCGCCGGCTATGTCCCCTACCGCTCGCGTCCCCTCCGGATCGACGGGGCCGCCGCCCAGGAGATCGAGGTCCGCCTCACCCGCGGCGGCACGCTCCGCGGCCGGGTCAGCGGCATCCCAGACGGGGAGCGGCCGACGATCCGGGTGAGCGCCGCCAACTACGAGACCCAGGAGAGGGGCTCCACCAGCGTCGCCGACGCCCTGGGCCGTTATCAGATCCTCGGTCTCGGACCGGGGACCTGGCAGGTGACGGCCTCGGCCGACGGCAGGTGGATATCGGGCGAGGCGACCCTGCGACCCGGGGCCTCCGAGGCGCGGCTCGACCTCACCTTCCCCGCCTACTGGCCGGTACGCGGCCGGGTCCTCGACGGCAACGGTACTCCGGTCGAGGAGGCGCTCGTCTTCCTGCACGACGGCGCAGGCCCGCAGGGATCGGCCCGGAGCGACGCGGACGGCACCTTCTCCCTCCAGCTGCCCGACGGCACCTACGAGGTGATGGCCGAGCGCGAGGGGTATGCCCCTATGGGGATGGCCGAGCCGGTGACCGTGGCGGGCGCGGCGGTCGGCGACGTCGAGATCCGCCTCGCGGCCGAGACCCGGCTGACCGGCAGGGTCCTGGGTCTGACGCCCGAGGAACTGGCGGAGACCACCGTCACGGCCCGCCAGCAGGACATCTATTCTTCGGATCCCTCCTGGTTCGACGACCGCGACGGGAGCTATGCGTTCGAGCACCTGAGCCCCGGCGACTGGATCGTGTCCGCCTGCCGCGGCGGCGAGTTGGCCGAGGCGCGGCTGCACGTCGCGCCCGGGGAGACGGACGCGAAGCTCGACCTCACCTTCGTCCGCGGCGATCTCACCCTGCGCGGCGCCCTCCATGGCGGCGACCCGCTCGCCAACTACGTCGCCGAGCTCTCGCGCTACCGGGAAGGGGAGCTCGACGAGGGTCCTCGGACCAGCGCTCCCGACCGCCAGGGCGTTTTCCAGTTCACCCGGCTCCGGCCGGGCCGCTATCGCCTCGAGATCCAGGACGCCAACCTCGTGGCGATCGGCGGCAGACCCGCCTACGACCGGGTGATCGAGCTCGCCCAGGACCAGGAGCTGGAGATCGAGCTCCCCGCGGCGCCCGAGGAGGCAAGCCCGCCATGAGGCTCGCCCGCCTCCTCCCCCTCGTTCTCCTTCCCCTCCTCGCCGCCCCCCTCCCGGCGCGGGGCCAGGAGCCCGCCGCGGCCCTCCTGCGCTGGATGGAGGGGCTCCTGCCCGCCCTCCCCCGCATCGCGGGACAGGTGGTGACCGGGGACGGCGTGCCGGTCGCCGGGGCGCTGGTGAGGGCGAGCCGCCAACCCGATCGGGAGGAGCGGATCACCCTGGACGCCGAGGTCGAGACCGACCGCCAGGGGCGCTTCCTCCTCTTCCCCATGGCCGGGACTCACAGCCTGGAGATCCATGCCCTCGGCTTCCTCCGCGCCCAGCTCCCGGGGCTCTCCGCCTTCCCGGGGCGGCCGGTTGCCGGGCTCACGATTCGGCTCCTCCCCGGCGCGGTGCTCACCGGACGGGTGCTCGACGAGGCCGGCGCCCCGGTCGCCGGGGCGAAGCTCCGGCTCCTGGGCGGCGACAGCTTCACCTTGGAGGCCCTCTCCGACGACGGGGGCCGCTACCGGCTGGACGGCATCGACCCCGGCGAGTGCGAGGTCTGGGTCTCCCGGGACGGCGACCATGCCGCGGTGTCGCGGGTGCAGATCGCCCGCGGCGAGAACCGGCTCGACCTTCCCTTCGTCCGCCGCCCGGTCCGCGGCCGGGTGCTCAATCCGGAAGGCGAGCCGGTCGCCGGGGCCCAGGTCCGGCTCCGCGGCAGCGGCGGCGAGGAGGTAGCGCTCACCGGGGACGACGGCGCCTTCGCCTTCCGGATGACGGAGGCCTGGGCCCGCCTGGACGTCCAGACCGCCGGCTACGTCCACTATCGCTCCCGCCTGCTCCGGGTCGGCGGGGCCGCGGCCGAGGCGATCGAGGTCCGCCTCACCCGCGGCGCCATGCTCCGCGGACGGGTCGGCGGCCTCCCCGCCGGGGAGACGATCCGGATGAGCGCCGTCGACGAGGCGACCCAGGAGTTCGCTCCCGGCAGCGTCGTCGACCCCCAGGGCCGTTACGAGATTCGCGACCTCGCGCCGGGGACCTGGCATGTGACCGCCTCCGCCGCCCAGAAACATACGGCGGGAACGGCGATCCTGAAGCCCGGGGACCGGGAGGCGCGGCTCGACCTCACCTTCCCAGCCTACTGGCCGGTGCGCGGCCGGGTCGTCGACCGGGATGGCGCCCCGGTCGCCACGGTCCTCGTCCTTCTGCACAGTGTCGGCGGCAGTGATCCGCAGGGAGCGGCCGTGAGCGGCCTGGACGGCACCTTCTCTCTCCTGCTGCCCGACGGCACCTATGTGGCCACGGTCTCCCTGGACGAGTATGCCCGCGCCGTGTCGGCCGAGCCGGTGGCCGTGGAGGGGGCGGCGGTCGACGGCGTCGAGATCCGTCTCACGGCTGGAATCACGCTCACTGGCCGAGTCCTGGGCCTGACGCCCGAGGAGCTGGCGGAGAGCAGCATCACCGCCCAGCGGGACAACTATGCCTCGCAGACCGGCTGGCTCGACGACCGCGAGGGGAGCTATGCGATCGAGCACCTGGGTCCCGGCGACTGGACCGTGACCGCCTACCACGACGGGGAGTCGGCCGTCGCCCCGCTGCGCTTGGCGCCCGGAGAGCGCCAGGCGACGCTCGACCTCACCTTCGTCCGCGGCGATCTCACCCTGCGCGGCGGTCTCCATGGCGGCGACCCGCTCGCCGACTACGTCGCCGAGCTCTCCCCGGAGGGAAAGCCGGACGATCCCCGGGTCCTCGCGCCCGACCGCCAGGGCGTCTTCCAGTTCACCCGGCTCCGGCCGGGCCGCTATCGCCTCAAGATCCAGGACGCCAACCTCACCTCGCTCGGCGGCGGCCCCGCCTACGACCAGGTGATCGAGCTCGCCCGGGATCGCGACCTGGAGATCGAGCTGCCCGCGGCGCCCGAGGGGAGCCCGTAGCCGGCATCGAAATTTAAGCTAAACTGATATCTCTGGAGGTACACCCCAATGATCCCACCGCGCCTGTTTGCCGCCGCCTCCCTCTTCCTTCTCCTCCCTTTCCCGGCCTCGGCCTCCCTGGGACCCGCTCACACCCGGCACGCCCGCGAGGACCGGATCGAGGTCACCCTGCCGCCGGGCGCGACCCTCCAAGGCCGGATTTTCGGGATGGCGTCCGGCGAGCCGGTCCTCGTCGAGGCCCAGGGACCCGACCGGCGGATCGGGGCCTGGACCGAGCCGGACGGCAGCTATCGCCTCGCCGACCTCGCCCCCGGAGTGTGGCAGGTCACCGCCTCCGTCGCCGTGGACCCCGCCCATCCGACCCACCAGGTCACGGCCGTGGTCGAGATCCCGGACGCCGCCGCCGACCTCTCCCTCGACCTCGCCTTCGAGCTCGGCGACCTCACCCTCGAAGGCCGCCTGGCCGGCGCGCCGGCCGAACCCTACGCCCTGCGCCTCCTCCCCCGGAGTCGCACCGCGCCGATCGCCCTCGCCCTCGCCTCCGACACAACCGGCCGCTTCACCTTCCGCCGGCTGCGCCCCGGCGCCTACCGCCTGCAGGTCGAGAACCTGGCCGGCCAGGAGGTCGCCGAGCAGGAGGTGGAGCTGCGGACCAACCAGGTCGTGGAGGTCGAGGTCGCGACCGGGGGGTGAGCGCGTCATCCTCCAGCCATCGCGACGCCGGCGGCCCGCCGTCCCGCGATACTGGGCGACGCGAGGCCGATAAACGACTTCGGACTCTCTCGGAAATGGATGCGACCGCCGACAAGAAGAAGAAACATGCCGAACCTGGCCCTGATCCTCCTCTTCCTCTTCGGCCCTCCGGCCCCCAGGGCCCCGCTCGCCGTCGTGCTCCACCGGCCGGGACGCGTCGCCGGCCAGGTCCTCGCCGCGGACGGCACCCCCATCGCCGCCGCGAAGGTAACGTTCGCCGTGCCCGCCGCGGCGCGTGAGAGCTACGGCCAGACCGATGACGAGGGCCGTTTCGAGATCGCGCTCCCCGCCGGCTGGTACGAGCTCCGGGCCGAAGCCGATGGATTCCTTCCCGCCGAGCTCGGGCGCCGCCTGCGGGTCGAGGAGGGCTCTGCGGTCGCCGGGATCGAGATGCGGCTGCTTGCAGGGGCCGTGGTGACCGGACGGGTCACGACCCCGGCCGGCGAGCCCCTGCCCGGCGTCGAGGTCTCGGCTTGGGGGACCTGGGCCAGCGCGGTGACCGACGGGGACGGCGTCTATCGGATGTCGGGGGCACCGGCGCGGACGGTCTTGGTGAGGGCGAAGCTGGCGAGCGCCCGGCAAGACGGTTTCACCGAGTCCGAGCTCGCCGTCCATCCGGGAGAGAACCGTCTCGACCTCGTCCTGACCCCGGTGAAAAAGGGCCTGCACGAGGTGCGCGGCCGGGTCGTGGCCGAGGACGGCTCTCCCTTGGCCGGCGTCCGGGTCACCCCGGACATCGAATCCCCGTTCGCCGACGCGCTCACCGGCGACGACGGCAGGTTCGTCGTCCAGGACCTGGATGGCGACCGTTACGTCACCGCCACCCGGGAAGGCTTCGCGGAGGGTGTGATCGGAGTCACGGTCGACGGGGCCGACGTCTCCGGGCTCGAGCTCCGGCTGCAGCGGACCGGCACGATCGTCGGTCGCCTCCTCGGGCTCGACGCCGCCGAGCTCCGGAAGACGACGCTCGCGGCCTCCTCCGCCTCGTGGCACGATCCGGATGAGACGGCGATCGAGCCCGATCTCTCGGGGCACTACCGCATCGCCGACCTGGCCCCCGGGGAGTACTCGGTCACGGCCTCGCTCGGGGAGCGGCGCGCCGAGGGGAGCGTCACGCTCGCCGCCGGCTCCGCGGTGGTGCTCGACCTCACCTTTCCCGACCGATTCGAGCTGCGTGGCCGCGTCGTGGACGCCGACGGCAGGCCGCTCGCCGGCGCGTCGATCCGCGCCGACGACCAGGGCGCGACCTCCGGCGAGGACGGCACGTTCGCCCTGGCCGTCGTGAACGGGAAGTACCTGGTCAGCGCGAGCGTCCAGGGCTTCGTGCCCCGCTCGGCGGGCCCGATCGAGGTGGCCGGCGCCGCGGTGGACGGGATCGAGCTCGCTCTCGCGCCCGGTGCCACCGTGCACGGACGGGTGCTCGGGCTCCGTCCGGGCGACCCGGCAAAGGTCAAGGCCGAAGGGCCGGGTGGCGACGAGAGAGAGGGTGAGGTGGTGGACGACGGGACCTACCGTTTCGAGGGCCTGGGGCCGGGAGAGTGGCGGGTGACGGCGACCCTCGCCGAGGATCTGGGTCGTCGACTCTACCCGGTCACGCGGACGGTGACGGTGCCGCAGGGCCCCGCCGAGCGGGTCCTCGATCTCCCTCTTGACCTGGGCACCCTCACCCTTATCGGGCACCTCCACCCCTTGCACCTGTACTGGAAGGTCCACCTCCTCTCCCGCGACGGCATCGCTCCGGAGCAGATCCTAGAAGCCGACGGTGACGGGAGCTTCCGCTTCACTCACCTGCACCCCGGCACCTACCTCCTCCGGGTGGAGGACACGAGCTTCGAGCAGGAGCTGAAGCTCCCAGCCGACGAGGAGCGAATCGAGATCAACCTGGAGCTGCCGCCGGAGGAGGGATCGCGGATGGGCTTGCCTTAGGCAGAATACACTGCCAGAATAAGTTGAACCCAAAAAAGCCGAGGAGAAGTCATGAAGAAGCAGATGCGTAAGAAGCTCACCCTGTCCAGGGAAACCCTCGTTCAGCTCCAGGATTCCAGCTACCCAACAGCTGTGGTTGGTGCCTCCGGTATGGATACCTGCTCCTGCAACTGTACCGGAGACTGCGTTACCTATTGGGGACCTCCCTGCGGTCCACGCAACAACTATTGACCAGGGGAGGCGAATCCGGGCTCCGCTTCGAGATTTCACCGCCCGCGCAGCTCGACGAACCGCGCCAGCTCGCGTAGTGGCTCCGCCTTCCTCCCCAGCGGCGCCAGCGACTCGACGGCGAAACCCAGAAGCTCGGCGGCGAGCGTCCGGGCGCCCTCGACCCCCAGGAGCTTCACGAAGGTGACCTTCGCCGCGTCCTTCCCGGTGTCCTTCCCGGTCTCCTCGGGAGTTGCGAGGACGTCCAGCAGGTCGTCCGAGATCTGGAAGGCGAGGCCCAGGTTCTTGGCGTAGCGGGAGATCACCTCCAGGTCCTTCCGCCGGGCGTCCGCCGCCATGGCGCCCAGCTCGCCCGCGGCCATGAAGAGGGCTCCCGTCTTGTGGCTGTGGATGTATTCGAGGAGGGTCAGGTCGAGGTCCTCGGGGCGGCTCGCGAGGTCCAGGGCCTGGCCGCCGATCAGGCCGCCGGTGCCGATCGCCGCCGAGAGGTGGTGGATCAAGTCCTCGCCGGTGTAGCGGCGCAGAGACAGCCGCTGCGCCCCCTCGGCCACCAGGGCGTAGGCGCGGTTCAGGAGCGCCAGGCCGGCCAAGAGCGCCACGTCCTCCCCGAAGGCGCGGTGGACCGTGGGGCGACCGCGGCGCCGCGCCGCGTCGTCCATTGCCGGCAGGTCGTCGAAGATCAGGGAACAGGCGTGGACCATCTCGACAGCACAGGCGACGTCCACCACCACCTCCCCCCGCATCCCGAAAAGGTCGGCGACGGCGAGGGTGAGCACCGGGCGCAGCCGCTTGCCCGGCCCGGTCAGGGCGTAGTGCATGGCCCGGTGAACCGCCTCCGGCCGCTCCTCCGGCGAGGGGAGGAGAGCCGGCAGACGGGCGTCCACCCGGGCGCGGAGGGCGGCTAAATCGGCGGCCAGCCGGCGGTCCTGGGGACCGCCGGCGGGGCGGGGCGCCGGCTCAGAAGGAGGCGATGGCCTCGTCCTCAGTGTCGTAGACGTCGAAAACGGTGATGAGCTGGGTGATGGTGAGGACGTCCTGCACCTTCGGCGGGAGATTGACCAGCTTGAGCTTGGCGCCGCGGCTGGTGGCCGTGGTGTAGGAGCTCACCAGCTCCCCGACGCCCGAGGAGTCGAGGGTCGTCACTTTGCCGAGGTTGATCAGGAGGTTCTTCGCCCCGTCGTTGACCGCCTGCTGGACCGCGTTGCGCAGCTCGAGGTCGCCCGAGCCGATGGTGATCTTGCCCTCGATGTCCAGAACGGTCACCCCTTCTCTCTGCCGCACGGATACCTTCATCGTTTCCCTCCTAAGCTTGGGTCTCTTGCCTCTCCGCGCTGCCCGCTTCCGGGCTGGCGAGGCGCTTGCGCAACGTCACCACGGTGCCGCCGCCGGGGCGGGGATCGTAGTGGATCTCGTCCATGAAGCTCTTCATGTAGAAGATGCCGCGGCCGTTCGGCTTGAGCAGGTTCTCGGGGGCCAGCGGGTCCTGCAGCCGGCCGGGATCGAACCCCTCCCCCTCGTCCTCGACCCGGATCACCAGGTCCTGCCCCACCAGCTCGGCCTCCACCTGCACCTTCTTGCCGGGGTCCTGCTGGTTGCCGTGCTTGATGGCGTTGGCCACCGCCTCGCGCACCGCGATGTCCACCCAGTGGCGCGCCTCACCGTCCATCCCCAGGCGTTCCAGGGAGTCGTTCAACACCACCTGCACCAGCTCGATGTTCTCGAACCGGCTGCCGATGGCGAGATGGAACCGGTGGTTCTCCGGCATGCGGCGGAGTCTAGCAGATCCCCCCCTACCCCTTGCCGATCAGCTTCAGGGTGGTGGGGATGACGACGAGGAGCTGCACCCCGTCGAACAGGGCGTGCGCGGCGATGGCCGGCCAGATGGTCTGGCGCCAGCGCACCAGAGTGCCGTAGATGAGGGAGAGGATGGCGATGCCGACGAGCAGGAGCGGCTGGCCGTAGGCGAGGTGACCGAGAACGAAGAAGGCGGTCGACAGCCAGAGGCCGATCCGCGGCTGCAGGAAGCCGCGGAAGAAGGTCTCCTCGACCACCCCGGCCGAGAGGCTGGCGAGCACGCGGACCCCGAACGGCAGGGCGGCGATCCAGAGCACGAGCTCGGGCGGCTCCTTGGGCGCCGCCCCCTCCGCCCCCACGAGATAGAGGAGGAGGGCGAGGAGGAGGGCGGCGAGGAGGACCGCGAACCAGGAGAGCACCCCCACCAGGAGCCCCAGGCCGATCTCCTGCGGCAGGTGCGGGGTGGCCAGGCCGAGCTGGGCGGCGAGCACCCGGAGGAACGGCGGCCGGGGGGCCGGCGGCGGCGGTATCGGTTCGGGGGACGCCACCGGCGGCAGCCCGTCGGGCCAGGTCGCCTCGTCCGGGTCCACCAGGACCGGCGGCACGGGCGGGGCCGGCGTCGCTGGTGGCGGCACCGGGCGCGGCGACAGGGGGGCGACCCCGGCGTAGCCGGCGAGGAACCACAGAAGGGTCGTCCCGAGCATGAGGAAATGGACGTAGAAGAGCCGCGGCGCGGTCAGGCGCGCCAGGTCGAGCGGCGGCGTTGCCGTGCCGAGGCTCGCCAGATTGCCATAGAGGGCGATCCAGAAGAAGAACGCCAGCCCGAGGAAGCCCAGGAAGCGCCGCCAGGGCCGCGCGAAGCCAGGGGGAAGAAAACCGCTCTTCACGCACAGCTGGTCGACCAGGGCGGCGGAGGCCGCGGCGAGCGCGGGCGGCAGGATCACCCGCATCTGCGCGAGCCATTGCGGCTCGGGAGGATGGAGCGCCATTCAGTTCTTGCTCTTCTGCCGGAAATTGCGCAGGACGACCAGCGCCGAGTTCAGGCGCTGGAGCCGCCGGTTGCGCTGCTGGATGGCGGCGACGTCGTCCTGGACCAGGATCTCGCCGCGCAGCTCGCGCAGGTGGCGGTCCATCTCGAAGGTGAGCTGGTCGAGGTCGGAGCGCAGCATGTTCTTGAAGGTCCGCTCGGTGACCGTGGTAAAGCCCCCGGCGATGTCGCGGGCCATGGCGTAGGCGCTGCCTCCGGAGAACGACATGGCAGGATGATAGCGCGAAGGCCGCTTCCCCCCTACTCCGCACTCGAAGGGGGGAGCTCCACCGCAGAAATGGGCAGCTGGGTGTGAAAAGAGGGGAGCCCGGCGCCAAAAATGGGGAGCTGGACATCAGAAGTAGGGGACTTCTGAGGAAAAGTAGGGAGATTCACAACAGAAACCGGGCCACCGGGGACAGAAGTGGGGCAACTGAGGACAGAAGTGGGGCCATCGAGGACAGAAGCAGGGCAACCGAGGACAGAAGCAGGCTTATCGAGGACAGAAGTAGGGCAACCGAGGACAGAAGCAGGGCAACCCACGACAGAAGTAGGCTAATCGAGGACAGGAGTAGGGCAACTGAAGACCGAAACCGGACCACCGAGGACAGAAGCCCCCTCCCTCCCCCCGCAACGCCCCTGCGGGGCTGCCCAGGGAGGTGGGGAGGATCGACTCGGTCCCGCCCCAACCCCTGCCAGCGCCATCCTACTACGTGCAGTCGTTCCTACGGTGGCTCCAAGAGGGCGGGCGGGTCCCTCCCCCCTGGGAGGGGGCGGGTTGGGTCAGGGGGGAGGCCAGGAGGGGGGCGGTCCGCGATACAATTCTCCTTCCAATGCTACCCAGCGCCGGACCGGACCGCCCCACGGTCTTCGTCAGCTACAGCCACGAGGACCGGAGATGGCTGCACGATCTCCTCACCATGCTGGCCCCCGCCATGCAGACTGGCGCCGTCCGAGTGTGGTCCGATGGGGAGATCGAGCCGAGCGAGACCTGGCGCGAGGAGATTAGCGCTGCCATGGCGGCAGCGCGCGTCGCGGTGTTGCTGGTCAGCCCTCCCTTCCTGGCATCGCCTTTCATCAACGACGTCGAGCTGCCCTACTTCTTCGAGGAACACCGGAAGAACCGGGTGAAGATCCTCTGGGCACTCGTCTCGCAAAGCCTGCATGAATGGACCCCCTTGAACGACATTCAGGCGCTCCACGACACCACGCAGCCGCTCGACGAGCTGCCCGAGGCCGACCGGCGCCGAGCGCTGAAAACGATCAGTGAGGCGATTTTGAAGGCTGTGGGAGAGACCCCCGCCGGTTTGGTCCATCGCCACCGCGCCCTCCCCGATCTCGACATCGGCCGCCTGCCCACCGCCGGCCCCCTCTTCGTCGGCCGCGAGGCAGAGCTCGCCCGACTCGATACCGCATGGGAGGACCCGAGTCTCCACGTGCTCACCTTCGTGGCCTTCGGCGGGGTAGGCAAGTCGGCCCTGGTGGGCCGCTGGCTCGACCGCATGGCCGCCGCCGGCTGGCGTGGCGCCCGGCGGGTGCTCGACTGGTCCTTCTACAGCCAGGGCACCGAGGAGCGCGTCACCTCGGCGGACCGGTTCCTCGACCATGCTCTGCGCTTCTTCGGAGATCCGGACCCCAAGGCCGGCGCGGCGCGGGACCGCGGCCTGCGGTTGGCCGAGCTGGTCCGGCGGGAGAAGACCCTGCTTGTGCTCGACGGCCTCGAACCCCTCCAGCATCCGCCGGGTCCCCTCGCCGGCCGGCTCAAGGACCCGGGCCTCGCCGCCTTCTTGAAATCGCTCGCCGGAGATAACCCCGGCCTCTGCGTCGTCACCACCCGCGAGCGCATCGCCGATCTGGATGGGTTCCCGACGACCGCGCCACAGGTGGACCTGGAGACTCTCTCTCCGGAGGCGGGTGCGGAGCTGCTGCGGCAGCTCGGGGTGAAGGGGAAGGATTCCGAGCTGCGGACCGCCTCCGCAGAGCTGGGGAACCATGCCCTGGCGCTGACGCTCTTCGGGAACTACCTCGGTCGAGCCTACGGCGGCGATGTGCGGCGGCGCAAGGAGGTGGATATCGGGCAGGCGGCCGAGCGGCAGGGTGGCCATGCGTTGCGGGTGATCCGGGCCTACGCTGGTTGGCTGGGGGAGGGGAGAGAGCTGGCGATTCTCCGGCTGGTGGGGCTGTTTGACCGGCCGGCGGCGAAGGAGGCCCTGGCGGCGCTGCGGGCTCGACCGGAGATCCCGGGGCTGACCGAGCCGCTGGTGGATCTCTCCGAGGAGGAGTGGCAGTGGTTCGTGTCGAGCCTGCGGGAGCATGGTCTCTTACTGCCCGCCGATCCCCAGCAGCCGGGAGTCCTCGACGCCCATCCCCTGGTGCGGGTCTACTTCCAGGAGGAGCTGCAGAAGGAGCGGCCCCAGGCGTGGGAGGAGGGAAACCTGCGCCTCTACGAGTATCTGAAGAAGGCGGCGCCGGATCTTCCCGAGACGCTGGAGGCGATGGAGCCGCTCTACACAGCGGTGATCCATGGTTGCCGGGCGGGGCGCCAGAAGGAGGCGTACCTTGAGGTCTACCTGCGGCGGATCCAGCGGCGTAATAAGTTCTACAGCACCAAGAAGCTCGGCGCCTTCGGCTCGGATCTGGCAGCGTTTGTGGGCTTTTTCGATCGTCCCTGGGACAAGCTGTCAGCGAATCTCACTCCGCCTTTTCAGCCACGGATTCTCAGCGCGGCCGCCTTTTTCCTGCGCGCACTGGGCCGGCTGGCGGAGGCGGTCCAGCCGATGCAGGCCGGGTTGAAAAGAGCTATCGATCTGAAGGACTGGGAAAACTCCTCCATTTTCGCCAGCAACCTCAGCGAGCTGACCCTGACCCTGGGGGAGGTTGGGCGGGCCGTGGCCTACGGGGAGCAGAGCGTCGCTCTGGCCGACCGCAGCGGTGACGCCCCTCAGCGCATGATCAACCGGACTACGCTGGCTTATGCCCTACATCAGGCGGACCGGTGGGAGGAGAGCGCGGAGGCCTTCCGCACGGCCGAGGCGATGCGGGCAGAGCAGCGGCCCGAGTATCCCCGGCTCTATTCGCTACCGGGCTATCGATACTGCGATCTGCTGCTGAGCCGCTTGGAGCCAGAGGACGGTGCCGGGCTGGGCGGCCTCGCCGCGGCCCCGGAGGAGGCGCGGCGGTTCCGCCAGGTGTGCCGGGAGGTGCGGGAGCGGGCGGGGCAGACCCTGGAGCACGAACGTGAAGGATGGTACTCCCTCCTCGACATCGCCCTCGACCACCTGAGCCTGGGCCGGGCGCATCTCGGCCTGGCCCTGACGGCCCCCGTGCCGGCGGCTCCCGGCGAGGAGGCCGAGGCGGACTTCGCTCAGGCCGCGGAGCATCTGGACCGCGCCGTGGAGGGCCTGCGGCAGGCGGCACAGGAACTTTACTTGCCCTGGGGCCTCCTGGCCCGGGCCACCTTCCACCGCCTGCGGGGAAACCAGTCCGCTGCCGTGGCCGACCTCTCCGAGGCCCAGGAGATCGCCGACCGCGGCGGGATGCGCCTCCATGCCTGCGACGCCCACCTGGGGTGGGCGCGCCTGGCTCTCCAGCAGGGCGACGCCGCGGCGGCCCGGGAGCCCGTGACCCGAGCGCGAAAGCTTGTGAACGCGACGGGGTACAAGCGGCGGGAGCGGGAGGTGGCGTGGCTGGAGAGGCGGGTGGGGGTCCCTGGGAGCGCCGGCGTCCCGCCGGCCGGATAGAGAAGACGAAAAGAGCCGGCGAGGACGCCAGCGGTCCCAGGGAGAGCACACGGCCTCTGCGTACGGGCGTGCGGTCATCACGCGCCGGCACACGGTGATCGCGTACAGGCGCGCAGCCATCGCGTGCTGGCACACCGTCACTGTGTACAGGCGCGCGATCATCGCGTGCAGGTACGCGGTCATTGCCTGGCGGCGCGGAGTCACCGCGTACAGGCGCTCGGTGAGGGCGTGCCGGAACACGGTCCTTGCGTGCAGGCGCGCGATCGTCGCGCGCAGGTACACGGCTGTCGCGTGCAGGTACGCGGTCCCTGCGCACAGGCGCACACCCTCCTCCTCCGCTGCCATCCGGCACCCCCATTGATTGGTCCTTCGCGCAACTGCGAATTCTGGAATCCTGGGGCCGGGGCTCGGGTTGTCTCGCCTGGAGAGACGGCCGGCACCTGTAGGATGCGCCCTCGGGCGAGGCCCCCCTCACCGCCGCTTGAAAACGTAGGGAAGGACTTCCGCCAACACCGAAGATCGGTCCCGCTCGGTTGCCGGCCTCCGGGGCCGCCCCTCGACGAGCATGAGCCTGCAGCGCGGCCGGGACGGCGAGGCCCCCCGCGCAGCATGGAGGAGATAGAGAATGAAGGAGCCCGTTCCAGGGATCGCCATCGTCGGCCTCGCCGCCCGCTTCCCGGGCGCTCCGGATGCCCACGCCTTCTGGCGGAACCTGCGAGACGGCGTCGAAGCGATCTCCTTCTTCTCCGGCGAGGAGCTGAGCGCCGCCGGGGTCGACCCGCGCGAGCTCGCCGATCCCCACTACGTCCCGGCCAAGGGGGTGCTCGACGGGGCCGACCGCTTCGACGCCGCCTTCTTCGGCCTGACCCCGCGCGAGGCCGAGGTCATGGACCCCCAGCACCGGGTCTTCCTCGAATGCGCCTGGGAGGCCCTGGAGGATGCCGGCTGCGACCCGCGGCGCTACGGCACGCTGGGCACGGCGGGCGGGCGGATCGGCATCTGGGCGGGGTCGGGGGCGAGCACCTACCTGCTCTCGAACCTCCTCCCC
>Ga0137403_10000751_pt1 | contig 41682 bp, 31 predicted proteins | sample CZOMad2_1_16fung_FD_122057 | JGI IMG/M metagenome (GOLD analysis project Ga0137403, IMG submission 122057) | Vadose zone soil fungal communities from Angelo Coast Range Reserve, California, USA - CZOMad2_1_16fungal (Hybrid Assembly) | ecosystem: Environmental > Terrestrial > Soil > Vadose zone...
CTGGTTGTACCACTCGGAAAAATCTTGTGCGCGGGTAGGAAGCTTTTCTTCAGCCATGCGGCGGTTTTGTCCGTTCCACTCAAATGCGAAAAATCGTGTCGAGTAAACTTAAAAGCGTAGCGGACGCACGGAAGTGTGTCAACGCGTCCCTTGCAAGATATCAGGTCAGTTTCCGGTAAGCGCGTTTTAGCCTGGAGCATTTGCTAAGTCCGGCTCGCAATAGAACCCTCTCAGCCCCGCTCCTAGCTAGAATAGAGTGGGACCGGTGCTCCAGAGCGTTTGGCCTTCAAGATACGGGTGCAAAACGATGATGACCAACGATAGAAACCTTGAGGACGAAGAGCAGAAGCGTAAAGAGTTCCGCGATTCCCTGCTAAAAAGGAACCTAGAACAGGTTACAGAACTACTCCGGTCAGGGATTGACATCGATGCACCCTTGAATGATTACGGCTGGACGGCGCTGCATTTTGCCGTGGAGAATTACTTTGTCGATTTGGCGGTCCTTCTGCTGGAACGGGGAGCCAATCCCAACCGGGCGGATTTCTCTGGAACCACTCCGCTTCACCTGGCAATTGATGTAGAAGCAGATTCTGCTTTCCAGCAGGCTCCCATCGACTACGGTAAGCGGAATATCCCCAGGCGAGATATGACCGTCTTGTTGCTGGCGAATGGTGCCGACCAGAACGCACAAACGGAAAAAGGGGAGACACCGATGGACTGGGCGATGAAATGGAGGCACCAAGGCGCCATCGACGCCCTGATGTCCCATAACACGCCGCCCCGAAATGAATCGTGATTCCGTCTCAGGGGCTTCGGCGAAACGTACCAGGGAGCTTCCAAATTCTGGCTGAAAATGCGGCCACCCGATGCCTCATTTCCAACCTGTCCTCCTTCAATTCGCCGGAACATGCCGGACCGGCTTAGCCTCCGAACCGGGGCCGGGTTCCGGCACAGGCTTCGGCATTTTGTCCGCCTCGAACCGCGGCACCATGTGGTCGGCCATCGCCACGGAGTACACAGCTGAGGCGATTTCCACGGCGCCTTCTCTAACGTCTTCTTCATAGATGCGCTCGTAGGTATCGAGATTGGTGTGATGCGTGAACGAGCCGTAATCGAACGCATCCTGGGCCAATCCAATTCCCGGCAATCCAGCGTTGTTAAAGGATGTGCTGTCCGTGCCGCCCGTCCTGCGGCTGTCGCTCGCAGCGGCGCCCATGAATCCCCAATCGGCGAACGGCATCATAGCCTCGCGAACCATGTCCGCTGCGCCAGCTGGTCCAAACACACTTGCGCCTCGCGGCTTGCCCGTGCCGGAATCGATGTTGAAATAAGCGTCCAATTTCGCGTACTCGGGCTTCTGGTTTTCAAAACTACCAAAATGCTGCTGCACGTACGCCAGCGAGCCGAGCAATCCTTCTTCTTCGCCGCTCCACAGTGCAATGCGAATCGTGCGCCGCGGTTTCACGTGCAGCGCCGTCAAAATTCGCACCGCCTCCAGCATCATCGACGAACCAATGCCGTTGTCCGTAGCTCCTGTCGCATCATGCCAGGAGTCGTAATGGCCGCCCAACATGACGATTTCGTCTTTCTTGTCCGTGCCAGGAATTTCTCCAATCGCGTTATAAGCGGTGGTCCCTTCCGAGTACTCCTTGTTCTGAATGTTGAAGCGCAGAGTCACCGCCGTCCCGTCAGCCAGAAAACGCGAGATTCGTCCGTAGTCTTCGTTACGCATCACCAGGGTGGGAACGGCCCTGGTCCAGTCGAACGTATTGTTTCCTTGCGCGATGATGATACCGTGCGCCCGGCCCGCATCGTTGACGCGCACGAGCGCCCCGTTGTCGACGAGAAACTGGTCCACCTGGCGCGAAACTTCCGCGCGCGTCAACTGGCCCTCGGGCAGCTTTGTCGGTTCGGGAAAGCGGAAAGGGCGGGGGTTCTTCGCATCGAATCGCGACTTCCATTCGTCTTCCGAACGTCGCATCGCGGCTGGATTCATGTCTTCGGCCACTTCCACGTGTTTTCCCACGAACACAATCGCGCCCCGAACCTTATCCTTCACGGAATTCAAATACGCATCGAGTTCGGCGGCGGTCGGCTGCTTTGGCTCGGCGGGCTTGGCTTTTTCCGGCATGGGAGGGGCAGCCCATTTCGGCTCCGGCGGCGGGGGCGGCGCTCCAAAAAAGTTAAATCCACCGCCGGGCGGCAGCGCATATCCCGGCGGGTCCAGAATCACGACTTGCGCGGTCACGACTCCCTTCGTGCTTGGCGTCCACGCCAGCGGTTTCACCATCAGTTGCCCGTGGAACGGTGTAACGGCTTCCGCCAATAGCTCCGTGTTTTCCCAGCCGGGCACCGGGGTCGCGGCGCTCGAAGGCTGGAACGTCCACGGCTCAAGGTGCGCGTTCGCCAATCCCCACGACGTCATCGTCTTGACGGCCCAATCGTCTGCCGCTTTCAAGTTCGGCGTGCCCGTCACCCGCGGGCCGTACACATCCGCGACCTCGTGGATGATCCACATGATCTTGGAATTGTTGGTTTCTTCGGCGCGGATCTGCGCAACCGTGTCGGAGACTCCCGGGTCCTGCGCAGGCAACGGCATCGCTGCCAGAAGTAAGAGGCACAGCACACATCCGCACAGTTTTGCCACGGTTCCTCCCAGAATTCTTTGAAAGTTTTCAACCCGCACCGCTCGGCCGCACGTCAATATACGCTGTGGCGTCCCCCGAGGCAATGCCGCCATTTGCTTTTGCCACGCTGGTCTTGCGGGCTTTGGCGCGCGGCATTACAATGCCACTCGTTCTAAACGAGCTTTTCGTTTGTACCCGGCCGACAAGTTCTCTGAGGGAGAAACCACGCCATGAAACGCATCACTCTGTTTTGCCTGCTGCTTCTCTGCGCCGCGCAAATCGCTTCGGCGCAGGATTGGGCCAAAGCAGCGCTTGCAAAATCTCCGCGCCACGGCGAGTGGGTGACGATCAAGCACGATGGCCGCTCGGTGGAGACGTTTGTCGTGTATCCGGAATCGAAGGGCAAAACGCCGGTGGTGCTGATCATCCATGAAATTTTCGGGATGTCGGACTGGGTGCAGGAGCTCGCGGATGAAGTTGCGGCGGCGGGCTATATTGCGGTGGCGCCGGATCTTCTTTCGGGCATGGCTCCGAATGGCGGCCGGAGCAGCGATTTTGCCGAGGGCAAAACGATGGAAGCCGTGAGCCACCTGAATGCGGACCAGGTGACCGCGGATTTGAATGCGGCGGCGGATTACGCGCTGAAGATTCCTGCTTCGAACGGGAAACTTTTCGTCGGCGGCTTTTGCTGGGGCGGAGGGCAGACTTTCCGGTTTGCCACCAATCGCGGCGATCTTGCCGCGGCGTTCGTTTTTTACGGGCCACCGCCGGATAAGGATGCGATGGTACGCATCAAGGCGCCAGTTTATGGATTCTTTGCAGGAAACGATGCGCGGATTGGCGCGATGATTCCCGATGCCATTGTGCAAATGAAGGCCGCGGGCAAGACGTTTGATCCCGTCACCTATGATGGCGCGGGACACGGCTTCATGCGTGCCGGCGAAGCACCGGATGCAAAGGACGCCGACAAGAAGGCGCGCGTCGACGCCTGGGTGCGCTGGAAGAGTCTACTTTCGAAATAATCACGCCTGCTTGTGTTCAAGTTCGGCCCAGCGCGCGTAAAGCGCGTCAACGGATTTCTGGGCTTCGTCCAATTGGCTGAGCGCGTTCTGAAGGCTCATCCGCTCGCTAGTTATGGCGGTATCTTCGAGTGCGAGACGTCTGGCTTGCAGAACCCGCTCCGCTTCGTGGATGCGGTCCTCGATCGTTGCGAATTCGCGGGCTTCGAGATACGAGAGTTTCTTTTTTGCCGCCGCGGCGCGGGGAACTTCGTCACCACCAGAGCGAGGACGCCGGTTTCCATCCACAGATTTGGATGCAGCTGCGGCCAACTGCTCGCGTTGCCAGGATTCCCATTGCGAGTAATCCGCGAATCGTTCCACCGCGCCAAAACCATCGAGGCCGACGACGACGGTCGAAACGCGATCCAACATGAAGCGGTCGTGCGTGACCAGCACTAGCGCTCCGGGGTATTCGAGCAAGCTCTCTTCCAGGATTTCCAGCGTGGGGATATCGAGGTCGTTGGTCGGCTCGTCGAGCAGCAAAACATCCGCGGGTTGCAGCATGAGCTGAGCGATCAAAACGCGCGCGCGTTCTCCGCCGGAAAGCCGGCCGACGCGCTGGTTCAAATTCTCAGAAGAAAATAGAAAGCGTTCCGCCCAGGAAGCGACGTGAATTACCTGCTCGCGATAGATCACCGCGTCGCTGTCTGGCGCGAGCGCGCGGCGCAGCGTAATGTCCGGATCGAGCTCGCGATTCTGGTCGAAGTAGACGATTCGCAAGCCCTCGGCTCGGCGAACCTTGCCGGACTCCGGTTTGATGTCGCCTCGCATGAGACGAAGCAGGGTCGTCTTGCCGCTGCCGTTCGGGCCCACGAGGCCCACTCGCATGCCTGAGGTGACGCTGAAGTGAATATCCTTGAAAAGCGTGCGGCTGCCTACGCCGAAGGAGATACCTTCGAGGGTGATAAGTTGCTTGCTCTTCCGGTTCGTCGCGAAGAAATCGATCTCCGCACTGGCGGTACGGCTGCGGGCATTCATCTCCGCGAGTTCGCCGATCATCTCGTGAGCTTTATCGATGCGCGCTTTGGCCTTTGTGGCGCGGGCCTTGGGACCTCGGCGCAACCATTCGAGTTCCGTGTGCACGCGGTTTTCCAGCGACTCCTGGCGTTTTTTCTGCGCGTGCAGATATTCTTCCTTCGCTTCCAGGAAGGCGCTGTAGTTTCCGCTCACGCGCAGCGCGCCGTCTTCATAGGCGCGATTGAGTTCCACCATTTCATTGACGACGTTTTCCAGAAAATAGCGGTCGTGGCTTACTACGACGCACGCAAAAGCAGCATTTCGTAGAACAGATTCGAGCCATTGAATCCCCGCGAGGTCCAGATGGTTGGTGGGTTCATCCAGCAGCAAAATGTCCGGGGCTTGCACTAGCGCTTCAGCGATAGCGAGACGTTTGCGCCAGCCGCCGGAGAGCGTCGCCGCATGCACATCGAGATCTGAAAAACCCGCGCGGCCCAGCGTCTCTGCAAAACTCGAGGCGCGGTCCGATTCGGGAACCGCCGAACGTTGCAGGGCGCTTTCAATCGCGGAACGAACGGTTACGCCCTGCGCATACTCCGAGATTTGCGCGACGTAACTCAGCCGCGTCCCCTTGCGAATCGCCACATCCCCGCTATCCGGTCTAACGCGGCCGATGAGCATTTCCAGCAGCGTCGACTTGCCCGAACCGTTCGGGCCAATCACGCCGATGCGGTCCCGTTCGGAGACGGTAAACGAAATGTTCTGAAAGAGCGGCGCGACGCCGTACCTCTTTGACAGTCCTTGCGCGCTGATAATCGGAGGCAATTTTCTCGGTCTTCCTCTGCACTTAGTTTAACCTTGAGAGTCATGCTAGGCGAAACTCGAGCGACGGCTCACTCCGGATCAAGTGAGAATCATTCTTGATTCACAAATTTGACGCTTTGGTTCTTGGCGGAGGCGCGGCGGGACTCTTCTGCGCGATTGAGGCCGGCAAACGCGGGCGGCGTGTCGCCGTGCTTGAGCATGCCGATCGCATTGGGAAAAAAATCCTGATCTCTGGCGGGGGCCGCTGCAATTTCACCAATATTCATTGTTCGCCGGAAAATTTCATCTCCGTGAACGAGCACTTTGCGAAATCCGCGCTGGCCCGGTACACGCCCGCGGACTTCGTCGCGCTGGTTGAAAAGCACCGCATTCCCTACCACGAAAAAACTCTTGGGCAGCTCTTCTGCGACCGTTCCGCGCAGGACATCATCGACTTGTTGGAATCGGAGTGCCGCGAGGCTGGCGTGCAAATTTTTGTGCAGAGCCGCATCCAAGAGGTGCGGCGGACCACCGAGTTCGTCGTGCGCACCGCCTCTGGAGAATTTCGGGCTCCCGCGCTCGTTGTTGCGACCGGAGGACTTTCCATTCCCAAAATGGGCGCGACGGCGTTGGGGTACGAGTTGGCGCACCAGTTCGGTTTGAAAATCGTCGAGACCAAGCCCGGGCTCGTGCCTTTTGTCCTATCCCGCGAAGATCGCAGCCGCTATTGCGATTTAGCGGGAGTTTCCGCAGAAGTGGTCGCAAAAGCCGATCATCACGCCTTCCGCGAAAAAATGCTCATCACGCACCGAGGCTTGAGCGGCCCCGCGATACTGCAAATTTCATCGTATTGGGAGAAAGGCCTGCCAATCGAAATCGATCTTGCTCCGCAGCGCGAAATCGCGCCTGAAATTCGCGCCGCTAAGTTTCGAAACGTCACCGCCGCTCGGAATGCGTTTCAAGGAATTGTGCCGAGGCGTTTGGCGGAACGCTGGCTGGAGAACCATCCCCCCGCGGCGTGGAACGATGAAGCCCTCGCAAAATGGGAAAAGCTAATTCACAAGTGGGTGATCGAACCTGCCGACACGGAAGGTTACGAGAAGGCAGAAGTGACGGCCGGCGGCGTGGATACCGCAGAACTCTCCAGCAAAACGATGGAATGCCTAAAGGTGAAGGGATTATTTTTCATCGGCGAAGTGGTCGACGTCACCGGCCAACTCGGCGGATTCAATTTCCAATGGGCGTGGGCATCCGGCGCCGCTGCAGGCCGCGCTTTATGAGGGAACCGAAGCGCGACGAGCGCCGGCGCGTGCTGGGGCAGCCGGGGCCTGCGCCGCTTTTGCTTCTTCGGCGGCAGCGAATTCCTCGTATGTTCCCTTGAAGTCGTCGATCTTTCCGCCATGGAAATGCCAGATGCGTGTGGCGACTTCGTCAATGACGTCGTGGTCGTGGGTCACCAACAACACCGTGCCGTCATATCTCTGCAAGGAAATGTTCAAGGCGTTGATGGATTCCAGGTCCAGGTGGTTGGTCGGCTCATCGAGCACCAGGAAATTCGGCTTCTGCAGCATCAGCCGGCAAAAAATCAGCCGCGCCGACTCGCCGCCAGAGAGCGCCCGCGTGGGCTTTAGCGCATCTTCCCCGCTGAAAAGCATTTGTCCCATCAAACCGCGCAGCTCCTGTTGCGATGCAGAGGGATCGAATTGCCAAAGCCAATCAATCGCGGTCATACCCTTGGTGATGGATTCGCCATGGTCTTGCGCGAAGTAGCCCACCGTGACTTCGTGGCCCCAGCGCACCTCGCCGCCATCGATCGGAAACTGCAGGTCCTTGTCCTCGATAAATCCCGGGGCGTTGCGCACCAGTGACTTCAGCATGGTGGTTTTGCCGACGCCGTTCCGGCCCATCAGCGCGATTTTCTCTCCGCGCACCACGCTCGCTGAGAATTTCGGAATCACTTTCAAATCTTCGTACGATTTCTCGACGCTGCGGATTTCCAGCGGGTGCTTTCCCGAATTCCGCTTCATATCAAACTTGATGTACGGCCGCTGGATGTTGCTCCTCGCCAGCTCCGTTGTTTGCAAGCGCTCGACTTCTTTTTTGCGCGAAGTGGCCTGCGCGGAGCGCGTGCCGGCGGAAAACCGCGCGATAAAATCCTGCAACTGCGCGATCTTTTTCTCGCGGTTGGCGTTGTCGGCCTCGATGCGCCCGCGAATCTGCGTCTTCGCCACCACCATGTCGTCGTAACCGCCGCCGTACATGATGATCGTTTCGTAGTCGATGTCCGCGGTGTACGTGCAAACACTGTTTAGGAAGTGGCGGTCGTGTGAGATCACGATCAGCACACCCTCGTAATCGCAAAGATATCTCTGCAACCAGTGAACGGAATCCAGGTCCAGGTTGTTGGTCGGTTCGTCGAGCAGCAGCGCCGTGGGATTGCCGAAGAGCGCTTGCGCCAGCAGCACGCGGACCTTCTGCCCGCCCTGCAGTTCGCCCATTTTGCGTCCGTGCAACGAGTCTTCAATTCCCAGTCCGTCGAGCAGCACTGCGGCGTCCGCTTCCGCGGTGTAACCGCCCTCTTCGCCAACGATGCCTTCGAGCTCACCAAGGCGCATGCCATCGGCATCGGTCAGTTGCTCGTGCGGCTTGGCGTACAGCGCATCGCGCTCTTCGAGCGCCTTCCAGAGCGGGCCATTGCCCATGATGACGGTATCGATGACTCTGTACTGGTCAAAAGCAAACTGGTCCTGGCGCAGGACGCCCATCTTCTTCGGGCGCGTGACCGAGCCACTGGTGGAGTCAAGCTCCCCAGTCAGGATTTTCATGAATGTGGATTTTCCGGCGCCGTTAGGACCGGTGACCGCGTAGCGGCGGCCAGCCATGAAGGTGCAGGTCACATTCTCAAAGAGGACCCGCGGGCCGAACCGCATGGTGATGTTGTTGACGGATAGCATAACCCTCCAATTATAGCGTGAATCCAGCGTTCGCGCTTGCACACTTGGATTGGTTATTTTTGCGCGGATTCAGACGAGCTGGTTTGCGCGCGCGGGCGCCCGCAACGGGTTCCCCATCGCGGCGCAAATGTAACCCGTCGTCAGCTGATTCGAATTGTAGTCGCGCGCCGAACTATTGGACGTTGAACGGAACAGAGACAGCAACCGCGCCGAACTGCGGGCTGGTGACCGTGGCTTTCAAGGTGTAGCCGCTCCCCTTCTTGCTGATTCCCAGGCTGCTGAAGATTGCTACCCCGTTGTTCCCAGTTGTTTGCACGGTTATTCCCGTAAGTGTCGCGCCTGTCGGATTTGTTCCGAGTGACATCTGCACGGTCGCGCCGGAGACAGAATGTCCGAGATTGTCCACCACCTGCACTTTCACAGCTGGCGTAATCTGCGATGCGCTCGACGAAGTATTGCTCGGTTGGGTTGAAAAACTGACCGACAGATTCGTAGCAACGCTGATTGTGAACGATGCTGTCGCCGATTGCTGTGGCGAGCTCGAATCGGCCGCCTTCACCGTGAAGGAATATTGGCCGAAGGTTGTTCCCGCGCCGCTGATTACACCCGTCGTGCTGAGCGCCATCCCCGGCGGCAGTTGTCCGCTGGCCAGCGACCATTTGATCGGCGCGTTGCCACCAGAAGAGGCCAAAGCCTGGCTATATGCCGTATTTAGAAAAGCACCGGGCAGAGCACCCGCGGGTGTAGTGATCCCCAGCGGTGCTGCCACGCGGATGCTCAACACAATGGAGGCCGCCTGCGCCGGATTGCTGGAATCTACCAGCCGCGCTGTAAACGAGTACGAGCCGGTAGCAGTGGGAGTTCCGCCAATCAAACCGGCAGCACCCAGGCTCATGCCCGGGGGCAACTGCCCTGCGCTCACGTTCCACATTTGCGGAGCGATGCCTCCCGTAAATTGCAACGCGATGGTGTTGTAACTCGCACCCAGCACAGCATCCGACAATGCGCCGCCAAGCGTGGTAATCACCAGCGGCGTTGCGCTGCGCACACTGACGTTGATGGTGATCGTTTGTGCCGGAGAGCTCCCGTCACCGGCTTGAATCGTAAAGCTGAAGCTGCCGTTCGCCGTGGGCGTCCCGCTAAGCGTGCCGTTCGGCGAAAGCGTCAATCCCATTGGCAGAGTGCCGCTCGTTACCGTCCATGTGATTGGCGTAAGACCACCGTTCGACTGGAACGTAAAATTGTAGGCTTGGCCGACGATGGCGTCGGGAAGCGGACCGGTCGGCGTTGAAATTATCAATACGGGTGCAATGCGAATGTTGCCGCTAATCGTTGTTTTCTGCGGCGGCAGCGAAGAGTCTTGCACCTGGATGGTGACCGGAGTGCCCGTAGTGCTCACTATTGTTGGTGTGCCGCTCAAAACGCCTGCCGAACTGATACCAATTCCCTGTGGCAGCGAACCCGATACAACACTCCACGTCGTATTACCGAGACCACCGGCTGAACTCAGACTCTCCGAATAAGCCGTCCCAACCACGCCATCGAAAAGTGCTGCGCTAGTGATCACCAAGGGCGCTCCGATGCGGATAGTGAGCCCTTGGCTAGTCGTTGCAGGGGTCGTCGCAGAATCGGTCACTTGCACGATGAAACTAAAACTCCCGGAAGTGAGTGGCGTACCAGAAATGATTCCCGTAGCCGGATCAAGCGTGAGGCCGCCTGGTAGTGAGCCCGTCGTGATGGATGCGGTATGCGCTCCAACGCCACCGAAAATATTGACTTGCGTGCTGAAGGCCTGCCCGACCACGCCATCCGGCAGCGTCAAGGAAAGAATCGTCAACGTCGCCGCAGGAAACGCGATCCCCGTATTGGCAGGGTGCGCCACGCCTACCGGAACGAGATTGTTCAACACTAAATTTTGCATGTCCGCAGAATTGCTCACGTTGGCGCGGATGACCACCTGACCGGTCTCACCAGGCGCCAGAGCAATCGTGGCGTTTGTGATCGCCGGATCAGGCATGTTGGGGTCACCCAGACTGGCCGCGGGAGTGAATACTGGATTGGGGACGTCGGCCACTACTATGTTTTGAGTGCTCTGCGCCAGGTTGCAGCCATTCGCGATAGGCGTCAGATATTGCTTCACCAGGATGAGTTGCAAGTTCACGCCGCTGGCAAGGGGCGCGCGTTGGAAAAGTTTTACCGCGTAAGACGTGGTGGTATTGCCGGTATTGGTCAGCGGGAAGCTGGCGTCGGTGATGGATGTGTTTGTAATCGCTGGGTTCGTGATGGCGGGATTCGTGATCGCCGGATTCGTAATCGCAGGATTGGTGATGGCCGGATTCGTGATCGCGGGATTCAATGCCGCCAGCATCGCGGGATTGGTGATCGCGGGATTCGTGATGGCCGGGTTCGTGATGGCAGGATTGGTGATCGCGGGGTTTGTGATTGCCGGGGCGAGGATTGAGGAGTTTCCGACGGGCGGCGTGATAATCGTGGGTGTTCCAATAATCGGATTGTGAATTTCCGTGGCGCTGATTGTCGGATTCGCAAAACCAAAGCTGTCCGGGTCCTGAATCGCCGGAGCATTAGGATCTGGATTCAGCATCACGGATCCTGCGAGCCCCCCCACGACGACGGAACCGCCTGGCGCGCTGATTTCCTGAACATTGATGGCGGCGCTGGCCGTCGGATTCGCCGACTGCACAAACACAGAGCGCGCCACGCTAGTATTGGAAGCGATGCTCACATCCAGGGAAGTCTGCGGGCTGAATTGCAGCAAGGATGCCTGTCCCGCCGGATCCAGCTGCCCGTTGGCAAGCGCAGGCTGATTTCCGACAAGGATTCTGAATGTTCGCAGAATCGGCGTGGTGTTGCGCAGCGTCACGGTGAATGCGCGCTGAAGCAATTGCGTAGGATTGCTCGGCGAGAAACCCAGTGTCTTTGAATTCCCGAGAGAGCCCACAACCAAACCGGGAGCGATGATGGAAGTATATATATTCTGGTTGCGCGTGGCCGTGAAGCCATCGTTTACATTCAAAATGCAGGCAGGCACTGTCTGCGTCGGATCAATCAGGCTTGGCTGCCCTCCCGTGGGGTTTGAACGCGAAAAGGGTGGCACATACTGAGTCCAGTCGCCGTTGGCCGGAGGCCGTACATCGCGGTTGTCCGTCCAACTGGCGTGAAAGACGGGCAGGTTTGTCGTTGCGGTATTGAATTTCCACGCCCCTCCCTGAAAAACAAACGCGGGAGCTGGCGCGATATCTATGTAATCTCCATCGAATGGTTCCGAGCCCAGCGAAAACATCGGCAGGTTCGGCGGGCTGACTTGCAGTTGCTCCACTTGCCCGGGGTTCTGCGTATCATTCGGATTCAAGCCGACTGCATACTTCGAGATTCGAAACGGCGCAAACGTTGGCACCGTCAAGCTCCCGCCCGAAATCGTCGCTGCTTGCGCGCCCTGAATGTCCAGCGTGTGCCGGTATGAAACTAGTGGAGGCGCCGCATCATTAATCACTGAATTGAACACCGCATTCGACGCGGCATTACCGACCAGTTCGCCCATCAATTCACGGATTTCCGTGTATCCGGTCAAGTCCGTCTTCGGTGTGTAGAACCCAATCGTGTGATCTTCCCGTTCGTCGTAGTACGTCAACGTCAGTTTGCCCGCGATAAACGAGATCGAAGGCATAAACTGATGTCCGCGCGTGAGAGACGTTCCTGCGTTCGTCATCAGCGGATTCCCGTAATCGTCCGGCACTCCGCCGTTGTCCACGAGTGCGGGAGCAGCGCTCCAATTCAATCCATCCGCGGACACTTGCATCGTGATGCGCGCGTCGCCATTCGCCTGGCGTTGCGACCATGCCATATACACGCGCCCTGCATCGTCTACCGTGAGCGCCGGAAACGCATTGGTGCGAAACTCCGAACCTGATTCCGATTGGTCAAACGGGCATCCCGTCACCCCGGTGTTAGGGCTACAATTCGCAGGGAAGCTCACCGCCGCTACTGCTTTCGAGAATGTCTGGCCACCGTCTGTGGACTTGGCAACCATCATCGCATCGGGCTGCGCACTCGTCACAAAGCGACGCCACGCCACATAAATCGTTGCAGCGCCACTGTTCCCGCTGCTCGGATCCACCACGATGATGGTCCCCTGATTCACCGAATTGCTTTCGCTCAGCTTGACCGCATGGCCCCACGTCACTCCACAGTCTGCCGATGAGCTGAACATAATCTTGGAGCTGGTGCTGCCGGTAAACGAGCTGTAGGTCAGATACGCCATGCCCGCGGGAATTGTTTGTGTCCCTTGCGTGCCGTCGGTCTTTGTGAACGGCACTTGGCAAGTTGCGTTGCCGCGCGGAATATCCGTGGCGATCCAAGGTTTGTCGAGGAATTGTCCAGATGTGCCGCTGTCAACGACCACCGTCCCCAGATATTGAATCGGGTCGGTTGGAGCCAGCAAGGTCAAGCTCCCGTTCGTGTGGGTAGGATCGCCGTTCTCTTTGTTGTCGTTATCAATGAAGCGAGATACAAAAACCACTCCCGCGCCGTTCGTCCCGCGGTTAAACGCGATTCCGCTGTAATAAATCAGCCCGCTCGTCCCCGGTCGGACCGTTGGATCTGCCGCTGCCTGAAACCCGTGAATCGGCGACGCCAATCCTTGGGGTGAACTATCCAGCGGGTATCCCGGCAACAAAGTGCTCTGCCAGGTCTGCCCTCCATCGAACGACTTGAAGAGTCCCAGCCAGGCGTCGCCGCGCTCGGTACTCCCCAGCAATCCAGGCAGGTCCACACCGCGATAATCGTTAGCTCCCGCTACCAGGTGCAGCGTGTTCCGTGTGGAGACCGCAATGGAAGGCTCATTCTGTCGCTGCAAAAATGGATCGCCATTCGTCCACCCTGTTCCCGAAACCATGTTGACGTTCGGTCCGGCAGATTGCGCGTGCAGACTTGGAGCGACGATTCCGGCAAGCAAAATAGCCAGTATGGTGAGCAAGGCTCTACGACAGAAAGAAAAGCGCATCCGATCCTCCGAGTGGCCACACTCTTCTCGTTATGTTCGTGAGCAGGATTGACTGGTGCCAGCGGGGACCGAGCGCGCTTTTCCACGCGGACTCGGTTGGGCACCTCAGAACAAGGTCAGTCGGACTTCCCTACATCTCGATGTTAGAAGACTGGGCTAGGGCACTAAGTGCCCGAGAACCATATTCTTTATTCGGCCCGGGGTCAAGCACAGAGCTTTCAGTACCGCAGTACTGGAACCCACCGAGCATGGAGAGATGTGGATCTCAAATCGGCGATAGCCTGGCGTCTAAGAGAATTAATGCGCCCTGAGGAAAGGTTTCTTGGGAATCTCAGGGCAAGGCGAAGGCAAAGAGTGCCGAACCCGCCGCGACCGCGACATATTGCTTGCCGTCGATAGCAAAGGACATGGGGGCCGCAAAAACCGACGAGCCGCACTGGAAATGCCAGAGTACTTTTCCTGACGCGGCATCAAGCGCGATGACGTTTCCCTCGGCGTCGCCCGTAAACACCAGGCCGCCCGCAGTCGACAGCGCGCCCGCCCAGCTTGGCGAATTATGCTTCCATTCCCACTTGAGCTTGCCGGTCGCGGGATCGAGAGCCCGCAAGGCGCCCCAGAAGGGCTGCGCTTCGTCGTTGGGGAAATAAGCGGAGCCATAGTAGGCATGTCCCGCGTCGTAGGGTTGCGGCGCGGTCGAAAAGATGTCGCACTGCTCGCGCGCCGTCACATAAAAAAGTCTGGTCTGCGGATTGTAGGTCGGTGACATCCAGTTCGTGGCTCCAAAAGCTCCCGGGCAGACTTTATTTCCTTCCGGCGTCGGCGACGCACTCTTGTCGGGGACGGGACGCCCTATCGCGTCTTTTGTAGTGCTCCAGGAAACTTTCGCGTAGCTCGTGGCATGAAGCAGTTTTCCATCGGTGCGATCGATGACGTAGAAAAAACCGTTGCGGTTGGCTTGCGCAATCAGTTTGCGGTCGCCGTCATCAATCATCACCGGAACCTGCGTCGCATCATAGTCGTGTTCATCGTGCGGCGTAAATTGGAAATGCCACTTTAGCTTGCCCGTGTCTGGGTCGAGTGCCAGAAGGGAGTCGCTGTAAAGATTATCGCCGGCGCGGCCTTCGCCTCGATTCGACGGCGCGGGATTGCCGGTTGTCCAGAATGTAGTATTGGTTGCCGGATCGTAAGTCCCCGTGATCCAAGCGGGAGCGCCTCCGGTCTTCCACGATTCGCCCTCCCACGTTTCGTGTCCCGGCTCGCCGGGAGCAGGAATCGTATTGAAGCGCCACTTCCGCTCGCCCGTCGCAGCGTCGTAAGCATCGATAAATCCGCGAATCCCGTATTCGCCCCCCGATATTCCCACCAGCACGAGATTCTTGATTACCAGCGGAGCCAGCGTGAAGCTGTAACCTTTGGAGTGCTCGGCGGCATTCACGTCCCAAACCACGTTGCCGGTCTTGCTGTCCAAAGCGATGACGTGCGCATCCAGCGTCGCCACGAAAATCTTATCACCCAGAATCGCCACTCCTCGGTTCACTCGCCCGCAGCACGGCCTGATGTCGGGCGGGAGCGTTTGCTGGTACGTCCAAATGGGCCGCCCCGAACGTGCATCCAGCGCAAAGACGCGGTCGTCTTGCCCGGTGCCATACAAGATTCCGTCTACTACCAGCGGTGTGCCTTCAAATTTCCCGCCCGCCATCGTCTGATAGGCCCACTGGGGAACGAGCTTCGCTGCATTCGAAACGTTGATTTGGTCCAGCATGCTGAACCGCCGCCCCGCGTAATCGCCGGAGTACATCAGCCAGTTCTGTGGCTCTTTCGCCGAATCCAACAACCGCTGCGCCGTCACTTGCCCGCCGGCGGGGAGAACCGCGACGCTGGAGACAAGCATCGCCATTGCGGCCGCGAAAAAAATCCTTTCGATCCGCTCGCTTCTCATTGCGCACCTGCCGTCAGCAAGTAAGAAATCAAGTCCTGCAAATCTTTATCGCTCAACATTTTTTGATCGTAAGCCGGCATCAGCGATTCCCGGCTCTTCTCATACGATCGCAGTTTGTCTTTTTCCAGAAGGCGCAACTGCTCGCGCGTGTCCATCATTTGCAGTGTGAAATTGTCTTCATTCAGTACCACGCCCGTCAACTTCGTTCCATCCGCTGTAACCACCGTCACGCTCTCGTATTCCTGCGAAAAGTCTTTCAACGGCTCAGAGATTCCCTGCGCCAGCCGCTTGCTCGGATTTCGCATCGATTCCACGAGATACTCAAAAGATCTGGAGCCTCCCACGGAGCTGAGATCCGGCCCCAGCCGCCCGCCTTTGCCATTCAACATATGGCACGTGGCGCATGCCGCCGTTCCGTAAAAAAGTTCCTTACCGTGAACGGAGTTTCCTGCTGCCTTGGCGGAGGCCTTCTTCTCCACGCTGCGCAGATACGCAATCACTTGCCAGATTTCTCCGTCCGACATGCCGACGCCGATTCCTCCATTCGTTGCTGCGGGCATTGCTGTGCCCGCGATTCCATCGTGGATGTTGTGAAACATTTCCGAGTCCGTGCTGCCGTGGCGCTTCTGTGCGCGTGTGAGGTCTGGCCCCCGCCCTCCGCCCCGCGCGCCCAACCCATGACAAAACGCGCAATTCGCCCGGAATTGCGATTCGCCGAGCTTCGCCGCCTGCGGATCCCCGGCAAATGGATTTTTGTCCTGGGCGTGCACAAGGATCGCTGGGGTTCCACATGCAAGCAGCATGACGCACCCCCACAGGACCGATAAGTTCCACCATCGCGACCAGAATTCCTCACGCCGAAGATTGGATCTAGCGGTAGACATGGGTTCGCTCTGCCCCCTTGGATTGGTGATGTTGGAATGAGCAACGATCGAGCTTCATTGGAATGAGGCTGGGTTCGCGGCCAATATATCATTCGTCGCGGATTCGTGGGCAAACTTCGCCGAACTTTCATAAACGTAGCGTTAACTCCATCTTTGTCTATCGAATGTCAATTCTCAACTCTCGCCCTCTCCAACTGGCCACTGCAAATTGGCTTTCGCACCACCCATCCGATAAAATCGCCTCACTGCCCACAACCCGCCGCCAAGTGGGCCGGGCAAACGAGGAATTACTATGAGCAAGACCACAGACGCCAACGACCGCATGAATCGGCCGCTGGACGCCGTCGATCCGCAAATCGCCGGCCTCCTCCGCGACGAAGCCAGACGCCAAGCTACCGGCTTGGAGCTGATCCCCTCGGAGAATCTCGTTTCCGAAGCGGTCCTCGAAGCCATGGGCTCGATCTTCACCAACAAGTACGCCGAAGGCTATCCGGGCAAGCGCTACTACGGCGGCTGCGAGTACGCCGACAAGGTCGAGCAACTGGCGATCGATCGCGCCAAGGAGCTCTTCGGCGCGGAGCACGCCAACGTCCAGGCGCATTCCGGCACTTCCGCAAACGTTGCGGTCTACATGTCCACGCTGCAGAAGGACGACGTCGTCCTGGGAATGAATCTCTCCCACGGCGGCCATCTGACGCACGGACATCCCCTGAATTTTTCCGGCCGCATGTACAAGTTCGTTGCCTATGGCGTGAAGAAAGAAGACGAGCGCATCGACTACGACGAAATTGAGCGCCTCGCCGCCGAGCACAAACCTAAGATGATCGTCGCGGGAGCCAGCGCTTATTCGCGCATCATCGATTTCGAGCGCATCGGCAAAGCCGCCAAATCCGTTGGCGCGCTGTTTTTTGTGGACATGGCTCATATCGCTGGTCTCGTGGCGGCCGGAGTGCATCCCAGCCCCGTGCCGCACGCTGATATCGTTTCCACCACCACGCACAAGACTTTGCGCGGTCCGCGCGGTGGAATGGTGCTGTGCAAGGCGGCTTTCGCCAAGGAACTCGACAAGTTAACCTTCCCCGGCACCCAGGGCGGCCCGCTGGTGCACACGATTGCTGCCAAAGCCGTCTGCCTGAAAGAAGCCATGGAGCCGTCCTTCAAGGAATATCAGAAGCAAGTAGTAGCGAACACAAAAGCGATGGCCGCGGCCGTCGCCAAGCAGGGATTCCGCATCGTTACCGGCGGCACCGACAACCACCTCTTCCTCATCGAAGTTCACCCGCGCGGCATCACCGGAACCGACGCCGAAAAGGCTCTCGACCGCGCCGGCATCACCGTAAACAAGAATTCCATTCCGTTCGATCCGCTGCCACCCATGAAGGGCGGCGGAATCCGCCTGGGCAGCCCTTCGGTGACCACCCGCGGCATGCGTGAACCCGAGATGGAGCAAATCGGCAACTGGATCGCGGAGATTCTTTCCAATCTTGGCAACGCCGAAGTCGAACAGCGCGTGCGCAAGCAAGTTGCCGATCTCGCCGCAAAATTCCCCATTTACGAAGCTCGGCTGCGCGGCGGCCCGGCACGAATCGAGCACGCCCACGTTTAGGACCATCGCATATCCAAATAGCTGCTCATGAATATTTTCAAAGCAACCGCCGACTTCGAGCAATGGCTCGCCAAGCGGCTCCTCTATGACATGGGCTGGGAAACCGCCAACATGCACTTCGGCAGCCCCAAAGCTATCCCCAGCGTGAAGCGCGACCTGGCCGCCCGCCGTGGCAAGTGGCTGCACAAAGCCTCCAAAGCGACGTTCAAGGCCACTCTCAAGGATTGGGAGCACTGGCGCGCTGACTGGAAAAAAACAGAGAAAAAGCAGCGCTAGCTGAAGAAATGCACCTGTACCAAGCTCTCGCATTGTATCGCCGGTTCCGCTGAACCAAGACTGTCCTCCAGGTCAGTAGATTCCCGTTAAAACTGCGCGTAGCTTCACATTTGACTGGGATGGGAAGCCTACTCACAATCGTGCTGCTCGCTGTTCCGCTCTTCATCTGGCTGAGCGGGATAATTCTTCTGACTGATTCGCAATCGAGCTTGGCGCGATGCTCCAACGCGCCGCGCGGCCGCTCCCCGCTCTCCCGGAATTCCAATTCTCCTGCAATCGCCTCGCGCCCGCGTTCGGATCGGGCCGTTCGGTGATGGATGAGGTGAGACGATGATGGATACCGAAGCCTTCCGTGAATTCAAGACCGGATTAACGCTCCTGCGAGACAATTACGCCATAAAAGCCCTGCCCCATATGCGCCGTGCCGTGGACCTCGACAAAAACAACCCTTATTACATGTCCTACCTCGGCGTGGTTCTGGCACGCTCGGAAGGTAAATGGGGAGAAGCGGAAAGACTCTGCGACTCCGCCGTTCGAATGAAGCGCAATCAGGCTCAGCTTTATCTGAATCTTGCCGAAGTCTATGCCACCGCTGGCCGCCGCGACGACGCCGTCGACGCCTTGCAGACCGGCCTGAAATTTGCCCGCCGCGATATCCGCCTTACCATTGCGATGAACAAACTAACCGCGCGCCGGCCGCCCGTGCTCAGCTTCCTCGGCCGCAGGCATCCCATAAACAGGCAGCTGGGAGTCTTGAGGCACCGAGCCATGCGGCTCTTCTCGCAGTCTGCTTAAACCGATCTCTCCACCCCCAAACACAAGAACGGGCGCCCCGATCCTGGGGCGCCCGTTCTTGCTTTTATCGATCAGATTGGCGGAATGCTCAGAACTCTGCGTGAACTACCGCGAGGAGTTGCTGCTGGCGCCAAAGTTATAGCTGTGCTGAATTCCCATTTCCATCAGGATCTTGATCCCGATGCCGAACATGCCGGTCGGAAGGACGTCTCTTCGAACAACTTCCGCGAGGTATTCGCGGGCCATGGATGCGGGATCGTGGGAGTAAGGCATGGTCACAAACAGCCGCATGCCCACTTCATACTGCGGTTCGCTGGATTGAAAGAAGACGCCGGAGCGGGAAACGCTGACCGAACCGCGCATGTCTTCAAAGTGGTCTTTGTTGGGGTCCGAGGGACGGATGCGCATCAGCTGGGTGATGCGGCAGCGACGGCTGCCACGGCGCTCCGTACGTGAAAACGGCTGCTTGGGGGGTATTCCGGTTGAGATTTTTTTCGTCATCAGGTCGTGCTGGGTCGCCATCGAGTAAACCATCTTTCCGGACAAATCCTGCGGGTCATCCGTTAAGAGTGTAATCCGGTGGCAACCACTAAACCTATAGTGAAAACGTACCCAGAAGAAAGTAGCACGTTCCGTGAAAATGGTAGTACGGAAGTACTAGAAAAGGAAGAGAGCAGGTGTGGAAAAGCAGCGGTAAACTGCTGATAGAGAAGAACAAGAGAGAAAGTGGTCCCAAATTGAGGCTGGCAACGGGTTTGGTACCAATCCGCGACCAACGCCGGAAAAAGTTTTCCACAGTGCGGGTGGCGCACCCTTAAAGCGATAAGCCCTCTTGGGTGGCCTACCCTTTCGATTTTGTGTTCTGAAAGGGTGGGCCCTTCTTCGCTGCTGGCTTGTTGCTGTGTCGGAGTTTCCTTCATCCCCAAGAATCCATCCGCAGGAGGCCCTCGCCTCGATAGTAATGACACCAACTGCTCCACGGCCAATCTCCGGGATGCTGCACCAACTTCGCCCGCACGGGATTTCCATGCATGTAGTGAAGTTTCTCCTTCATCTTTGCCTGTGAGTAGACGTTGAAATCATAATAGCGGCGCTGCCAGAAGCGGCGGAATTCACCGCTCCGCTCTGGAAAGCGAAGCGCAAGCTGCCCGGGGCGTTTGTGTTTTCTGGCGCGCAGGGCTCGGGAGACTCGCTGCTTGAAACTCTGGACGATCTTTGCGGGAGTTGCGCTGCCGGACTCGCTCAAAAGCAGGTGCACGTGTTCGGGCATGAGCACATAGCCAACAAGAGCGAAGCCGTAGCGCGCTCGCGTTTGTTCGAGGGCGCGGATGGCGAGGTTGCGGGCGCGAACGGAATCCAGAAACGCACGGCGCTGGTAGCAGCAAAAAGTGATGAAATGAAGATCATCAAAACCGGTGATGCGTCGCAGATTTTTCGGCATCGGGGAGAAGAGGGGCCCACCCTTTCCAAAACCGAAAGGGTAGGCCACCCAAGAGGGGGAGTCTATTACGCATTGACTACCGTCTACAAGTAAGTACTACCGTAACATGCTAAAATCCAGAAATGAATGCGCCACCCGCCCACACAATCCAATCCCGCCAGAAACAGATGTTTTTGACGGAGGCCGGTCCGAGGGAACGGCGCGAATCGGGCGAGGACAAGCGCAAGTTCGAGGAACTTGTCCAATAGGACTGGCTGGAATTTGATCTAAGCAGTCAGACGATTCGAGATTCGAGTGTCGTAGGATTTTGTGCTCGAAGCTAGGGGCAGCTCAGCGAATGATCGAAAATGAGGGTTGAACGGCTATTAGGTGTGCTGAATGGTTTCTGTGGAGGCGAACAAGATGAACCCGGGTCAAAGTGCGCGAAGAATTGGGGCAGATCACTCCTTTCTGCAGCATGGGGGTCCGTCATGAGTCCGATTCAACCAATAGGAACAAGCCACCCTGCCTGTGATCGCCAACTAGGCTTGCTTACTTCCTGGCAGATGATGTCGAAATTTGCCTGAAAAAACCGGTCGAAATCATTTAGACCATAGTAGTCGACTTTCCGACTTGGATTGTGGGAATGTTCAGAATTCTTCACTACGCTGGACACTTCCCACCATGATGTGGGCTTATCCGGAGGAGTCACGTCCACGCGAAAGTCCATTCGCCCGCGAACGAACCGCAACAACATAGCGTCAAGACTGATAGTAACCGCGGCATACTCGAAAGCTGGCGGATAAACCTCAGTATTGGGAATTACGCGACCGCCGAACCTAGTAAACAGAGAAGGAACGCGTTCCCGAATTTCGGCGGCGAACTGTTCCTGTAAATTCGCGGATTGTCTTTTTTCGAACTTTCCGTCGAAAAGATGCTTATCAATGAATTCCACGATGATGAGCCAAAAAAATATGACAGGAAAAAAAAGAACCCTACATAGTTCCTTGACAGAGTTTCTGGGCGCCGGGTTATCTGCTAACATTAGGCCAAGTTAAGTCGGGCTTGGGTATGCGAGTCAAGTCTACACCCCTTCTCCCCAAGTATTGCAGGCGGGTGGTGAACCCTTAACCCGCTGAACCGAAAGTGGGGTGCCGCACCCTTTGGGTGTTGGTTTTACAAGGGTGCGGGGGTTGCCTTTGCTTTTTTCCCGTTCGCCTCGCATCCACTCAAACCCTTCAGCACGCCTAATAGCCGTTCAACCCCCATTTTCGACCGTTCGCTGTAAAACACTTAACGTCTTCATTAAGGTGTGCTATTCTCCCCCGTGTTTGCCGAACACCATCCTCGCCTGTTTACTCTTCCCGCTGCTCGAAGATTCCTCCACAGCCGGAAACGGATCTGCTCTCTCCGATTCTCTTCCACCGCTTTTCTCTTCACTGCCCACCACCAACAGCTCACTGTCCACTCTTCCGCCAAGTCCCATCGAATCATATCGTTTACCGACCCCCACCCCCTAACCCGTTCAAAATCATATCGTTTCAAAAATAGGGGAGGGAGGGTCTACCTGTTAGGCCCTCAAATATTACTCTTATCTAAACTCAAAGCTCCGATAAGCCACGCAGAATCAACACTTCTACAAGTGTTCTTTCTAAAGAACTTGAAATCCTTTGGAATCAACACTTATGAAAAACAGGGGGAGGGGTCCCCATTATGGTTAACCATTTGTTAGAAACACGCCACCCCTTTCTTCGCCTGCCCAGCACCTCTATGGCTCTGAACCTGACCCGCCTTCCGTTCCTTTCTTTACCTCCTTACATCATTACCTCCTTACTTCCTCTTTTCGCACGCACTTCCAAGCTCTGCATACCGCCGAGTGCCAAATTGAGGCTGGCCACCGGTTTGGTACCAATTCGATACCAACGAGGGCACCAGTCTTCCACAGCTGCAAACCTAAATGGTTCCCCATTGGGGGTTTGCGGAGGAGGGCAAGAACCGGACCAGAATCGAAGTCGGCTGCAAAATTGCACTGCTTACCAGTGCGCGTGGGGCTCCAACGAATCGCTGATCAGGCCGCTTGGCATGGGCATGAAGGCGGAGATTGACGGAGGACGTCCCACTATGAGTGTAGGAACTCGCCAGGTTTTGCAGGTAGCAGAACAAGCTCACAAGAAGATGAATCTAAATGGTGACCGCCTGGCAAATATCGCGGTCTTGGAAAACATCACACGGGTAAACGATGGCGCAAGCGCGAAACGTAAGCCACGCGTCTTCGTTGCCGCTGAGAATCGATTGTTGCGAGAAGCGCTCTCCCGAGCGCTGGTCAAGAACGGTGAGATTGAGGTGGTGGGAATGGATCTGGCAGAGCCATTCCAAGCGGAGGACTTGCTCAGGGAAGAAACGGACATTCTGCTGATGTCCTCCCACGGAAACCGAAACGAAGACTTGACCGCGGTTCGAGCAGTCCGAACGGCGGCTCCCAAGGTGCAAATTCTCCTGATTGGCGTGACCGGAGAGGAAGCCGAATTCATGCAATGCGTGCGCGCGGGAGTGCGCGGCTATCTCCCGAGGGACGCTTCAGCCGATGACGTCGTAGACGGCATTCGATCTCTCCAAGAAGGCAAAGCGATTTGCCCCGGGACGCTGTGCGCATCTCTTTTCCGGTATATGGAACGCGAGGCGACCTCCTTCCCTTCCGCCAGCGTTCACCAACAGTTAGGCTTGACGCGGCGCGAACAGCAGTTGATCCCGTTAATCGCCGAGGGACTCACCAACAAAGAAATCGCCAGTCGCTTCTGCCTCTCGGAACAAACGGTGAAAAACCACCTTTATCGCATGAAGCACAAAATCGGCGCAGAGGACCGCCTGGGCATCGTGCAAGTCTGCCGCACGCAAGGCTTCATGCCGTAGTCTGCGGGTAGGCAACGCTGCGGGTATTGTCGGTCGCTTGCAACAGGGGGGCCTCGCGCCCGCGCGCCGACACCTTCTCTACGGACTTGACCACGCCATCTTGCACCAGCAGGGCACAATCAAAATTGTTCACGGTGGGGCAAACGTGCCGCGGAAGAAGATAAAGAGCATCTCCGACCTGCGGACCCGCGGCTCCTCCCTGCACCGCCATTGGGAGGTGCTCTTCGCTGGGCGACAGCGGCGTCAGCTCCGAATGCCCAACGACGACGCACGTGGGGATTCCGGCATCGGCGGAAACTGCTTTATGCCCAGCGTCGCAGGTGACGATCCCCGGACGCGGCTGGCTCACAACGCGTGTCATGACCAGCACGGCTGGCCGGTAACCATATTCGCTGGGAAGCTGCGCCATAGTCGTGGCATCGCAATAGACCACAGTTCCTGGCGAGACGCGATGGAGGAAATTTCCGCCTCGGAAGCCTTCAAACGAAAGCGAGGCCGGAAACGTCGGCGTGCCTGCGGTGATCACTTCGGGCACAACCATCCCGCTGCGCTCGACTGCGCTGACAACTTTCAGCAAGCGTTCATAGCCGGCATGGGCAGCGGAGGCCCGTTCGCTCTGTTCCAAGCTGCCATAGTGGCCGTCGTAATAGTGCAATCCGCGGAACTCCAGCCCAAGGCGGCCAATCGCACGCACAAGTTCTACAACTTTGTCGCTGTGGCTTTGCTCGATGCCGGTCCGATCCATGCCGGGATTCATGTCGAGAAAGACGCCGACCCGGCTGCCGCGCCACTGCCCGATCTGCTGTTCGTTCTCCGCCAGAACGGAAATTCGCACTTGCGGGAACTGCCCGGCGATTTCGCGCACGCGCCGCGCATTCGCTCCCACGGCGGGATGCGCGAAGAGGACGTCTTGCGCTCCGCTGCGGCAAGCCACGAGAAGTTCCAGAGTGATCGCGCATTTGAAATTGCGGATGCCACGCTCGATCAGCATGCGAAGCGTGTAGCCCAGCTTCGCGGTCTTGATGTGCACGCGCCAGCGATTCGCGTCGCCGCCCAGTAAATTCAAGGTACTGTCGATGTTAGAGGCCACAATTTCCGGATACAAGAGTAGTGCAGGCGTGAGCACGTCGTCGGGCGAACCCACGCGGTAGCGCTGGTCCCACGCAAATTCACTCAACATGGATTTTTGTGCAGCCATTCCGACCTCGATGATAACGCGTAAATGCGGCTCCGAGCCACAGATTGCGCAAGTTTTCCCGCTGCGCGCCAGCTGACAGCCAAAGTCGATTGACCATCTGAGTCCCTGAGAGTAGTCTCTCTCAACCTTTGTGAGCGCATCGAATCGCAATCTGACCGAACCATCGAAACCACCGGACCTGATTCGCGCTCTTGGTTTGTGGTCGGCTACTGCCATCGTGATTGGCGACACGATCGGCTCTGGCATTTTTCTCGTCAGTAGTGATATGGCTCGGGCCGTCGGCTCCGTCAAACTGGTTTTTGTGGCTTGGATCATCGGCGGAATCATCGTGCTTTGCGGTGCGTTCTGCTATGCCGAACTGGGCGCGGCATTCCCGCAAGCAGGCGGCCCCTACGTCTACCTCGATCGTGGCCTCAGCCCGCTCTGGGGATTCCTCTTCGGATGGATGAGTTCGTTCCTCGATCGACCAGTCGCGATGGCCACGCTGGCTGCCGGATTTCTGCGGTTTCTTGGATTTCTGTTCCCTGTTGTGGCAGCGCCTCTCTTCACACTGCATGTAGGAGGGTACGATTTCGCGTTTACCGTGGCTCAACCTCTGGCAGCTCTGGTAGTCGTCGCCGTCACGGCCATCAATCTCTTGAGCGTGAAAATGGGCGGGGCCATCCAGATGCTGCTGACATCTCTGAAGATGGGGACCATCGTGGTTATCGTGGCCGCGGGTTTGCTATTCGGAAAGTACCACGCAGTCGAGGCTGTATCGCACGCAACTCCATTGGGATTGGGAATCATCAGCGGCCTGCTGACAGCCATGGTTTCCGCTATGTGGGCTTACAACGGTTTCAACGACCTTGGCGATTTGGGTGAAGAGATCGAGCACCCACAGAGAAACATCCCTCGCGCCATCCTGCTGGGGTTGCTGACGACAGCCGGCCTGTATCTGATGGCAAACGTTGTTTACTTTAGAATTTTGCCATTCTCGCAAATGCTTCAATCGCAACACGTCGCGTCGGATGTGGTGCAGACAATTGCCGGCTCCCGGGGAGCAGTGTGGCTTACGATCGCTATGGCTATTTCCGCGCTGGGAGCTCTGCACGTCACCGTGTTGACAGGTGCCCGCATTCCCTACGCTATGGCTCGCGATGGGGTTTTCTTCTCTTTTGCAAAGAGCGTTCACCCTACTTTCCACACGCCCAGCGGCTCGCTGATCTTTCTTGGGGCTGTCGCTGCGCTGCTTGCACTCAGCGGAACTTACGAAGAGCTCTATTCGTTGTTCGTCTTCGCCGTGTGGATCTTCTTCGCATTAACCGCTGTTGCTCTATTTCGCCTGCGCAAAACGGAACCGGACTTGCCCAGGCCGTACCGCGCTTTGGGACATCCCTGGACGACGCTTCTCTTTTTGGCCGCCGCCGTCGCTCTTACCGTCAACTTGTGGATGGTGCGCCCAGTGCGCTCTTCCCTGGGCCTGGCCGTGATTCTGGCAGGCGTTCCCTTCTTCTACCACTGGCGCAAGCAATTTGGGCGACCCGCCGAAACCAGTAAGAAACGCTAGCGTGTGCTGGCTGGTTGTCAAAGGATGACTTCGCGCCTCCGTTTGTGCGATTCTTTCTGCTCATTTGAGCTTGGGGTCGAGGTCCATGCTGAAAAAATTCAAGGACTTGTCGGAGAAAGAAATCCTGGCGATCGCCATTGCGGCGGAAGAAGAAGACGGCCGGATTTACGGCGAATTTGCGGACGCACTACGCGACGAGTATCCCTCGACGGCCGATATGTTCGAGGAGATGCGCCAGGAAGAAGTTGGCCATCGCGACCGGTTGTTTGCGATGTTCCGCCAACGGTTCGGCGACCACATTCCGCTCATCCGCCGGGAAAACGTGAAGGGATTCCTGACCCGGAAACCAGTGTGGCTGGTGCGCCCGCTGGGCGTGAAAGTCGCCCGCAAGCAAGCGGAAATGATGGAGCTGGAAGCGACGCGCTTTTACGCACGGGCCGCGAGCCGCACGACGGATCTGTCCACGCGGGAATTGCTCAACAAACTGGCCGATGAAGAGCGCAAGCACACCCATGCGGCAGGCGCGATCGAAGAAAAACATCTGACGGCCAGCGCCAAAGCTCAGGAAGATGAATCGCACCGAAAACTGTTTTTGCTCCAGGTGGTCCAGCCCGGCCTGGCCGGATTGATGGACGGCTCCGTTTCCACGCTCGCGCCCATTTTTGCCGCGGCCTTCGCTTCCCACAAAAGCTGGGAAGCTTTCCTGGTGGGACTCGCCGCTTCCATTGGCGCGGGCATCTCCATGGCTTTTTCCGAAGGGCTTTCCGATGACGGTTCGCTGACCGGCCGCGGCTCACCGTGGCTGCGCGGCGGGGTCACCGGGCTGATGACCACCGCGGGCGGCATCGGACATACTCTGCCTTTCTTAATTTCCGATTTCCGCGTCGCCATGCTGGTGGCCACCATCGTCGTAGCCGTGGAGCTCGGAGTCATCAGCTACATTCGCCACCGTTACATGGATACGCCATTCCTGCAGGCGGCATTCCAGGTAATTGTTGGCGGCGTTTTGGTATTCCTGACAGGGTGGCTGATCGGCAGCGCCTAGAAAATGTTTTTTAGTCCGTCTGCGGCGCTGGGACTGGCGCCGCACGGTGAGAGAAAGCGCCCCGGAGCCAGGATTGCAAGCGGTCCATGTAAATGTATACGACCGGGGTCGTGAACAGCGTCAGCATCTGGCTCAGGATCAGCCCGCCGACGATGGTGATACCCAACGGCCGCCGCAGTTCGGAACCAACACCGGCGCCAAGCGCGAGAGGCAAAGCACCGAGAAGCGCAGCCATGGTGGTCATTAAAATCGGCCGGAAACGCAGCAAGCAAGCCTTGTAGATTGCTTCGACGGGGGAGAGTCCCTCTTCCCTTTCCACTTGCACGGCAAAATCAATCATCAGAATGGCATTTTTCTTCACGATGCCGATCAGCAGAATAATGCCGATCAGCGCAATGATATTCAGATCGGACTTGATGAACTGAATCGCCAGCAGCGCGCCGATGCCCGCCGATGGAATCGTCGACAAGATGGTGATGGGATGAATGAAACTCTCATACAGGATTCCCAGAACGATGTAGACGGCGCCGAGAGCCGTGAGGATCAGCACCAGTTGATTGGAAAGCGAATCCTGAAACGCTTGGGCCGTGCCTTGAAAGGTGGCGTGCACGGTGGAAGGAACTTTCAGCTCGAGGCGCGCCTGTTCAATATGATCCACCGCTGGCCCGAGCGAAGCACCAGGCGCGAGATTGAAGGAAAGGGTGATGGCCGGAAAAATGCCCTGGTGATTTACGGATAACGCCGTGTTGGAGTGCTCGAAATGCGCAAAGGCGCTCATGGGAACAAGTTTTCCTGAACTGGAAGGCACGTAAATCGTCTGAAGCGCGTCCGGCCCGGGCTGGAACTGCGGCGCGACTTCCAACACCACGTGATACTGGTTGATGCCTTTGTAGATGTTGGAGACCTGGCGCTGGGCGAAGGCATCGCTCAGCGTGTTGTCGATGTCCAGAATATCCACGCCCAGGCGTCCAGCGGTGTCGCGATCGATGGCGATGACGCTCTCGAGCCCGTGCATCTGCTGATCGGAATTGACGTCGCGCAATTCGGGAATCTTGGCCAAGCGTTGCTGCAGAATGGGCGCCCAGTGGGTAAGGTCGTCCAGACGGTCAGCTTGAAGCGTGTATTGGTATTGCGCCGCGCTTCCCCGGCCGCCAACGCTGAGATCCTGAACAGCTTGTAAATACAGGGACGCCCCTGGAATTCCGGCGGTCTTGGAGCGAATCCGCGCGATAACCTGGTCGGCGCTCAACTTCCGCTCACTGAGCGGTTTGAGCTGAGAGAACATGCGCGCGGTGCTGCCGCCGCTGCCGCCACCTGTAAAAGAAATTACGTTTTCAACGGCAGGATCTTGCGCCACGATGTCCGTAAAGGTGCGCATCTTTTGCGACATGGCGGCGAAAGAAAGATCTTGGTCGCCAATGATGCTGCCATTGATGCGCCCGGTATCCTGCTGCGGGAAGAATCCTTTGGGCGTTTTATAGAAAAGGTAGCCATTCAAGCAAACCGTGCCGATGGTGACCAGCAAAATCAGGAACTGATGCCGCAGCACCCACTTCAAAGAGAAATCGTAGATCCCGAGGAACCGGTTAAAAGCGTTTTCGGAAAACCGGTAGAAGATGTTGTGCTTCCCGGACTCGTGGCGGAGGAAGCGGGCGCACATCATGGGCGTGGTAGTAAGAGAAACAAAAAGTGAGACGCCGATGGCCACACTGAGAACAACGGCAAACTCGCGGAAAAGACGGCCTACGATTCCTCCCATCATTAAAATCGGAATAAAAACAGCCACGAGCGAAGTGCTCATCGAGAGCACCGTGAAGCCGATCTCGCTGGCGCCTTTCATCGCGGCATCATACGGTTTCATGCCCGCCTCGATGTGACGCGAGATGTTTTCGATCACCACGATGGCATCGTCCACGACGAACCCCGTGCAGATGGTCAGCGCCATCAAAGAAAGATTGTCCAGGCTGTAGTGGCAGAGATACATCACCCCGAAAGTGCCGATGAGCGAGAGTGGGACAGCGACGCTGGGGATAATGGTGGCCCAGACATTCCGTAGGAATGCAAAGACCACGAAAATCACCAGGATGATAGAAATAATGAGCGCAACTTCCACGTCGTGAACCGAAGCACGGATCGTGGTAGTGCGATCCACGGCGACGCTCAAATGCAGAGACGGAGAAATGGAAGCGCTGAGGACGGGGAGAAGCGCGGTGATGCGGTCCACGGTCTCGATCATATTGGCGCCGGGCTGTCGAAAGATGGCCAGAAGCACAGCTCGCTTTCCGCCGGCTAGTCCCAGGTTGCGGGAGTCTTCGACGGAATCGACGACCTCGGCGACATCGCGCAAGCGCACGGGAGCGCCTACGTGTCCAGCGACGATCAAGGGCTGATATTCGTACGCTTTGAAGAGCTGGTCGGTATCGGTCATGGCCCAAGTTTGTTTGGGGTCGGTGAGGGCGCCTTTTGCCAGGTTGGCGTTGGCCGCCTGAAGCGATTTGCGAATCGTTTCCAGACTGATGCCGTAGCTATTGAGTTGATTGGGATTCACCTCGACGCGCACGGCAGGGCGGGCGCTGCCCCACGTGAACACCTGGCCGACACCTTCGACCTGTGCGAGCTTCTGGGCAAGGATGGAATCAGCGGCATCGTAGATTTCCGCAGGCGGAATGTTGTCTGAGGTGAGGACCAGCAGCATGATGGGAGCATCGGCGGGATTAACCTTGCGATAGGTCGGCTGGCCAGGCAGATCCGCGGGAAGCTGGCTGCGAGCCGCGTTGATGGCAGCTTGGACGTCGCGCGCGGCGGCGTTGATGTCGCGATTGAGATCGAACTGGAGCGTTATGCCGGTGTTGCCGAGGCCGCTGGAAGAAGTCATCTGGGTGACGCCGGCAATACGTCCGAACTGGCGCTCCAGCGGCGTCGCGACGGCAGAAGCCATGGTTTCCGGACTTGCACCCGGTAGTCCGGCGCCTACAGAAATAGTCGGAAAATCAACTTGCGGCAGTGGCGCAACCGGCAAGAATCGGAATGCCACGACGCCAGAAAGCAGGATCGCAATGGTGATCAGCGACGTGGCTACCGGTCGTCGGATGAAGGGCGCCGAAAAATTGGAAGAGAAATTCACGGCTCAATCTCCAGGCGCAGTTCCGTGCGCGGGCTCCTCGATGGGATTGCCAACGCGGAAAGTGAAACGATGAGCCAGCCAGTCAAATGCAAGGTAAACCACCGGCGTGGTGTAAAGCGTCAGCAGCTGGCTAAGGATCAGCCCGCCGACGATGGTGATTCCCAGTGGGCGCCGCAATTCGGATCCCACGCCAGTACCCAGGGCAAGCGGCAAACCTCCGAGAAGCGCGGCCATGGTGGTCATCATGATGGGCCGAAACCGCAGCAAGCATGCCTCGTAGATGGCGTCGAGAGGCGCCTTCCCTTCCTTGCGCTCTGCTTCCAGCGCAAAATCGATCATCATGATGGCGTTTTTCTTGACGATGCCGATGAGCAGAATCATTCCGATGAGGGCGATGACGCTGAAATCCGTACGGCAAATCAGAAGTGCAAGGATGGCCCCAACACCCGCGGACGGTAGCGTGGAAATGATGGTGATGGGATGAATGTAACTCTCGTACAAAATGCCCAGCACGATGTAAACGGTGATCACCGCCGCGAGGATGAGGATTGGCTCATTCGCGAGGGAGTTAAGAAACGCCGCCGCAGTGCCCTGAAACGTGGCCTGGATGCTGGGAGGCATATTCAGGTCGTGCTTGACCCCGTTGATAGCGTTGACGGCGTCGCCCAGCGAGACGTTGGGAGCCAGGTTGAATGACAGCGTCACTACCGGAAACTGGCCCTGATGGTTCAGTGCCAAGGCGGCGGCGGCCGGCTCGAAGCGCGTGAACGCGCTCAGCGGAACCTGCGTGCCGTTTGAAGACTTTACATAAATATATTTCAGCGAATCGGGATTCTGCTGGAACTGCGGGTCCACTTCCAGCACCACGTGATATTGATTCAGTTGCGTAAAAATCGTCGAGACCAGCCGCTGGCCAAAGGCGTCGTACAACGTGTTGTCAATGTCGGCAGGAAGAATGCCCAGCCGCGACGCGGAGTCGCGATCGATGGTGAGTGCGGCAACGAGTCCCTGGTTCAACTGATCGCTGGCAACGTCCCGTAGCTCCGGCAGTTTTTTCAATCGGTCGATAAACTGGGAAGTCCAGAAGGAAAGTTCCTTGGCATCAACATCTTCCAGGCTGTACTGAAATTGAGTGCGGCTCACGCGGTCTTCCACCGTCAAGTCCTGAACGGGCTGCAGAAACAGCGACACACCGTCCACTTTGTTGAGTTCCGGCTGCAGCCGGCGGATTACATCGGTGGCGCTGATTTTGCGCTGCGCCAGCGGCTTCAGATTGATCTGGATGCGGCCGCTATTGAGCGTGGTATTCGTGCCGTCGATGCCGATAAACGAGGAGAGGCTTTCTACCGCCTCGTCTTTCAGTATGACTCCCGCCAGCTCCCGCTGTTTCTGCCCCATGGCGGCGAATGAAATGTCTTGTGAACCCTCGGAAACACCCAGGATCACACCGGTGTCCTGCACGGGAAAGAATCCCTTGGGAACATAAATATAAAGAAGAATCGTGCCAACAAGAGTGGCAACGGTTACAAGAAGCGTGGTGGTGCGAAAGCGCAATACAAATTGAAGAGTCCGGCCATAAAAAGCGATGACCGCGTTAAAAGCATTTTCCGACTTGCGATAGAACCAGCCCTCTTCTTCCTTCTTGTGATGACGGAGCAGCTTGGCGCACATCATCGGCGTGAGAGTGAGGGAAACGAAAGCGGAAACGAGAATCGTAACCGCCAGAGTGACGGCAAATTCACGGAAGAGCCGGCCAACGATATCGCCCATGAAGAGGAGCGGAATGAGAACGGCGATCAGCGAAATGGTCAGCGAAACGATCGTGAATCCAATCTGCTCGGCGCCCTTCAACGCGGCCTCCAGCGGCGCTTCCCCTTGTTCAATGTAACGGCTGATGTTTTCGATCATGACGATGGCATCATCGACCACGAACCCCGTCGAGATGGTGAGGGCCATGAGAGAAAGGTTGTTGAGGCTGTAGCCGAGCAGGTACATCACCGCGAAAGTGCCGATAAGAGAAAGAGGAACGGCTACGCTCGGAATAAAGGTGGCACGGATGCTGCGGAGGAAAAGAAAAATCACCATCACGACGAGGACTACCGTAAGCACCAGCGTGAATTGCACGTCCTCGACGGAAGCGCGGATGGTGGTGGTGCGGTCGGTGAGAATATCCACTTTCACCGAAGCGGGCAGCGCCCCTTTGAGTTGCGGCAGCAGTTTCGTCACCCGGTCAACGACGGCGATGATGTTCGCGCCGGGCTGCCGCTGAATATTCAAAATGACGGCAGGATCCTGATTGGCCCAGGCGGCCTGCTTGGCATTTTCCACGCCGTCAACCACGGTCGCGACATCCGTCAGCCGCACCGGCGCGCCATTCCTATAGGCCACGATCACCGGCCGATAACTGTCGCTGGAGATGAGCTGATCGTTGGCTCCGATCGTGTACGCCTGATGCAAGCCATCGAATGTGCCTTTGGCCTGGTCGACATTGGCTTGGCCCAGGGCGGTGCGCAAATCTTCCAGGCTCATGCCATAGGAGGCCAGGGCCGTGGGATTGGCCTGAATTCGAACAGCCGGGCGCTGCCCGCCGCTGATGCTGACAAGCCCGACTCCCGAGAGCTGAGAAATCTTTTGCGCGAGCGTGGTGTCGGCGAGGTCCTCGACTTTGGAGAGCGGCAGAGAAGGCGAACTGAGCGCGAGCGTCATGATGGGCGCGTCAGCGGGATTCACCTTGCTGTAGATTGGCGGATTCGGAAGTCCCTGCGGGAGGAGATTGGAGGCGCCATTGATGGCTGCCTGAACCCCTTGTTCAGCGACATCGATGCTCAAATCCAGGCCGAACTGCAGGGTGATAATCGAGCTGCCAAACGAACTCGTCGACGTCATCTGGTTCAAGCCGGGAATCTGGCCGAACTGGCGCTCCAGCGGCGCCGTTACCGAAGAAGCCATCACGTCCGGGCTGGCACCCGGATAAAACGTTTGTACCTGAATCGTGGGGTAATCGACTTGCGGTAACGCGGAGATCGGCAACTGCCGGAAGGCAACCCAGCCAATGAGGAGGACGCCAACCATCAGCAGGGTGGTGGCGACCGGCCGCAGAATAAACGGCCGTGACGGACTCATCGCGGTGCTCCTCCGGCATGGCTCTTCGAGGGACTTCCGGTTTGCGGGGCACCCTGAGCAGGCGCGGGAGCAGATGAACCGCGGCCCGTGCCATTCGAACCGCCCGACTGGCTCGGATTGATCTTGGTCCCATCCTGCAGTTTATCCTGGCCATCGATTACCACCAGGTCGCCCGGATTCAAACCGGCGCTCAAGCCAACGCTGTTGCCGGTCGTCTGCGCAATGGTGACCGGATATATTTTTGCGGACGTTTCCTTGGAAGCCGGATCTTTCGAAGCCGCATAGACGTAAGTGCCTTGGGGCCCGCGCTGAATCGCCGCGGTGGGAATAATGGTGAGGTTGTGCAGCGTGTCAACGAGCAGGTGGACATTCACAAATTGGTTCGGAAAGAGAGAATTATCAGCGTTGGTAAACATGGACTTGAGCTTGTACGTCCCGGTGGTCAAGTCGATCTGATTGTCGATGGTCTGGAGTTTTCCGCTGGCGAGTTTGGCAGTATCGTCGCGGTCGTAGGCATCCACGGTGAGTTGGACCCCGCCATGGAGTTTGGCGTTCACCTGCGGAAGCTGATCCTGCGGCAGGCTGAAAATCACCGATATCGGCTGGAGTTGCGTAATGACTAGAAGCCCGGTGGAGTCCGTGGCATGCACGATGTTCCCGACATCGACCAGGCGCAAGCCGATGCGTCCGCTGATCGGCGCCGTAATGCGGGAATAGGTTAACTGAAGCTTTGCGTTGTTGATCTGGCTTTGATCCGACTCGATCGCGCCATCAAATTGGCCAACCAGTGCTCCCTGAGTGTCGAGTTGTTGCTGGGGGATGACGCCCTCATTGAAAAGAAGTTTGAAGCGCTCTAAATTGACCTCGGCATCCTTGCGCTGGGCCTGGTCCTTGGCGAGTTGCCCTTGGGCCTGCTCCAGCTGAACCTGGAAAGGACGCGGATCGATCTGTGCGAGAAGATCCCCTTCATGGACGAATTGGCCTTCCTTGAACGCGACGCTAACGAGCTGGCCATCCACGCGGCTGCGGACCGTGACCGTGTTAAACGCCGTCACGGTACCTAAACCATTGAAATAAACGGGCAAATCTCCACGCTGGGCCGCGGCGACAACGACCGGAACAACCATGCCCCCTGCGCCGAATCCTCCCTTGCCCTTACTAGGTGCTCCGGGCGTGGCAGCATCGGCGGAAGACTTCTCGCTTTTGGCGGCGCGATAATACCAACCACTCGCTGCGAGCACGGCAATGACGACAAGCCATGGCCACCAAAGCGTCTTGGACGGCGCAGCCCCTTGGGAGGCCTTGGCGCCGCGTGCGCCCGATTCGGGAAGGTCTATGGAATTGAGCTGACCCATTCGTTCGCTCCTGTCATGTACCACGGCTGTGCGAGCGAGTCTGTCTAAGACAGGACATTCGCATCTTTAAAGGCTGGAGGCAACTCCAGATGATACAGAGAGTCGACCGACAACAATAGCCTACGCTTAATTAAGACGGCTCTAGTGGGTGAATGGTTACGAAGGGCTTGGAAGCCAGCGGGGCCCCGGGACGGTCAGTTTAAGAGAGTGTCGGGGCGTTTGCCGTATTTTCGGGGATGCGGAAATGGCGGGGAGAAAGTAGACTGTGGCGGGATATTGATGGCTGCGGAAGGCCGTACCAAAAAGCTGGGCGATTCACGGCATTTAGGAGAAAAAAGGACATGTTCAAGGGCTTGATCCTTGGGATTCTGTTGGGAATGTTGCTGCTTGCGGGGGGCGTCTACTTCTACTTCTCATCGGGGCACGCCCCAGTGGCGACTTCGGCGGCGCCAATTCCCTTTGAGAAAACATTTGCCCGGATCGGATTGCATGCTTATCTGGATAAGCTGCCACACCCGCAGCCCCAGGTTCCGGCGGATGAAGCCAACTTGATCTCGGGCGCCAAGGTTTACAAGGAGCAGTGCGCGGTTTGCCACGGACTTCCAGGTGAGCCTAAGGGAGCGATCCAGATAGGGATGTATCCTGTGCCGCCGCAACTCTTTCATGGTACCGGCGTGACGGACGACGACGAGTGGGAGTCTTACTGGAAGGTGGAAAACGGGATTCGCATGACGGGGATGCCGGGATTCAAAGGGCAGTTGACGGAAACGCAGATTTGGCAGGTGGCCGTGCTGGTCAAAAATGCCGACAAAATTTCAGCTACCGTGAAGAAAGAGCTTGCGGCGGGCGCCTCCACTCCGATGGATATGGCGATGCCGGAGAGCAAACCGGCAGCAGCAAAAAAATAGAGCGAACTAATACTAACGATACTATTCTCGAGAGATAAAGCTAGCGAGTCCAAGCCCACGACGAGATCAACTGGAACATGCGTTGGGTTCCAACCGCGCCGATAGCAAAGCGACAAAAGTGCTTCCCCAGGAATCAGAACGCGCAAGTGTTGAGCAGGACGGGAGCGCCCAATTGCAGGCCAGATATGCACCGGAGAAAGTCCTCCGAGCATCAAAGTTGATATGAAGTTCAAGAAGGTTGAGCCCGAACTATTTGATTGCACGCGAACAACGATGCGGCCCTTCGGCTGCATGGAGTTGTGGGCCGGCAATGAAAAAGCGCACCGCTCGCTGGAGCTGGCGGGATTGGAAAGCGACGTTATCGCCGTGCCTTCCGGCAGCGATAGCGGCGGCGATCTTTCCGCGGTGTTTTCCTGCAGCGACAATCTCGCACGCGTAGTGCTTGCGGATTGCGTCGGGCATGGCTATACGGCGAGCGGCGTGGCGCGCCATGTCCATCACCTGCTGCATAAATTTCAGGACATTCGAGACACGGCGGGACTGCTGGCGTCCTTGAATGATGCTTTTACGCTTTCGAACGAAGGATCGAGTGAGCCACTGCGGCTGACGACGGTGGTTACTGGAACGTTTGACGGCACAAGTGGGGAATTCAATTTTGCTTACGCAGCGCACCCGCGGATGTTGCTCTGGCGCGAGCGCGAGGGGCGATTCCTGGAACTTGGGGAAGGGTTGGAAGGCTTGCCGCTGGGTTACATCACGGGCGAGACTTACAACCAGCAAAGCGTGCGTTTGAATCACGGCGACATGATTCTGGCGTTTTCCGATGGCGCCACCGAAGCTCGTTCGCCGATGGGCGAGCAGCTCACTTCGGCGGGCTTCCTGGGGCTGGCAGAAAAGACTTTGCGGAATTTACCCGCGCCGCTTGTGCTGCAAGATTTTTCGCGCGCGCTGATTGAAGGCGTACATCTTTACGGCGGGCAGGATGGCGAATTGGACGACGACATTACGTTGTTGACGCTCCGGCGCGTGGCCCGATAGCCTCAATTTTAATACCGCCTCCAATTTACAAACCGGCACCCTTTATTTAGCGGGATGGGCAGCGAAATACTGTTCCAGGCTGTCCACAACCTCCTTGACGCCGCGCTGTACGTTCTTATCCAAAGCCGCAACGATGGCAGGGACCTCCTTTCCGCTGGCCGGTTCGTCATGCGTGTAGTAATGATTCCATACGGTCGCGCCCGACTTCAGATCCCGCATTTCAAATTCCATCGTGACTCTCGTGGACAACGAGCCGCCTTCGAGTTCCTTGAAATCATAGAGTCGCCCGCGAATCGCGAAATCTCCTGTCACATTGCTGCGCCGCACATGGACGGCGCGGTAGTGGCCGGTAGCGCGCAACTCCCGCAGCAGGATTTCCTGAATCATCTCCGCGGGAGGTTCTGCCCAGCGCTGAAACTCGTAGGTGCCCAATTGCTCGGGACCGTTGCCGAAGACGATGCGATCCTCGCGATACAAATGGGAAGTCGTCAGTCCCCCCAGGAGCAACCTGACGGGAACTGCGCCCGGCTTTTCAATATCGCCAGCGTCTGTGGGAACTGTGAGTTGATAATACTTCACGGGGCGCACGGCGCCGCAGCCGGTGAGCAATCCAACCATCAGCGAGAAAACGGCGAAGTAGCCGGCCCTGGCTGATATGCGTGGAAATTTAGGGCCGCTCCATGGCACCTTGTTCAAATTGCAAACTTTCATCTTCTGAGTCACTGGGCTCATTGTTTCTCTCCGGGTTTGTGTTCGGCGGGTGTAGCCGACCGAATGAGCGTGTACGGCCTGGTTTTTATGGTGTTCGTAAATTCCTTGAGATTCTGGCTCACGTGGCGAAGATTTTCGAGCAGTTCGTCGATGTTGTCCGAGTTCACGTCCAGCGTCTGGTCCAGCCGTCCGGTGAGATCGTTCACCGTCGCGAGCGATTCTCGCAGATCCTTCACGGCCTGCCGGACGTCGGCGCGATTCTCTCCGATGAGAGAATCGACATGGTCCAATGTTTGATTCGCTTGCGCCGAAGTCTTTCGCAGATCCTGGAGTAGCGGCTCGAGCTTTTGCGTAGCGGAATTCAGGTTCTGCAAGGTGGACTTCACCGTACCGCGGTTTTCTGCAATCAGCCCACGAGTGTCGGCGAGCGTTGCCGCCAGGTTCGCGCGATTCGAGTCGTTCAACAGGTCGTTGACGCGCGCGATGGTCACTTTCAGCTCCACCGTGCGGTCATTGAGAGAGGCAAGAAGTTGCTGCGCCTGGGGAGCAATTTCGTTGAACTTTGCCGTGAGCGCATTGAAATCCACGTAGGGGTCGGATTGCAGGGTCGTTCCGGTAGCGGCAAGGGCAGCCTTGTCACTCCCCGGGACAATTTCCAGATGATTGTCGCCCAGCGGGCTCAAGCTCATGATTTTCACATGGCTATCGGTCTTGACCGGCAAGCCGGACTTCACGCTGAACGTTATTTCGATACGCGAAGAGTCCTTCGGGTCCAACTGCAATTTTTCGACGCGGCCGACTTTCGGTCCGCCGGCGTAACGCACGCCCGCTCCGGGTTCCAATCCTCCAGCGAATGGAAAGTAGGCGCGGTAAGTCGCACCCGTGCCTCCCATCGCGCCGGTTAGGGCAAAAACCGTCGCCACCAGCACGGCTACGGCGATCAGAACAAACAAACCCACCATGGCTTGCTCGCGTTTGGCTTCCATCATGCACCTCTCTTCAACGCCATTTAACGGCCTGGATGGCGGTGTTCTTCCGTCAGCATTTGCAAATAATCCAATTCTTCGGAAACTGCCGGCTCGGCGATGCGGTCAAGAAATTGCCGCACACGCGGATGCGTGCTCGAACGCATTTCCTCTGCGGATCCGATAGCCACCACATTGCCTTTGTCGATCAAGACCATGCGATCGGCGATCAGGAAAGCGCTGGCCAGTTCGTGCGTAACCACGATGATGGTCATGTGAAAGGCCTGCTTGAGTTCCAGAATAAGCTGATCCACTCCGGCGGCAATAATAGGGTCCAGCCCTGCGGAAGGTTCATCGAAAAAAAGAATTTCAGGGTCCATGGCCAGCGCGCGTGCGACTGCCGCGCGTTTCTTCATGCCGCCGCTCAACTGCGACGGCATGTAGTTCTCGTATCCGGCCAAGCCCACCTGATCCAGTTTCAACCGCAAAATGATTTCGATGGTCGATTCTTCCAGTTTGGTATGCTCGCGCAGCGGTAGCGCCACATTTTCTCCGACCGTCATCGAGCCGAACAGGGCGCCACCTTGAAACGACATTCCGATTTTCTTGCGGATTTCATCCATTTCACCAGCCGAAATAGCCGCGATATTTTTTCCTTTGAGCCAGATTTCGCCGGAGGTCGGCTTTTCCAGCCCTACCAGTGTTCGCAGCAGCGTGCTCTTGCCGGAACCGGACCCTCCCAGGATCACCATGGTCTCGCCGCGCATCACGTCAAAATTAATGCCGTGGAGAATCTCGCGGTCGCCATAACTGACGCGGAGATTCCTCAGCGAGATCATCGCCTCCGGCTGGAGGGCTGTGAAATTGGTTTGCTCCGTGGCCATTCTCCAGTTCCTATCCTTGGCTCAAGAAGAAAAAGAGCGCCGTGAATACGAGGTCCACCAGAACCACCAAGAATATGGAAACGACCACGGCACGCGTGGTCGAGCGGCCAACCTGCTCCGCTCCCGCCCCGGTGGAGAGCCCCTCATGGCACCCTACCGCCGTAATCGTCACGCCGAACATCACGCTCTTGATCAAACCGGTCGCAATGTCGCGCAAAAAGAGCGCGTCCAGAGACGCGTGGATGTAGGTCCAGAATGTGAAATCCGCTTTTGCCACCCCGAAAAGCGAGCCGCCCAGTATTCCCATGAAGTTCGCCCAGATCGTCAGGCACGGCAGCATCACGATCATGGCGATGAATTTCGGCGTCACCAGAAAATGGATCGGGTCGATCGCCATCGTTTCCAGCGCGTCGATTTCTTCCGTAACCTTCATCGTGCCAATTTCCGCGGCAAACGCCGAACCGGAACGCCCGATCACCACGATCGCGGTAATCAGCGGACCAAGTTCGCGCGTCATGGAAATCGCCACGGCGCTGGCAACGAAGTTCATTGCGCCAAACCTGCGTAACTCATACGCGCTTTGCAGCGCCAGAATCAAGCCGATGAAAAACGTAATCAGCGAAAGTATGGGGAGCGCCCCGACGCCGGTCTGCATCGCCTGTGAAACGGCGCGCTGCAAGCGGAGTTGCTTGCCCTGGAAAGGCGCGACGAAGGTGAAGTACGCAGCCCGGCCGCCTAGCTTCGTCAGCGCTCCCAGGTACGCAAGCCCATCGGTGACCGATTCCCCAATTTGTGTCGTCAGTTCCACAGTGCTCTCGCTGGGCTTCCTTAGTATGTGGATTTGGCAGACTTAGGGTGTTACGGACTGCTCTTCGTTTTCGTGAATCTCAAAAATTTTCACCAATTTGGAGAGCTGTAGAACTTCCCGGACCGTTTTATTCAGCCCGAAGAGGACCAAACGCGACCCCACATCGCGCGACGCCTTGAGGCCTTCCACCAGCGAGGCCACTCCGGAGCTGTCGATATACCGAACCGCCGACAGGTTGAGCACCACTCGCGGCATCTTCAATTCCCGAAGCTCACGCAAAAGTGCTTTCCGCAATTCGGGCGAAGTCGCGAGATCGATATCCCCTGAAATGTCGAATATGGTGATCTTGTCCAAATGGCGCGCAGCAATCTTCAAGTTGAGTTCTCCTCAAGAGCCTTTCTGGGGCCCTTGCGAATGCAGTATCTTAACCAAGCGCAGCTGATTCTTGCCGTTGTTGCGGCTGAATTCTACTGTATCCATCGACTCACGTATGAAATGTAGCCCAAGGCCCCCGGGCCGCACGTCTTCAAGCGCGCGCCCGCACATTTTCTCCGGCGGTGTCACTCCGCTATCTTCCAGCACAATTTCGAGCGCATCTCCGGACTTGCCGCCTCCCTCCACGTGAATCCGGTGGAAGGACGCTTCGATGGATTGCTCCGGGTCTCCGAGGTAAGCATGACGGATGATATTGGTCAGCGCTTCGTCCACGGCAAGAACTACCGCGCGGCATTCGGACTCGGAGAATCCCAGCTTCGCCGTGAGCTCGCTCAGGGCGTTGCGCACCACGCAGAGCATGTCCGGATTGCTCCGCAATTCCATTTTGAGTAGTAAACTACCCCGGCTCATGTGAGGGCTCTCCTCGGGCCTTAGATGGCAGGATATCCCGTTCAGGTACGGAAATTGCGCCGCTGGGGGACTCCCTGACGCAACGTCTGCCCCGATGATACACGGAATCCCGCTAGCGGCAACTTACAAGCTGCTAGCGGGCCGCAGTCCACTCTTAGTTCAGAGTTCAGAGAGGTCTCACATGAGATGCGAGCCAATCATGGATAACGGCGAACCGAAATTCTCTCTTCTCCATCGATTCGGTAATAAATTTGTAGGCCGCCAGAGGCTCCGCATCAATGAAATGGCCATTGGCCCTGAGCATGGCGTCCGTCATCACAAAACTGATTCTCTTGTTACCGTCAATGAAGGCGTGGTTGTTCGCGAGGGATTCCATCAAGGCGGCCGCTTCTTCGATTACGCTGTTGTAGTAGCCCGATTGTGGGCGGAACACGGCTGCTTCCAGCAGCCCCCGGTCCCGCAAACCGTGGGAGCCGCCAAACTCTTCAATCAATAGCCGGTGCGTTTCAATGGTTTCCGCGACGGTTGGGTAGACGCGTCCCAACATTTACTGCGCCAATAATTGGAGGAGCTTTCGGTTCTTTTCGACGGAGCGGCGCACGTGAGCCATGATTTCCGGCCGAACGGTGCTCTGCGTGGGCGCTACGAACTGAATGTAGTGCTCCACAGCCTTCTCCAAGACGAAGCTCTTCGACTGCCCATTGTCTTTTGCCAACTTGGAGAGGTCTTCGTAGAGTTCCGCCCGCATCGCCAGCCCAACTTTTCTTGTATTGGTTTTCGCCATCGGTGCAGACCTCCCCGCAGGAGTCAATTATGGGTGTCTTATAGCCCTCTGTCAAGATTTGTCTAGACCGGTCTAGACCACATCTCAATCG
>Ga0137403_10000753_pt1 | contig 41588 bp, 39 predicted proteins | sample CZOMad2_1_16fung_FD_122057 | JGI IMG/M metagenome (GOLD analysis project Ga0137403, IMG submission 122057) | Vadose zone soil fungal communities from Angelo Coast Range Reserve, California, USA - CZOMad2_1_16fungal (Hybrid Assembly) | ecosystem: Environmental > Terrestrial > Soil > Vadose zone...
CAAGAGCCGGATGCGTTAATTGCGCACGTCCGGATCCGTGGAGGGGGTGGCCAGTAATGGTCATCTCTACTCCAACCCTGCGAATCCTCTCTGCTGAGTGCTTCCTCCCAAAGCTTAGGCTAACGACCGCAACATTCGGATAGCATCAGTCGTACCAAGAAACTAGACTAGTATCATGCAAAAACTTGCTCCTGATTTTCGCAGCGCCCTCGACGCAGCTTTCGATCGCGCCATCTCGCATCTCGAACACCTGGATGAATCGTCCGTGGCGGCAACTGTCGATGTCGCCACGCTGAGAGCGCGCATAAACAAACCGCTCGCGCAAGCGGGTGTACCGCCGCCGCAGGTTATCGAAGACCTCGTGCGCGATGTTGACGGTGGACTGCTCGGCTCGGCCGGCGGCCGGTTCTATGGTTGGGTGATCGGCGGCGCGCTGCCCGCCGCGGTGGCAGCCGATTGGCTGACATCCGCCTGGCAACAGAATGCAGCTCTTTACGCCTGCTCGCCTGCGGCCGCAGTAGTGGAAGAAACAATCGGCGGCTGGTTGAAAGAGATTCTCGGTCTGCCGCAACAGGCCAGTTTTGCTGTCGTCACCGGCTGTCAGATGGCCCACGTCACCTGTCTCGCGGCGGCGCGTCACGCGCTGCTCAGCAAACATGGTTGGGACGTTGAGAGCAACGGTCTTTACGGCGCGCCGCCGATTCGCATTCTCTCGAGCAGCGAACGTCACGCCTCGTTCGAACGCGCGGTGCGTCTGCTCGGTTTAGGCACCGCGCACATAAAACTTCTTCCAGTCGATGACGAGTGCAGGCTAGTGCCCGATGCGCTCGAGGAGGAATTGAGCAAGCAGGATGGTCCGACACTCGTGCTGCTGCAGGCCGGTGACATCAACATTGGCGCTTACGATTCGTTTGAGAAGCTGATTCCGATCGCGAAGCGCTACGGTGCATGGGTCCATGTTGATGGCGCGTTCGGGTTGTGGGCGGCTGCGAGTCCTCACCTGCGATACCTGGTGAAGGGAATTGAAGCTGCCGACTCGTGGGCCACTGATGGTCACAAGTGGCTTAACGTTCCGTTCGACTCCGGATTTGCGTTCGTTGCCGATGCTGAGGCGCATCGCGCTTCGCTTTCAACCCGTGCTTCATATCTAACGCATGCGTCCGATGCGCGCGACCAGATGGACTGGAACCCCGAATGGTCGCGCCGCGCTCGCGCCTTCGCAGCGTACGCTGCCCTGCGACAGCTCGGCCATGAGGGGGTGGCGGATATGATCGAGCGCTGTTGCCGCCACGCCGCTGCGATCGTCACCGGCATAGGCTCACTGCGCGGCGCTGAGGTGCTGTGGCATCCGGTAATCAATCAGGGCCTGGTCCGCTTTCTCGATGAAAGAGCCGGCTCCACTGAAGAAGATCACGACCGCCGCACAGACGAAGTCATAGCAGCGATATTAAGGACTGGCGAAGCATTTTTCGGCGGCACAACCTGGCGCGGCCGCCGTGCCATGCGGGTCAGTGTCTGCAACTGGCAGACCTCGGAAGAAGATGTCGCCCGCGTTGTGAAAGCCGCGGCGAGCGTTCTGCGATAACCCAATCAGGCTTCAACGCTGCTGATCCACGAAATCACACGAAAACAAGGAACTGGTTGGTGTGACTTCGTGGTTTGTTTTGTGTGATTTCGTGGATCGCTTTTGTTTTCTCTGGCGCGCTCAGTGTCCTGAGTGTCTTTGGGATTTTGGGTCGTCTCTTCATCTAGCGGCCTAACAATGCTATCTTGAGTTTCGCCAGAATTACCGGACTATTAAACTCTACTCCACAAGACAGGTTTGTGAGCGGTAAAGAATCTTGACACTTGAGAGGGTGCATCCATGATTCATAAGCGATCCTTACAGTACATGTTTTTCCTGATCGTGCTTTCATTCTTTTCCCTTGCCTTGCCGGTGACAGCCCAACAATCATGTTTCACTGCGGAAACGCGGGCGAATGCCGAGCGGACCGCGAAAGTCTACCGGGAGCCCAACCCCGACTATGACCCGGTTCTGGGTTATAACCGTAATACGGGTCCACGCAAGAGCGCTCCTCCAGTTGATTCCTCGGGTCTCGCGAGACCCTTTTACTGTGTCGCAAACAGGGACCCGAGCCCGGGCGCGGGGACGACGCCAAAGTTCCACTGTTCTGTCCCCGGCATCACTAACGATAATGGTGATCTGGTCCGATACAAAGTGAAGCCCCACTTCAAGGGACAGTCGAGGGACAAGAGGAACGGAGAGGTCTATGGCGAGTTCCTTTCCTCTCGATTCTCGAAGGCGCTCGGCTTCTTCGCCGACGACGAATGGGTCTCCGATGTCACTTGCGCTGACTGTGAGAACAGCCTGACCAAGGGGTTTCAGGGGGCGAGCTTCCAGCCTTTTCAACCGGCCGCAGGCATCGAACTACCGCTCGGCAATGGAATCGACGTCAACTGCGATCACAAAGACTCCGGATCGCTCGCAGGATCGCTTCAGAAGCTGGTTCAAAGCGGAGCTCCCCGCGCGGAGATCGATGCGTTCAAGCTTTGGCTGGCATTCATCGACCATGGCGATACCAAAACCGACAACCACAAGTTCGCCTGTCTTAAGTCGCAGAAGAACGGCAACACACGCATATGCGAGCCGGGACAGTCTGTGTTCTACGTCAGTGACATGGGATCGACCTTTGGCTACTCGAGCGCCAGCGAAAAAAAAGCAACGCTCGCGACGTGGCGGGGCAAGGACCCGATCAAGGTGAGCGGCGGTCATTGCACCACTACTGCGAAGAGCGTCGGCGACACCAGCATCAGCGAAGAGGGCCGTCAGCTATTAGCCCGCGGACTTCAGAGGCTGCTCGATGAGGAGCAAACAGACGGAACGATTACTCGCGTGTTCCGCGCCTCGCGTAACGCTGAGCGTGACCGGCCGCCCGAGGAATGGACTGCGGAATTCCAGCGCAAGGCGAGCATGATCATCAACGCGCGCTGCTCAAACTGATTATTCTAACTATGACGCTAAGCAGGAAAGAGCAAGCGGCAAATTCAACCGGCGCGGGCTCGCCTGCAACTGAGCCGAAGGAAGATCGCCTCCTTGCGTGGTCTGTCTTCAACCGCGATTTGAGCCAACTGGAATTCTTTAAACGAGTCCTCGAAGAAGCAACCGATAGTTCTGTACCCCTGTTGGAACGACTAAAGTTCCTCTCTGTGTTTTCGAACAACCTTGACGAGTTCTTCATGGTCCGGGTTTCCGGTCTCAAAGAGATGTTGCAAGTTGAAAACATCGGGCCGCTGCCGGGCGAACTAACTCCGGACGAGCAGCTGAAAGTTATTCGAGAGTGCGTGCTGCCGATAGTGGATACGCACTCGCGTTGTCTGCGGGAAGATGTACTGCCGGGGCTGGCAGCGCAGGGCGTGGTAATTGCTCCTTACGACTCGCTTTCCAGTCGCGAAAAGCGAAATCTAGCGAAGTACTTTAAGAAAAATGTTTTTCTGGTGCTCACTCCCCAGGCGGTAGATCCGGCTCACCCGTTCCCATACATGTCCAACCTAAGTCTCAATATTGGTCTTACAGTTGAGCCTGATCCGGAACATACAGAGACGGGATCAATCGGTGAAGATATCAGGTTCGTCCGGATCAAAGTTCCACCCGTTGTACCCCGGCTCGTCCCGGTAAACGAAGGCGAGTTGAAGTTTACTTTGCTCGAAGAGGTGATCGAGGCAAACATTCAAGCTCTGTTGCCGGGGATGAAGGCCGGCAAGGCACACCTCTTTCGGGTCACGCGCGATGCCGATGTCGAAATCAGAGACGACAAGGCTGCTGATCTTTTGGCCCTCATAAAAGAGTCCCTGCGCGAGCGCCGCTTTGGCCTGGCTGTCCGGCTTGAGGTGTCATCAACAATGCCTGCCGAGATGGTGGAGTATTTGACGCACTCGCTGGGCCTAGAGCCTGACGATGTTTACGAGATCGATGGAGTGCTGGGCACATCAGATTTGATGGAGCTCTATGGTCTCGAGAGGCCCGATTTAAAAGACAAGCCGCTGCAGACGACCGTGCCTTCGCCACTGCGCAAGAAAGGATCCTTGTTTGAGACCATCAAGAAACAGGATCTCTTGCTTCATCATCCATACACATCGTTCGCGACCGTCACCGATTTCATCCAAACCGCCGCGCAGGACCGCAAAGTACTAGCCATTAAAATGTGTCTCTATCGCACCGGCAAGGACTCGCCCATCCCGCAGGCCCTGATCGAGGCCAGTGAGCGGGGCAAGCAAGTCACCGCCGTTGTCGAAATCAAAGCCCGCTTTGATGAGGAAAACAATATCGAGTGGGCCAAGCGTCTCGCCGAATCCGGCGTGCATGTCGTCTATGGCCATGTGGACCTTAAGACGCACAGCAAAGTAACCCTCGTCGTGCGCCGCGAGGATGATGGACTTCAGACCTACGTGCACATCGCAACGGGCAACTACAATCCAACCACCTCCAAGGTGTATACCGACCTGGGCTTGCTGACCACCGACTTACAAATCGGTGATGATGCAACCGACCTATTCAATTTTCTGACAGGCTTTTCCATGCAAAAGGAAGAATACAGCCGGCTGATGGTGGCGCCGCTGAATCTTCGTGAGCGCATGCTGGGGCTCATAAAACGCGAGACAGACCACGCGCGAGCGGGCCGGCCGGCACGCATAGCTGCCAAGATCAACCGGCTGACAGACCTGGACATCATCGATGCGCTCTACCGGGCCTCGCAAGCCGGTGTGATCATTGAATTGATAGTACGTGGCTCGTGCATGCTGCGCCCGGGCGTTCCCGGACTCTCTCAAACGATCCATGTCAGGAGTATTGTCGGCCGTTTTCTTGAGCATAGTCGCATATTTTTCTTTGCGAATGGTGGCGAGGAGGACGTCTATATTGGATCCGCTGACTGGATGACGCGCAATCTTGATCGTCGCGTCGAAGTCGTCGTGCCTGTTTTGGATCCTCAGCTGAAGAAGTATTTGAATGAAACGGTGCTGGCTGCTTACTTGCGAGACAACGTAAAGGCCCGAGTCTTGAACGCTGACGGCAAGTACGAACTCCCGCAGGTTCGTGACGGCGAAGAACCCTTCAACAGTCAGTTGTTTTTCGAAGGCGGCAACAGTTCTACCGCTGCGGGAAGTACGTCGAAGAGGCGGCCGTTATGGGCAAAGAAGCTATCCTAGCGATATCTTTATAGGCCTCACTTACGGCTGCGCAATGCGACAGCCCAATCCGAAATCCACAATCGAAATCCGCAATGAAATCTTCTCGACCCGGGCGACGAATTGATGAACCCTGACTTGTCCCGGATTCACCTCTTGTCAGGGCGGCTCGTTCAAAAATAGAAAGGACGATGAGACATGAATAGGCTGACGTTAGGTCTGCTGGCGACGTTTGTCGCCATCCTACTTGGTAGCGCACTGCTTGCTTACGTTTTACGCGATCGCTCGGGCTCGGCTGGAACCAACACCGCAGCGCAATCAGAAAGCGCGGCCAGCGCACCTGGCGCTACAGCAACGCCAGACTCGGGTGATAGTCAAGGCAAGCACGGCAGCCGGCCGCTGCTCTGGGATCTTTTCGGGCCCGACTCTTCAGGACTATCACCGGCGAGCTATGCTGCCTGGGAGAGTACTGCTGCGAGGATTGCTCTGCGCTTTGCGCTGGCCGCGTTTCTTGCGGCCCTGCTGGCTTTCCGTCCCCGCCGGGGCGTCTCATTCAGCCGGCGTAATCCGTTTGTGGCCCAGACACAGATACTGATGGCTGTGGTGGCGGGGGCAATGATGATGGTTGTAGGCGACAGTGCAGCCCGCGCTTTCGGCATCTTCGCGGCTGCTTCGCTGGTTCGGTTTCGGACGAACATTCGCGATCCGAAAGAAATCACAGTACTCCTGATCTGTCTTGGGGTTGGACTGGCCGCCGGTATCGGACGCTGGGATATGGCAGTTATACTGACGCTGTTTGTGCTCCTCACGTTGGCAATTCTTGAATACTTTGAGCAATCGCAAGTCTTCCGCTCAATGGAAGTTTGCGTGGAAACTCGCAATGTCGACAAGACCAATGAAGTGCTAAAGAACGTGTTCGCCCGGCACAGATTTGATGCCGAACTTCGCGAACTCAATCGCCAGGACGAAGACGATCCGATGGGCAAGATTGTGTACCTCGTCAACGTGCACACAAACATCACCACCAGCCGGTTAAGCGATGAGATACTCTCGGCCGATCCTGACAATATTGACAGTGTGGAATGGGAACAGAAAGAGAGTTCTACCTACATTTATCGGTAGATAATCGTTACGGAAAAAACGAAAGCCGCCCCGAAGGCGGCTTGCAATAAAACCGAAGTGATTTGGCGATTAGTGACGGGTCTGGACTTTAACTGGATCCGCACTTTGCGCCCCGTCCGGATTACTCGCTTGCCTCTTAGCGTAGTAGTCCTGAACAAAATCCTTGAAGGCCTGGTGGCCCCAGCTCGTGTAGAAGTCGTACTGCTTCATCTCTTTGTAGGCCTGGTCAAAGGTCCAGTGATAGAACTGGAAGCGATAAACCGCGCCCATCGCGCCGGTGCGATGACGCCCACCAGCACAGTGCACGAAGAACTTACCGGTTTTGGGGTCACTCACAGTTTGCAGGAAAATCTGAGTCACTTCCGGGGTGGGGTACCTCCTGGAAGCCATGGGTATGTTGATATATTTCATTCCCAGAGATTCAACCAACGACTTCTCAGAACGGTCCGGATCGTCGCGGAGATCGATCACAGTCTTGATGCCTAACGCCGCGAGGTCTTTGTAGTCCTTCTCATTTGGTTGGCCGCCGCGGTAAAAACGATTGTCCATCTGCCCGAAATTCTTGATCCTGACAATGGCAATCGTATTGAGGTGGTTAGCAGTCTCTTGCGGCGAAGACACACTTGCCAATGAGATGATGACCAGCAACATGCCCAGAGCATTCCGGAAAGGCTTTTGCTTCAACAGCATTGGCATCTCGATCTCCTTGCGTGGGTCTTTGAATGGCTAAAGATAACCGGCTCTCCCGGAATCTTTTGCCACTCGGAAGATAACATTTTAGGGGCCCCAGACCCAAGAGTATTTTGGTCGAGGTTCGGGGTCCGAAGGTGCAAGCGTTGAACTGGTCAGGTCAGGAAATTAGATCGATCCACGAAATCACACGAATCCAAAACAAAGTCACACGAAATGTTCCTCGTCCTATTTCGTGTGATTTCGTGGATCATGTCTTATGTTTGGTGACGGCCCTAGCTGCGCTGTGATCTCTGTGTAACAAGTTCGAAGATTCTTGTTTTTTGAGAGTTTCCGCTAAGGCGCCAAAAGGAACGCCAAAATTAGCGCTAAGGGAAATTAGGCTCCGAGCCGACCGATCTTCACAGCTCAAAGCACGCGATGGTAAAATCCGAGTCAGACTGGACCCGGCAATGGAAAACCACACCGAAATGACTGAAGAGCAGCAAGTATTCCTTAAGCATATTCAGCAGAAAGGTCTCAAGCGCACCTCGCAGCGAGACTTGATTCTCGATGTGTTTCTCAGGACTGAGGAGCATCTATCCAGTGAAGACCTTTATCGTTTGGTCCAGAAGGAAGACGCCAGCATTGGACAAACAACCGTCTATCGCACGCTGAAACTGCTAAGTGAAGCGGGCCTGGCGCGAGAGGTCCGCTTTGGCGATGGACGCACTCACTACGAACACAATTATAAACATCAGCATCACGACCACATGATCTGCTCAGAGTGTGGGAGGATCATTGAATTCTTTTCAGCTGAACTCGAAGCAATACAGGATGCGATGGCGGCGAAGCATAGATTCGAGGTGACCCAGCATCTTTTGCGAATAATCGGATTGTGCGCTGAGTGCCGGCGCGCGAGGAAACAATCGGCGAAACGGGAAACGGCGCCCCAGCTGAAGACAAAGATCGCGGGCGGGCGGCGTAGCAGATAAAATAAGGTTCGTTCAGTATCCCGAGGGACCGGAGGCGACTCTGGTCTCTCTTTTTGCCTTTGTGTAGCTTCAGGTGTAACTTTTTGGTCAAGACCGCGTAAAGAGAACCTTTTCACTGATTGGCTGGTAGTGGCTTGAATGAGCGTTGAGATCACATTTCAGCCCGCCGGATTGAGCGGACTAGTAGCGGAAGGTATATATATCTCTGCTGCCGCGCATCGAATGGGTGTGACGATGTCCCTGGGTTGTAAAGGGGTGGGAGATTGCACGACCTGTCAGGTTTCGATCCTAAGTGGCGCTGAACTACTTTCCACGCCGACGGAAGCTGAAAACAGGATTCTCGGATTTGAGCGACTTGCGCAACAATACAGGCTTGCCTGCCAGGCAAGACTTGAACGATCAGGAGAACTTATCGTGCACGTCAGTCCGAAAACAGAAAAGGCAGCACATAAGCCCGGCGAAGCCGCCGGAATGCGAAAAGAATTCGGTGAGTTGCCGTTGGACAAAAAGATCAAAACACTTGTGCAGCTCGAGGCGATAACGATGTATGAGGCGCTGAACGCTGTTATCGACAAGCCGCTGGCAATGGGTGAAAAGGTTTTTGACCGGATTTTTTTCCGGAGCGCAAAAACCGAGCCCGGGAAGAAACCGGGAAAATGAGGCGGTCCCGGAACGAGAGAACGGATCTCGCCTAGGTATGAACACACAGATGTTTAAGACACAACCTGATATCGACGATGGCCGGCACCAGGGTGCTAGCACTTATGCCAGCGTTTGCCTGCTTTTCGTGATAGCCGTTCCCTTATTGTTTATCGCCTGTCCGAGAAATGATTCGCGTCCCGACAACCGAAACATCGGCGTATCCATGGGCACGCCGAGCCAGACGGTTACTCCTTTTCCGGGGGCAATAGCTTTTAACGGCGAGCGGGCCATTGATCATGTCCGCAAACAACTGGACTTTGGCCCGCGGCCGCCCGGCTCTCCGGAACTGGCGCGAACCCGCGAGTATATTATCAACGAGCTTAAGACGGCGGGTCTCTCGGTTGCCACGGACGAGTTCACCACTTCGACGCCAGTTGGTGAGAAGCGGATGGCAAACATCGTGGCTGAGATCCCGGGCGAGTCGAAGGACATAATCATCATCTCGAGTCACTACGACACAAAGCTTTTTAAAGACATGAAATTCCTCGGCGCCAACGACCCTGCTGCTTCTGTGGCCACGTTGCTGGAGTTGGGTCGAGTGCTGGGAGCGAACAAAGGCAAACTGAAGTCGACTTACCGGCTCGCCTTCTTCGATGGTGAAGAAGCGTTCTGTGAAGAATGGGAGGAATGCGGAAAGCCCGATGCGCCGGATAACACCTATGGCAGTCGACATTACGTCTCGCAACTCAGGACCAGGAATGAACTCGGGCTTGTGAAGGCGATGATCCTGTTGGACATGATGGGCTATAAGGAATTGAAACTAGGGCGCGACACAATGAGCATCCGTTGGTTGCAGGATATCATTTGGCAAACCGGCAAAGACATGGGTTACAGTTCGGTGTTTGTCGATGAACCCGAAGGAGTCGGTGGCGATGATCATGAACCGTTCCTCAGAGCGGGAATCGATTCAGTCGATATAATCCAATTGAACGGATATCCCTATTGGCACAAGGCAGAGGATACGCTCGATAAGGTTTCCGCACGCAGCATGAAAATCGTCGGCGATGTGGTGTTTGCGAGTCTGCCTTCTATCGAAGCACATGTGCTGAATAGAAAGTAAGCATTGTCATTGAGGAAGCTGGAAAGTGCTGAACTCTCCTGAAATACTAGTCCCGGTCGATTTCTCTCCCTGCTCGGTGAACGCCTTGCGCGTCGCAGTGGCTATGGCTTCGCCCGATGGGGACATTACGCTGCTCCACGTTGTGGACGAGCATTTCGTCAATGATGCAGTGGCTGCGTCGCTGGGGACGGTTGACGACATCAGAAACCGGCTTCGGGACCAGGCGGAGCTCAACTTCTCGACAATGATGGAAGGGCTGGAGGTGGGTTCGGTCGATATTGAGCGCATGATTGTTGTCGGCGTGCCTTTTACTGAAATATTGAAGATTGCCCGCGACCTCGATCTGCCAATGATCGTCATGGGGGTGAGAGGTCGCTCAACTCCTCCCGAGGAGCTTCTGTTTGGCTCGACCGCGGAGAAAGTGCTGCGCGGTTCGCGTGTGCCGGTCCTTTGCGTGCCCTACTAGCACGATTGTTTATTCCTACCCGACAGTTTTACCAAAGCGAAGGGCAGTGACAGGCAGGAACGCCTACTACCAGGATGAAGCGAGTTGCAGTAATTGCGGGAGATGGTATTGGCCCCGAGGTGATTGCCGAGGCGTTGCGCGTCATCGACTGCGTGCGGAAGAGTCACGACGTCCAGCTCGAATTGGTGGAGTTCGATTGGGGCGCTGAAAAATTTCTGCGCGAAGGAGTTACCTTGCCGCCGGGGTCACTGGAAATGCTTTCGCGAGATTTCCAGGCGATTCTTGCCGGGGCTTTTGGCGACCCGCGTATCCCTTCCAATCAACACGCGGAAGATATTCTGTTAGGCATGCGCCGGGGCCTTGATCTCTATATTAATTTGCGCCCGGTGCGGTTGCTCGAACAGAGATTGACTCCGTTGCGCGATCGAAAAGTTGAAGAAATAGATTTTGTCGTGTTTCGCGAAAACACTGAAGGCGCTTATTGCGGCGCTGGTGGGTTCTTGAAGAAAGGCACCGCGGACGAGATAGCGACCCAGGAAGAGTTAAACACCCATCGTGGCGTGGAAAGAATCATCGTTGCCGCCTTTGAATATGCGCAGACAGAAGGACGTAAGCGCGTCACAATGGCTGACAAGTCCAACGTTCAACGATTTGGCGGCGACCTATGGCAGCGCGTCTTCAAAGAAGTGGCTTCGCGCTACAGCGGCATCGAAGCTAACCACCAGTTCGTGGACGCGATGGCCATGTTCATGGTTCTTGATCCGGGTCAGTACGACGTTATCGTTAGTAACAATCTCTTCGGAGATATTCTGACGGATCTGGGCGCAGCAATTCAGGGTGGGCTAGGTCTCGCCGCATCGGGAAATATTCATCCCGGACGGGTTTCATTGTTCGAGCCCGTCCATGGAAGTGCACCTCCTTTGGCCGGGAAGGGAATCGCCAATCCGATCGGATCTATTCTGACCTCGGCCATGATGCTAGAATACCTGGGATTCAAACAAGCAAGCGAAGCGATCGAAAAAGCCGTGCGTGATGCGGTTGTAGAGGGCGAAACCACCAGGGATCTCGGTGGCAGCCTTTCAACGCGAGAAGCAGGCGAAGCGATTTGCTTTCATCTAAAATAATCGATGCTCAAGATGCAGTTCGGGGGCAGTCATGGATTCGGCGAACAAACGGCTGGCGCAAAGGCTGATTGCAATCATTGTAATCATTGCCATACTCGAGGTTATTGGTTTCAATCCCGCCATTATCGTCTTCTTTCTCATCGCCGGTTTAGTAATCTGGCGGGCGATGCGACGCTCTGAATATCAGGAGACGGAAAGAACTTTCGAGTTTTACATTGCCGCGGACGAAGTCCTGCGGGATGAAGGTCGACAGTGGTACGGCTTTGAGATTGCCGAGGTAATCGACGCCGGCGAGCGCGTAGTACTTTCCTTTGTCGATCCGCCGCCTCTAACGCGCTTCACTCTCGGCGCGCTCTATCATCGAGTTGGTGACTTTGAACCGGCCGTTGACCATCTCACCTGGGTGGTTGAAGGCACTTTAGGGGACGAAGTCCATTGCACCACGCCGTCGCCGCAGTTGCGCCGCTACGTCGAGACTCTCAGGCGTATTGAGCGTGACCCGGCGGTGGCCCCGCAAACGCTGGCCGCTGTGCGCAATCTTGAGCGGGCCAGACGGAAACGTTCTGCCGAGCTGCTCGCCGAGAGCCGCCAGGGGATCGTGGACGCGGCAATCCAGACTGGAAATGTCGAGCCGCCAGCTTCCGCCGAGCAGAGGAATGAGAAAGCCGCTCCCAGGCCGCTGAGTTCGATCACTGCGCCGCCGCCGATTTCAGAAGTACTCCGCGACGTCTATCAGAGTGAAGAATTCAGGAATTAGAAATTGGAATTTAGTAGAAATTATAAGAATTTAGAATTTTGTCTGAGCCGGGTTCAAGGTTCAAGTTCAAAGGTCCCAAGTTGCGGAACCGTGTTTCAAAAGTCAAAATCCCAAATTCCTCCAAATTCTAAATTCTTCTGGAATGCTAACCGCCGAGATAATCGCGATCGGGTCTGAGTTACTGGCCCCTGACCGCTCTGATACCAACAGCCTTTGGCTCACCGAGAAACTCAACAGTATCGGTATTGAGGTGCGCCTGAAAACGATTGTCGGGGACGATGATGCGCGCCTCGAAGACGCAATTAGGGACGCAGTCAAAAGATCCAGGGTAGTCATTACCACCGGCGGACTTGGTCCTACCGAAGACGACGTGACCAGGAAGGTTGCCGCGCGCGCGCTCGGTCGGAGACTCTTGCTGGATGAACAGCTATTGGCAGAAATTCGCGAGCGGTTCAAGACTTTTGGCCTGTCGATGCCTGAACGCAACTCGCGCCAGGCGATGGTGATCGACGGTGCGGACGTGCTGCCAAATCCAAACGGTTCCGCGCCGGGTCTCTTCATCGAACATGAAGGAACCGCGATCGCTTTGTTGCCGGGACCGCCCAGAGAAATGCGGCCAATGTTCTCGAACCACGTCCAGGCCAGGTTGACTGCTCGGGCCGGAAACGTGCGAGTCGTGCGCCGTATGCTTCGAGTGGCCGGTTTCGGAGAGTCAGCGTTGGATGAACAGATTGCTCCAATCTACACACAATTTGAAAACCCCCGGACCACGATTCTCTTCAATAACACCGAGATTGAGATTCACCTTACCGCCAATGCCAAGACCGAGCACGATGCGGAACTGTTGCTTGATGATCTTTCGGCACGACTGGAAGAGCGTTTGGGAAACGCAATCTTCTCTTTTCGCGGAGAGAAGATGGAGGAAGTAGTCGGGCTCAAACTGAGTGTTGGTGGTTACACTCTAGCGGTCGCGGAAAGTTGTACTGGAGGCCTGGTCGCCCAGAGACTGACAGAGGTTCCCGGTTCATCCCAGTATTTCCGAGAAGGCATTGTCGCGTATTCGAATGATGCAAAGATCAGGCTGCTGGCAGTAGAACCAGAGTTGCTGCTCCAGCATGGCGCTGTCAGCGCCGAGGTTGCCGAGGCAATGGCCGAAGGCATCAGGAATCAGGCGGGAACTGACTTTGGAATTTCCGTGACGGGGATTGCCGGCCCGGACGGTGGTTCGGCAGAGAAGCCGGTCGGACTGGTCTACATTGCTTTGGCAGACGATGCGCATACAGAATACCGGCGATTGATGCTGCCGGGTGATCGGGGTTTAATCCGTTGGCGCGCGTCTCAAGCCGTGCTCGATCTTTTGCGTCGCCGGCTGATCTGATCTGATTACTTGTGACCAGTCGGGCGCAATTGCTATAGTCTGCGCTTCGCTCCAACTAGTACGAAGTTACGGAGCAGAGCATTGAAAGCTTTTCTGGTCACGGTGCTGGCCTACACGATCGGTTCAATTCCATTTGGTTATCTGATCGTGAAGGCCAAAGCTGGAGCCGATATTCGCAAGACAGGATCGGGCGGCACCGGCGCTACAAACGTTTCGCGGCGGGCTGGAAAATCAGCAGGCCTTCTGACGTTGCTTCTGGACGCCGCCAAAGGGGCCGTGGCGGTCGTCCTCGCCAGAATGCTATTGGCTCCGGACGGCAGGCTGAATTGGTCGTTCGCGTTGTCGGTCTTAGCGGTGATCATAGGACATATATTCCCCTTGTGGCTCGGTTTTCGCGGGGGAAAGGGCGTGGCGACAGCGGTTGGGGCTTTTCTTGTGCTTGAGCCGCTCGCAGTCGCTCTCTGCGGTGTGCTATTCCTAGCAATCGTTCTCCTGACCCGATACATCTCGCTCGCCTCAATGCTGGCTGCGCTGGCCTTGCCAATGTTCATCTGGGCGCAGATTAAATTTAAGCGTAGCCCGGATAGTGAAAGTCTATTGCTGTTTAGCTCCGCAGCTGCGGCATTGCTGATACTTTTCGCTCATCGCTCGAACATCGAGAGACTTTTGCGCGGCAAGGAAAGCAAGTTTCGCTAACCTCAAACAGTTCGTCGCAACTGTCGCGCGGTACCCCGGGGGCCCAAAGATGAAACGCATCGCGGTTATCGGTGCCGGGAGCTGGGGAACCGCACTAAGCGTTATGGCAGCGCGGGCTGGTAACAAAGTCAGCATTTGGGCTCGTAATCAATCGGTTGCGCGAGCGATTAATACAAACCACTTAAATGGTGTCTACCTTCCGGACACGCTTCTACCGGATGAGGTCAGAGCAACCACCAATTTCGCGGAAGCTCTCGAAGGTGCTGAGTTGGTTATTCTCGCAGCGCCTTCTCATGCAACGCGCGAGATTCTAAACACGATGGCGACCGCGTTGCCTTCCCAGGCAATCATCGTTAGTGCCACAAAAGGGATCGAGGTTGAGACCGGGAAGCGCATCTCGGAAGTCGTAACCGAAGTGCTCGGCGATGCATTTGCCACGAGGTTCGTATGTATCTCCGGCCCTTCTTTTGCAAAGGAAGTTGCGTGCGGACATCCTACGGCGATAGTGGCGGCGAGCGCTGATCCCGGCAGCAATGCTCTCGTGCAGTCCGTGTTGAGTTCTGAAAGTCTGCGTCTGTATACAAACGACGACTTGATTGGTACTGAGTTGGGTGGTTCAGTCAAGAATGTTATGGCCATCGCCGCCGGGATTGTTGCCGGATTGGGGTTTGGATCCAATAGCATTGCCGCTCTCATCACTCGTGGCCTTGCCGAAACCACTCGGCTGGCAGTCCAAGCTGGAGCGCGCATTGAGACTTTGATGGGCTTGGCGGGTTTGGGAGATCTTGTCTTAACCTGTACGGGCGGCCTTTCGCGCAATCGTTTTATTGGTCACGAATTGGGCCGTGGCCGTCAGCTCAACGATATTGTGGCCGGGCTGAACGAGGTAGCCGAGGGAGTTAAGACGACGAAGGCGGTGCGCTCGCTGGCAGCCAGGCTGAGCGTCGAGATGCCCATCACAGATGAAGTTTATCGCGTGCTTTATGAAGGAAGGGCGCCTCTCGAAGCGGCATCTGAGCTGATGAATCGACCGCTTCGTGGAGAATAGACTCAGCAGCCGTTGCACTGTTCAGTATGGCAGGAGAAAAGGAAGAAAAGGCGTTGGCGACAAATCGAGCCGCGTTTCACGACTATCATATCGGTGACAAGTACGAGGCCGGACTCTCGCTAAAAGGCACCGAGGTGAAGAGCGTCATGGCCGGCCGCGTCCAGCTAAAAGACGCTTACGTGGCTGTCCGCGATGGTGAAGCATGGTTGTTTAATGCCCACATTTCACCGTATTCTCATGGGAACAGGGAGAATCACGATCCCCTGAGAACGCGAAAGCTATTGTTGCATCGACGTGAAATAGGACGCCTTGATGAAGCGGCGGCGAAACAGGGTATGACCTTGGTCCCTACCAGGGTTTATCTGAGAAACAGACGAATCAAGATTGAAGTTGGGGTTGCTCGGGGCAAGAAGATGTATGACAAGCGAGAGACGGAACTAAAACGTACCGTCGAACGTGAAACTCGAGCCCAACTTAAAGAACGCAATCGTTGAACACAGAAGTCCAGAACTGGAGGAATATAGGCACCAATGCAAGTAGATGGGATGTCGCGCGGTTTGGCGAATGCGGACGCACAGGCGCTGGCAATAGCCGTCTTTCAGGGCGAAAAGGCTGACGATGGTTTTTTGCACAAACTGGATCGCCTCTGCGGCGGCTTGGTGAAGTCGGTCCTCGAGTCCGAAGAGATGAAAGGTAAAGAGGCGGAAACGGTTTTCCTTCACCTTCCTCCCGGGCAGGGTCTCAAAACGCAGCGCCTTTTACTGGTTGGGGTGGGTGAAAAGGCTGACTACCAATTGAGCGGTGTGTCGCAAATGGCCGGCACCGCTGGACGGTTCCTCCGCGGCCGAAGTGTGAAGTCAATCGCACTGGTACCTCGCGCGGAAGGCGATGTTCAGGATGTGTCGGCGGCTGCTGTCGAAGGCGCGATTATCGGCCTGTTTGAACCGGACAAATACCGCACAGTCGACAAGGAGAAAAGAGAGGTAGAGCGTTTGGTCGTGGTAATCGAAGGTGCAGACGATGCAGCATTGCGAAAGGGCGTCGAGACCGGCCGGCTGATTGGCGAAGCCGTCAACTACACGCGAGATCTTTCCAACGAGCCAGGCGCTTACATGACTCCAACCGTGATGGCCGAACGAGCGAAGGAGTTGGCAACTGAGTTTGGCTTGAGTGTCGACATTCTCGACGAAGCACAAATGGCACAGGAAGGCATGGGTTCTCTGCTAAGTGTAGCGCGAGGATCGGATGAACCTGCCAAACTAATTATCCTGAAGTATTCGCCGTCGCAGAAGCATAAAGAGAACGGATTGTTGGCCTTCGTCGGTAAGGGGATCACATTCGACTCCGGGGGAATCTCGTTAAAGCCCGGTGAGAATATGGAACTAATGAAATACGATATGACTGGCGGAGCAACCGTCATGGGTGCGCTAAGAGCAATCGCGCAATTGAAGCCACCGATGTCGATCCTCGGAGTTGTCCCCTGTTCAGAGAACCTCCCGTCCGGACATGCAACAAAGCCTGGCGATGTCGTGACGGCAATGACGGGCAAAACTATCGAAGTAATAAACACCGATGCCGAAGGAAGGTTGATTCTGGCGGATGCGATTGCTTACGCCAAAAAGCTCGGCGCGACCCAGGTAATCGATATGGCGACTCTGACAGGAGCGGTCTCGATCGCTCTGGGGGATGTGAACGCCGCGATCCTGGGAACCGATCAAGAGTTAATTGACGAAGTAATTGCAGCAGGAAGAGAAGTTGGAGAAAAGTTTTGGCAACTGCCGCTGGATAAGGAGTATTCGAAACAGATCAAATCGGACATCGCCGATATCAAGAATGTGGGCGGGCGTAAAGGGGGAACAATTACCGCCGCGGCGTTTCTCAAAGAGTTTGCAGATGGTCTTTCCTGGGCTCACCTGGACATTGCGGGTACAGCGTGGGGGGACGAAGCCAAGCCCTACCGGGCAAAGGGCCCTACGGGCATTGCCGTGCGGACTCTGATAAATATCGTCAAGCGCGCCGTTAATGCAAAGCTCACCTGATCGAGTGACGAGATCTGTGCCCGATCGTAGACAGTGGGTGTCGTTCACGGTGAACAGTTTGCTTTCTTAGATTGAGTGACCGGTGGTGTTTTTCTGGCTTTCTTGCGCTTTTTGCTTCTGGCACGAGGGTTGAAGGGACCGGCAATTAGCCAGAGGGCGCGGACTCACTAAAAAAATAGGTCCTCGCCCCCCTCGAAGGCCGCTCGAGGAGTTCAAGGAACCGCCCCTTTGGCCCTCACCTTTTATGTTCTTCTAAGGCGTTCGGTCGAAACTCTCCTAAGTATCACTTGTGACCCCACGATTGTCTGCAGAATTGCCAGGAAGTGGTATAATTTTTCCGTCCGATCGGGTTTTCCCCGTCTGATCGTGTTCGACCCGCCTTCGCTTCAGCGCTGGCTTTTAAAGGAGTAGTGAAAGCACGGTGACTGACTACTACAAACTTCTTGGGATTCGCCGGACGGCTTCGAAAGCTGAGATAAAGTCTGCCTACCGCAAACTTGCCCGGCTAAGACACCCGGATGTGAACAAAGGCTCGGATGCGGCCGCTCGTGAATTCGCGCTCTTGTCCAAGGCGTACCACGTTCTCAGCGATCCGCAGGAACGAGCCTACTACGATCAGCAGCTACTGGCTCAGACCAACGCAAACTATTCCATTCTGCATTCTGATAATCCCCATGCCCGTCGAGCCAGGAACGTCGCGATCCAGGCTCGCTGGGATCGCGTGGTGGATGAGGTCCTGGAAAGAGACCGCAAAGAGAACCGCGAGCGACAGCGAGCGGTCTTCACGACCGTGTCGCTATTCCTGTCAACTTTCTTCGTGGCGATGATGCGGCCAAACCTGTGGCAGGTGTTCGACTATGCCGGGCGGGCCGTAGTATTGACGCTGTTTGTTATCGGCGTATGGCATCTGGCTACAAGGCTGAGAGAATATTTTGCGCACTATACATACATACCAAAACCCATTCAGGCCTCGATCATGCGGCAGGAAGAAAAGCCGGAACAACCCTTCACCCGGTTTTCGGCTTACACATTCTTGTTGATCGGTTACGGTCTTAGCCTTGGGATCGGCCTTCTTATCGGCTGGCATACGCAGGATTTCTTTAGCGACTTAACGCTGTTGTTTCGTCATCGTGTGGAAGTAGTTCAATCGAGCATGCTGGCGTATTCTTCCGCGTCTTTGTTAGTTCCCGATCTGGTGGTTTATCCCCCAATCGCGGTCCTTATTGTCGATACTGTGCATGCCTTAGCATCGCGAATCGACTAGCAACTTTTTCCCCTGACGAAAATTAATCGGAGAGAGCGCGGCGCGATTGGGATCCGCAACTAAACATGCCCAAAAAGCATGATCCACGAAATCACTCGAAGTAACACAAGGTTCCGGCTAATGTTTGCCCTGTCAGACGGGCTCGTGTATATTCGCCTTCCCCGGAAGCAGCTCAACGACATTAATGCGGAGATTTGAAAATGGCTGAGTTTTCGGGTTTAGCTTCAAGATCGAATGTCAAATAACTGGCGCCCAGAAAAGATTCCAACCGACGGCCTGCTTGTTCTGAGTAAGTTGAAGTGAGTTGGGCCGTCGCCCTTGCAAAAGGAGCAAAGCGATGGCCAAACGATTAACCCAACGCCAGCTGCTCTCATTAAAACTCGAATCCCTTACAGACTCGGAAGTGCAGGAACTACTCGACTACGTAGCCATAATGGAATCCATGCGCCGTTCAGTCATGGTCCCGTCGGCTTGGGAAGACGAGGTCCTGGCAATTCTCGCAGACGCGCAAGAAAACAGACGAGCGCGCCAGGCGTTTGAGTGGGAAGCGGTGCGACGTCGCGCCGACCGGCGTGCCGCGGCGAATCCGGGCACTCGCGCATGAAGGTTTCCTACCTCTTAGATCCGAAGAGCACCGCGCTAACGATGGCGCTTGTTCTGCTTGCGCTCGGATTCCTGTCTTTGATTTCTCCGCACCTTGCCAGTGCATTTAAGACACAGGACGAGCGCGTCAGAAGTCTCACCCCTCGCCAACGCGAAATCGAAAAACAGCAACTGCGCCTGAGCTCCGCCGAGATAGAAGAGCGCCGGGATGCAGTAATGATACTCGGCGCCATGCGTCACGTGGATGCTTCGCGCGCGGCACTGCCGGCGCTGGCAGATCCCTCCGCGATAGTGAGAGCGACTGCAGCCAGGACGATTCTGGCTCTGCCCGCGCAAGACACTGTCGCCGCCTTGATTCCGTTGTTAGCCGATAAAGAAGAATTCGTTCGACAGGAAGCGGCATACGCCTTGGGCAAGACTCGCAGCAGGGCCGCAGTCGCACCGCTGAGTGAGCGTTTGTTGAATGATAAGAAAGCTGGAGTTCGAGCCGCAGCTGCGGTTGCACTCGGCGAGATCAGGGACGAATCTGGCGTGATGAGCTTGATTCAGATCATCTCAGGTGGGCCCGCGGGAGGGCAGGAAAAATCAAGCCAGAAAAACCGGAAAGAGAAGAATGAATTTGTGTTGCGCGCGGCGATGGCTGGGTTGGGTCAGATAAGAAGCCGCGTCGCAGTGCCCGCGCTCGTGGCTGTGCTTGCGGAGGAGAACCTCGCCTCGGACGTCAAACGAGAAGCAGCACACGCTCTGGGGCTGATTGGCGATCCCGCAGCCGTGCCTGCGCTGCAGGCTGCCTCCGCCGATATTGATCCTTACCTCTCGCGCACGGCAGTGGAGGCACTTCGTCGTATCTCGCGCTCCAGATAAGCAACAAGAAAGAAAAAAGAAGCGCCGGCACATCGTGTGTGACCGGCGCTTTGACATGTTTGATTAAGTGAAAGTTAGTTCTCTGTTTTGTCTCCGCGGCTTTGTCCCTTTTTGGCAGCCTTGGTAGCCTGAGGGATGGGCAAGCCAACACCACCGGACAAACTCTCCACCGCTTCGGGCGGCTGTTTGCCCTTGGGCAGTTCCGGAATCAACGCGCCTCCAGAGCGCTTCGAAAACACCAGTCGATGTGTTGTTTGGTCGACATCGACATTAACGAGATCACCCAGCCCGATCTGCCCTGTCGCGACCAGATTTGAAAGGGGATAAACGAGAAAACGTTCAACCGATCGTTTCAGGTGCCTGGCGCCGTATTTGAAGTCCAAACCTTCCTTCAACAGCATATCCTTCGCTGTCGAGGTGCATTGGAACACAAACTTGGTGCCGGCTGACTGCATGATTCGCTCCTGCACAGCCTGGAGTTCCAGATCCAGTATTAGTCGCAGGTGATGTTCCTTCAACGATCGGAACACCACAACCTTATCGATGCGATTCATAAACTCAGGTGAGAATTTCCGTCTAGCAGCTTCCACGGCGGTCCGGTAAATCTTCTGATCAACTTCTGTATCGTTAGGGCTCTTGGCGCCCTTGACTGGCGCAAAGCCAATTCCACCGGAGATCAGTTCAGACATCTCACGAGCGCCGAGGTTGGATGTCATGACGACCATTGAGTTGGCAAAATTGACGCGACGGTTATCCCCCAGAGTGAGGGTCGCCTTATCCAGTATTCCCAGCAGCAACTGCCACAGGCTGTCAGACGCCTTTTCAATTTCGTCGAATAGCACCAGCGAGAGTTTCAGTTCATCGGTGTGCATCCGATCGAGGTTCTCCTGCGTCAGCATTGGAGATGTCTCGCGATGTCCGAGATAACCCGGAGGTGACCCGATCAACTTGGCTATTTCATGTGAATGTTGAAACTCCGCGCAATCGATTTTTACGACCGCATTAGGATCACCGAACAAGACCTCGGCTGCAGCTTCGATTACACGGGTTTTGCCCGAACCGGTGGGCCCGAGAAACAGCATCGTGCCGATCGGGCGGTTTGGTGGATTCATCCCGGCTAAAAAGATTTGGTAAAGGCCGCTCATGCGGCGCACGGCACGCTCCTGTCCGACAATGCGGGCAGAAAGGCGCTCTTCAAAGTCTTGGGCGCGCGGGCTTTTTTGGTCCGGATCCAGGAAGACTGTTCCCATAAGCTCTTCTGTTTTGTCTGTCTCCATTTCGGCAATCATCTTTCGTCCTCCTACTTGCGCGACCGAGTGCGTGGGATCTTGCCTTCCCGCAATTCACTCAACAAGCAAGGAACGATCCGCTGGTCAAATTGATGCATTTTGTCTTAATTGAGTTCGCTTGCAACATTCGGTAATAACGAACTCGTCAGACGCGAGATGCTATATATACAACTCCAGCGCAAATGTCATCACAAAATATTGGGGCAAATGCAAGGCTCGCCGCTGTGAGGACGTTGGCGCAACATTGTTGAAGTGACATTTCACGTCAGGCAGGGCTGACAATTAATTGTACAGTTCAGTGGCGGTAAGAGTTTTCAGAGGGCGCTGCAATGCACCTTTTAACGCAAACTTCGACCAAAAGGTCGGGTTGCCTAACGAGATAAAATTCTTTTCTCAAAGCCACGAGCTTTAGTCGTAATACTCGAGGCCGAGGTGTGTAATGAGATCTTCGCCGCGCAAGTGCCGCAGCGTGTTTTTGAGTTTCATCAATTGAATAAAAATGTCATGTTCCGGGTAAAGACCAGGCGCAGTCTGCGGCGATTTGAAATAGAAGGAAAGCCATTCCTGCACGCCTTTCATGCCCGTTCGCTGGGCTAGATCCAAGAACAGAGCCAGGTCGAGCACCAGCGGGGCGGCCAGGATTGAGTCGCGACAGAGAAAATCGATCTTGATCTGCATCGGGTAACCAAGCCAACCGAAGATGTCGATGTTGTCCCAACCCTCTTTGTTGTCCCCTCGCGGCGGGTAGTAGTTAATGCGCACCACGTGCGAGAAATCTTTATAAAGAGTTGGATAAACCTCGGGCTGAAGGATGTACTCAAGTACTGAAAGTTTCGATTCCTCCTTCGTCTTAAACGACTCTGGATCATCGAGCACCTCGCCATCGCGATTACCGAGAATGTTGGTCGAATACCAGCCGTGCAGTCCGAGCATCCGCGACTTCAATCCCGGCGCGAGAATCGTCTTCATCAGCGTTTGACCGGTCTTGAAGTCTTTGCCGCAGATGGGGAGTTCCTGGTCAACTGCCAGTTGCCTGAGCGCGGGAACGTCGACGGTCAGGTTTGGAGCACCGTTAGCGAAGGGAATTCCTGATTTCAAGGCTGCATAGGCGTAGATCATCGAGGGCGCAATCGCCTTGTGATTCTCGCGCATCGCCTTTTCAAACGAGTCGAGTGTTTTATGAACGGGATGCGGACGCAGAAAAATCTCTGTCGATGCGGCCCAAATCATGACGACCCGAGGACAGCGGTTCTTTTTTTTCCACTCAGCGATCTCGGCAATCAACTGTTCGGCCAGCTCCATCTTGTTCTTGCCGCTTTTTACGTTCGTGCCGTTCAAACGCTTTACGTAATGCTGATCAAAGACGGCCTTCATGGGTTTGACTTTTTGCAGCGACGTCTTGATTTGCGCGAGCAGGTCCTTCTCCAGCACACCGGCGTGCAATGCAGCCTCGTAAGCCGAATCAGGAAAGATATCCCAGGCGCCGAAGACGAGATCCTCGAGCTTCGCCAGCGGAACGAAATCCCTGATCAAAGGCACACGGTTGTCGGTGCGTTTCCCAAGGCGGATCGTGCCCATTTGAGTAAGACTGCCAATCGGCTCAGCGGCACCTTTTTTTATTGCTTCCACGCCGGCTATAAAAGTCGTACTCACCGCACCGAGTCCCACCAACAACACACCGAGTTTGCCTTTGACTGGCGCGATTTCAGCACCCTTGCTAATGACCATTTGTTTGCCGCTCCGTCTGAGATTTGCGAATCAAGTCAAATCATACAGGGCTTGCTTAGGGAAAACTGTGCAAATCTTGCGCAATGTTAGCGTTCACTTGCGCTTTGCAGCCTGAGACCGCGGACCAGCCGGTGCGCCGCTGCTTTATCACTTTCTCAATCGTCTGGAAATGAGCGAAGCGCGAAAGGCCCGTGGGGTCAAACCTGTTGCCTGACGAAAACCCCTGGCAAAGTGACTGGGACTCGAGTAGCCGACTCGAAGGCTGACTTCGGTAATAGGTAGATCCGTTTCGGCGAGCAACCTTTGGGCGGTTGCCGTTCTCAGCGCGGCCAGATATGCATGGGGTGTGGTGCCCGTGAGTTTTTTGAAGAGTCTCGCAAAGTGGAATGGTGACAGATAGGATGCCGCTGCCAGATCTTTAAGCGAGAGTTCCTGATCGAGTTGGGCCATCATTAATTCGATTGCCCTGCGAATGCGCCGGTCGACAAGTCCGACTCGCGAAAGCTCGAGGGTGTCGGCCCGGCGGAACGTAGCGTAATGTCGGAGCAGATCAATTACGATTTGCTCCACCAATGCCGCAATTACCGCTTCGTGTCCGGCTTCGGCATCGACCATCTCACGGGAGAGATCCTCAACGAGACGCGTCATGAGCGGATCGGCCAGCACTTCACCTGAACGGAAATTGATGTCGTTGTTGACGCCACTCAGGCCGGTGCGTACTGAACAGTCGACGACCAGCTCGGGCGTAACGGCAAGCACCAGGACAGTGCCATCCAGGGTGGAGCATTTGGAGTTTGTTCCTGGATTAGCCAGCAAAAAATTGCCGGGGAAGAGCTCAATTTCGCCGTCCTGTGTTTTGTATTTGAGGGTGCCACCGAACACGAAAATTAGGCTGTAGTCGGCCCGGCCTTCATTGGCCCAACTGCCGCGCTTTTCGTGCCGATAGGTGATCGTGCAGTACTGGTTTAAGAAGAGGTTAAGTGGGCGGTTCTCGACCCGGGTCATCGGACCAGACTGTACGCGAAACAAGGTGACTGGTTCAATGTTCCAAATCGGATACTTTTAACTCTGAAAGATATTAACGGTTTGTGCTTTTATCGCGCCCAGACTTCCGATCCTTTTGACTTCCTGATTCGACTGTCCTTGACAGCATCAAATTCGCTTGATAAAAGGCGGCTGTCAGCTCAATAACCACCCTTGCCAACAGATCGCGGACGAAACTCCAAGCCACTACCCTTCACCCATTACGGGTAGTTTTGTCCCACCACAACAAACAGGAGGCACATTATGAAGAATGTAACGTTAGTAGTGCTAGGGATTTTCACCGGGGTTATCTTCGCAGGTTTGCAGACTGCGGCGTTTGGCCAGACACGAAGCCAGGGGTCGGAATTGGCCAGCATAAGCGCCGAAGGAATGACTGTTAGATGGGAGTCGGTCATTCCGTCCGCAAGTGTAGTCCTTGCTGTCTCGGGGCCGGATGGCAATGTTTTCCGACAAGAATTTGAAGGGGGCGTGGCACCTTCGTTCTCGCTTTTGGACAAAACAGGCGGAGCCCTTCGCGATGGTCAGTACACCTATGAACTGACGTTTACACCGCTGCTAACTCAAGAAGTCAAAGAACGCCTCATTGCCGCCCGGACGGAGGGCAACGACGACTCGGTACAGCGGGAACTGCGCAGTCGCGGACAGTTGCCAGCGCAACCCCTGGTTCAATCCGGATCGTTCGTCTTTCAGAATGGCTTCGTTTACGTTGGAAACGAAATAGAACCCAATTCCTCCGGAACTCCGCGATCGAAGCCTTCCAGCAAAAATAACCTGCAGTCAAACACAAATCGGCCGACCGAAATCACTCCAGAAGATCTCGTTATCCCCGACGATCTGATCGTACAAGGCAGCGGATGCGTCGGTCTCGATTGTGTTGACGGCGAGGTGTTCGGCTTTGACACGTTCAGACTTAAAGAAAACAACACTCGCATCCAGTTCGACGACACAAGCAACAGCGCTGGCTTCGCAACCAATAATTGGCAGATCAGGGCGAATAGCTCAGCCAGTGGCGGCGATAGTTTTTTGGGGTTTGTAGATCAAGGGGCCACCGGCAATTCGGAGACTGGGACGATTGTGTTTCAAGTCGATGCCGGTGCACCTGCCAACTCGCTCAGGGTGAGTAACACGGGCAAGATTGGAATCAAGACCGCCACTCCGGTGTTGGATTTGCACATGAATAACTCCGATACCCCCGCCGCACGCCTCGAACAAAACGCGTCGGGCGGCTTTACCGCACAAACCTGGGACATTGCTGGCAACGAAGCAAACTTTTTCGTTCGCGACGTGACCGGGGGCTCACGCCTTCCTTTTCGCATCCGGCCGGGTGCGCCGACCAGCAGCATTGATATCTCCGCCAACGGCAACGTGGGCATTGGTACGTCGAGTCCAGGTGCGCGACTTGAAGTTAACGCTCCTAATCCAACCTCTCAGCTCCGGCTTCGCTTCAATTCCACTTTCTTTACCGATTTTGTCACTGATCACATAAATGCCGTGGGCACGGGGCAGACATTTAGTTTCCAGTTAAATGGCAGCTCAAAAATTCATGTACTAAGTAACGGCAACGTTGGCATCGGAACAACAGCACCCACTGATACTCTGTCAGTCAACGGAACTGCCAGCAAGCCGGGCGGTGGTTCCTGGGCAGTCTTTTCGGACGCGCGCTTAAAGACGATCAAGGGTCGATTCAACAGCGGGCTCAAAGCCGTGATGCAGTTGCAGCCGCTCCGTTATGAATACAAGCAAAACAATGCGCTGGGAATTAACTCGACCGGAGAACACGTGGGCTTTGCAGCTCAAGCATTGCAGAACGTCATACCCGAAGCCGTGACCAGGACCGATGACGGATACTTGCTTGTGAACAATGACCCGATTCTCTGGACAATGCTCAACGCAATCAAAGAGCAGCAGAACCAGATTGTAAAACTGAAAGAGCAAATCCGGCGGTTGCAGTCAACCGTTCGCAAACGGAGGAAATAAGCATAACTACTTCGCGACTCATCACTTGTCGCTTGATGTGAGCGTCGATAATGCAAACCACCAAGATTGTCTTATGTATCCTCAGTGTCTGCGTCCTGGCGCAACCAACTTCTGAACAAACAGCTGTTCAGAAGCGAATCGTCATCGCAGCGAGCACAGTGCTCGATGGCAAGGGCCGCGCCCTGAAGGACACTCGCATCGTGATCGAGGGCACAAAGATCGTAGCGATCGATCCAAAAGCCGTACCGGTGAACTATGACCTGCGTGGCCTGACGGTATTGCCGGGTTGGATTGACGCGCACGTGCACATCACCTGGAGCTTTGGCCGCGATGGGAAGAATGCGGGCGGAGGAGGAACCACACAGGAGGCCGCCTATTCAGCCGCTTCGAATGCCTGGCTCACGCTGATGGCCGGGTTCACGACGGTGCAAAGTGTAGGATCGCCTGGTGATGTGCCTTTACGCGATGCGATTGCGCGAGGACAGCTTCCGGGGCCTCGCATCCTGACAGCCGTCCAACCGTTGCAAGGGCAAGGCGAGCAGACGGGCACGCCGGATGAGATCCGTGCCTTTGTGAGACAGCAGAAGGCAGCAGGCGCGAACCTGATCAAAATCTTTGCGGCAAACAGCGTTAGCCGCAGCGCTATGACGCTCTCACAAGAGCAACTGAACGCTGCCTGCGATGAAGCAAAAAAGCTGGGACTGCGCACACTCGTACATGCCTATAAGGATGCTGTTCGGGCCGCGACTCTTGCCGGCTGCACCCAGGTCGAGCACGGTCCGTTGGCGACGGATGACGATTTAAAATTGATGGCCCGGAACGGAACCTATCTGGATCCGCAGGCCGGACTTGTTTGGGAAAACTATTTACTGAACAAGGAGAAGTTCGCCGGCACACTCGGCTTTCCGACTTCTGCCACAGAGTTTGCGAGGCTGACAGAGCAACTCCTACCTGTGTACCACGATTTCATGAGGCAGGCACTTAAGATCCTCGGCTTGAAAATCGTCTTTGGCTCGGACGCCCTCGCGGGCTCACACGGGCGCAACGCCGAAGAGTTCATTGATCGCGTGCGGGATGTCGGCATGGATTCAATGGCGGCGCTGGTTTCCGCCAATGGGTTAGGAGCTGAAGCGCTCGGCATGTCCGATCAGATCGGCTCAATTGCGCCGGGGTTGCAGGCAGACATCATCGCGCTCGATGGAGATCCATTGAGAGACATCACGGCCGTCCGCCGTGTGGTATTTGTGATGAAGGGCGGTGTGGTTTACAAGAACGCGGCGCGGACTGCGATTCCGAACTTTGCGGGAAGGGCGCCCTGAGTCACGGTTTGTCACTGACTTTCAGTTCCTTTACCGGCACACCATCACTCCAGACTCCCATAAAGCGCTGCCGCGGAGTGTTACCCAAAGCGTATTCACGATTCTTCCCGAAAAACTGCATCGCACTCAACTCTCTTAGTCCTTACAATCCCAGAAACCTGCGGCGGAACGGGTAAAGCATCTGACCGAAATAGCCCGCTGGGACAGGCTCTGAGGTGCCGTATCTTTCTGGCATTCGCCCGCTGGGTAAGTAGAAAGTTCCAAGGAGTAAATCCAACAAGGGCAACTCTCCGGCGAAATTCTTGTTGTGAGCTTCAGGTTCCGCGCTGTGGTGCCAGTGATGAAACTCCGGCGTTCCAATCAGCCATCGCAGTGGACCAAACTTGAAGCGGACGTTTGCGTGAATGAACACAGCGTGCAGTGTTGCCAATCCGATATAGGAGCCAAACGTTGCTTTGCTAAAGCCCAGGATGTAGAGGGGAACGATCGTGAGAGCTTTGGTCACGATCTGATCCAGCGGATGAACCCGCGCCGCCGCAAGCCAGTCTATCTCAGTAATACTGTGATGCACCGAATGAAATCGCCACAAGAACGGAACTTCGTGTGACAGGCGGTGGCCAAAATAACCGCCAACGTTTGCAACCAGCACTGCTTCGGCGAATTGCAACAGGCGACTCTGGCTGGAGACCGTCGCCTGCAATGCTGGACTGACGACCCAGTGGGCCAACAATACCAGCGAACCAACAAAGAGGAAGGCGCAAATATCTGACAGATTACGCGTGAAAAGAAAGTGAAGTATGTCAGCGCGCCAACCGCGTCGCAGGATCCTCTGACCCCTATGAAGCGCGAATAAGCGTTCAAGCGGGATAAAGATCAAGGCCCCGACAATTAGTCCGTAAACGACGTTTGCCTTCATGCCGTCTACCTCACAACGCATCCAGCCAACGTTTTAGACGATCAAATCTGAACGAAAGTTTCGATAAGTTGCTTCCATCGAGTGGGCGGATCAGACAGGTGTGCGACCCGAGAAATGACGTCATTACGCCGGCGCTGGTCGCATCACCCGCGGATTGTTTGTAATTAAAGCCTTAAGACCAAGCGCTGTGGCGCGGTGAACCCAGCGCGGATCGTCCACGGTCCATACCACGCAGGACATGCCTAGTTGCGTGGCCTTTGCCACAGCGCGGGCACTAACCAGCCTATGGTGGATCGCAACTTCATCTGATCCAACAGCGCGAGCTTGCTCGATCCGGGCGTCAATTCTCAGAGATGAGAGCGGTCGTTTGATTGAAGGTTCAAACAACGCGGCCGTGCGGATTCCCGCGTCGAGACGCTTGATTTCCGCCAGAGCAGGAAGGTGAAAACACTCAACAACAACTGTGCGATCGGTGAATGCGAAACGCCGGATGAGTTCGACTACACTTCCCGCAAGATCGTCCCACCGCGGCCCTTCGCCTTTCATCTCCAGATAAAGCAGAGCCCTGGTATCTGAAAACAGAGCAAGCACATCGCGCAAGGTGGGTAGCGTCTCGCTTTCGTACTCTGGACGAGCAAGGTGCGGGAACTTCCGATTGAACCAGGCGCCCACACCGGCGCGACTCAGATCTTCTCCTGATGCTTCCGAGATCTTTGTATTAATGCCAGCTGTTCGGGTGAGGGTCGCATCGTGAATAACGACCGGCAGCTGATTGCTCGCGAGCCTGACGTCAAATTCAAAGCCATCGGCGCCGTCCGCCAGCGCGCGGGTAAAGGCAGCCAAAGTATTTTCTGGCGCGAGGGCCGAGGCCCCTCGATGTCCGATGATCAGTGGGCGTTCGATCATTCCTGAGAACGTGAACAAACCCGAGGTTAATTGTGGTCCGCGGCGATGGCTCGTGCGCCCGGCTGACGGGAGGCTTTCTTCAGCGTAATGTCGAACGTGCCGTATTCAGTCTTGATCCGAGCGCTGACGGGAATTCTCCGCTCATCGTCAGTCAGCCAAATTGAGAACTTACCGTCTTCCGCGATCATCCCACCTGGTCCAAAGAGTTCGGGATCGATTCTGACCACAGAAACGCGCCCGAGCTGGGTCTTCATCCGCTTTCTTTCGACCACCGAGATTGAAATCTGGTAGACCCTGCCGGAATCACTGATTGGAACCTGAAACTTTTTACCAGGCTCCAGGTTTCGCAATCGGAGAAAATAGATTGCGGAAAGAATATCCTGAATCGGTTCTTCGAATTTGGCCGTCGCGCGCCTTACGGCACGCGCGGGATCTCCCGGATCACGCTCGACCCAGGTCACCTGCCGGCGGTCGTGATCGAAAACAGCTTCGCTGGCGCGAACCCGCTTGCCCTGTTCATCGAGCCTGCTGGTTTTTTGAACGGCAAATGACTCGGGTTCGACCGTTGATTCTACCCGCTGATGAAAGTTCAGTCCGAACAGTTTAGCGAAGAATCCCTGGCTCACTGCGTCTCCCGTCAACTTCAAGGTGTAGGCTTGTGACTCGTTCGCAGCGCTCTTTGCGTTGGCTATTGCAACCCTGTTGACGGTGAGTTTGAAATTTGCAACGTCCAACTTCCGCAGCAGCGACCGAGAGAACTCGGCTTTGTAGATCAGTTCTTCCGCCGGCTCGAAGGGTCTGTCGGTGGTGGTGGAGCTCTGAGCAAGTATCGCCGGTGAGGTCCAAGCGAGCGCCAATACGCAGAAGCTGATAAGAACTGTTTTCCGCAGTCGTAAAATCATTTCCAGTAAACCATCTTAAAGGCCAGCAAGCCCCAGGCGATCAAGAGGCCCAGGCCAGCGCGGTATTCCCGGTAACGAAGATATAAGCCAGCATCAAAATCATTTTTGTTTGCGCTTTGTCCGCGAAAAGGACTTAGTCGTGGGAGAAAAAGGGGCACCTGTTGGGCGTATTGACGGAAACTGTCGCCGAACAATCCCTCCAGTGTCGCCGATTCGACGCGCATAACTGGAAAATAGATGCCAAAGAAAAGAATAGCGAACAGAAGTGCCAATTCCCAGCGATAGGCCGCGACGGTGAACCCAAGGCCTAACAGGAAACTGCCGAGATAAAGTGGGTTGCGGGTATATGCGTAAGGCCCTGAAGTAGCCAGCCGATCATTCTTGTGAATGTGTCCAGCAGCCCACGCTCGCAGCGCGAGTCCTACAAGCGAGATCGCCGCCCCGACAACGAGAGTGAGGGGGCGAGGGCGGGCCAGCAATACAAACAGTGCGGCACTCAAGAAGCCAAATGGCACCCTCCATCGTTGTATCCATGTTCCGCCTTTGCGCATTTTTGTACAGACTCCGAATCATTTGTCAGGGCTTTGTGCAAAGTCATTTGACCGCATCGAACCGGACATAAACGTTAGGGCACATGATCAGGCTCGCCATTTCTGCCCGACAAGACAAAATGAAAAACGATCAATTTCAAATGATCAATGTCAAATGATTTTTCCTATGAGGCATCCTTCCCGCCCGCCCTAATCTCTCTGTAACTGCCTCAAAGACGCGTTCCACCCCGATATCCAAACAGATCCAGTTCGAGCAGGCGCGACGATGGCAGTTTACTCGGCAGTCGATGTCGGTCCTTTCGACACAAATGTCTTCTGAATGTGGACTGCCATTTCGCCACCATTCGGTGGGACCGAAGAGCCCGACAATGGGCGCGCCGGCAGCCATGGCGATGTGCGTGGGACCGGTATCACCTCCGACATACGCCTCGGCACGCCTGGCGAGCGCAAAAAAACCTTTGAGCGAGAGGCTGACCGCCCGCACCATTCCAGTTCGCGAGGCGCCCATCACCGATTGCGCCAGTTCAGCTTCGCCCGGTCCGTAAGTCACCAGGGATCTGAGACCAAGCTCTTCCCAAACTCTGTCCGCTAACATTCCAAAGCGCTCGGTGCTCCATAATTTCGTAGGCCAACCGCCACCCGGATTCAAAATTATGAATTTCTCGCTTCCCGAGACTGCGTTGGCCTCGGCTTCGTGATCACTTCCGGCAGCGATGGGAAACTCGTACTCGTGAGAATCCAACGGCACCGGAATCCCGAGTGCTCCGGTCAAAAGGCCCAGCGCTTTGGGAATTACATGCGTTTTTTTTGGGACAAAGACAGTCTTCGAGAGCAGAAACTGGCTGGCAGGTTCACGCAAACCTTCGCGAGAATACCCGAAAATACGACGCGCGCCGGAAAGGCGCGCGATTGAAGCGGACTTGAGTAAACCTTGAAAATCTATGGCCACATCGAAGGCTGAGGCGCGTAACCGACGTAACTGCTGGCGCGGTGCCCGCAGCGTCTCCCCAGACATCAGCCCGCGCCTCAACGCCTTCGTGTCGACTTCGATGAGGCGATCAATGATCGGGTTGTCTTTCAAAATTTCGGCTGCACGACGTTCCACAACCCAGGAAATCTCAGCCGCGGGCATTGCATGCCGCAAAGCCGCGAGCGCCGGCAAGGTGTGGACGATGTCCCCGATACTGCCTAATTTGACAAACAGAATTCTCATTCATCCACGTTTAGGTCCCACCAAAGTAAGTAAACTTTAGGTTCGCCTCGGCAATCTTTCGGCCGCCCCGGAACTTTGTAAGGGTGCCTTCAAGCACAGGTGTGTCCTCGTCCAGGCTTCCGGCTGAGAAGACTCCCTTCTTTAGAAAACGCCCGGAAAAACTGTACGAAATCCCCCGGAGCGTTCCGGTGGTGAAAGTAAGCAACTCTGGTTTTACCGTTAGCGTCTTGAACGGCAATCTGCTGCCTGAGACCAATTCGACTCCCGCGGCGGGAAAACGTCGAGAACGGTGCGAGTTCAGGTTTATCCCTCCTATGTCCTTGAATTCAGGTGGTGGTGTTCCCTGAATCCAAAAAGAACCATCAGGGTTGAAACGATCTTTAGCCTTCTGCACGCCGGCGGCGGCTCCGGCGAGTAAGACTCCGGCCAAAACGATCACAGAGATGAGGCTCTTGAATATGGAAAGCATCGCTGTGCTCCTATTGTTTCGGCCCCTCCGGATCAGCTAGCCGCGAGATCAATTCTGTGGTCGAGTGGTCTTTCGGGTCGCCCACGATAGCAACCCGGCCACCATAAGATCGTACCACATCGCGCTCAGGCACACTGTCCTCGGTATAGTCAGTCCCCTTGGCATGATTCTCAGGTTTTAGCGCGAGCAATAAAGCCTCAACGGTGGGTTCGTCGAAAACTGTGACGAGATCGACGCTTTGCAAGGCAGCAACAAGCTCCGCGCGTTCCTCCGCTCCCATAATCGGCCTGCCTGCTCCCTTAAGCCTTGCTACCTGACGGTCAGAGTTAATCCCGACCACCAGAACGTCACCGAGGGCCTTGGCGCCTGCCAGATACCTGATATGACCAACATGCAACACATCGAAACAGCCATTCGCCAGGACAATACGAGCGCCCTTCTCACGGGCTTCATTAACAACGCGGGTTAGCTCAATTCGATTGTGAATTATTCTAGCCGGTGGCGGTGATTTGGTAAGGGACATCTGGGCCGGATCAAACACTCTCAGAATTAGCCACCGATTCTTCCAGTTCTTGCGGGGTAACGGTCGCCGTCCCGCGCTTCATCACGACGAGCCCGCCGGCATAGTTTGCCAGCCGTGCTGCATCAGGGAAAGAAGCACCCGAAGCCACTGCCAACGCGTAAGTTGCGATTACTGTATCTCCTGCGCCGGTAACGTCGACTGGCTCGCTTCCGCCTACCGCGTCGAGGTTGAGCGGTGCAACATCTTGCTCCAGGAGCAACATGCCATGACTGCCACGTGTCACCAGTAAAGCACGAAAACCGAGTTGCTCGCGCAAACGTTCGGCGGCGTTTGCGACTTGCGCGGGATCGTTGCTTATGCCGCCCAGTAGCTGATCGACCTCTTCTTCATTGGGCGTTGCCGAAGTACATCCGGAGAACGCCCTCAGCCGTGACCTCGAATCAACGAAGACAGGCGTTGAATGCTTTGCTGTTGCCTGGCGGATGGCCTCCACCGCTTTCTCGCTGGCGACTCCATAATTGTAATCGGAAATAATAATCGCATCACTGCCGGCTGCAGTTGCCCGCGATTGCGCGACGACCGCTAAATGCAGGGCTGGGTCAGTGAGCGGTCCGTCCTCGTAGTCAATCCGGATAACCTGCTGGCGCGTGGAATGAAGTTGACCCGCCAGTACTCGCATCTTCGTCACCGTTTGCACTCGATCTGACAAGACGACGCTTTCACAATTGACTCCGGATGTCTTCAGCCGCTCCAGCAACGCCTGTCCCGCCTCGTCATCACCCAGAACAGTCACCAGCGATACATTTGCACCTAGCGAGGCCAGGTTCATCGCGCAGTTTGCCGCCCCGCCCGGAATCGTTTCTGTTTGTTCATGTCGCAGAATGAAGACTGGGGCCTCTCGCGAGACTCGGCTGATAACTCCATGAACAAACCGGTCGGCCACGGCATCGCCGATGACTGCCACTCGCCGTTGTGGAAAAAGCCGGATGGCCCTCAGCAGACGCTCTTGTTGCGGTGTTGGTGTGGTCGCCATTAGTACGCGAGCTTTTGGAGTGCAGCGCCTTGTCGCCGCTTTTCGAGCTAAGGTGGACTCAAGCGGAGACAAAAGCGCCGACAACGCGCCGCACTCCGAAGAAGTTTTATCTTACGATCGCATCTACCGCTTCCAGCAGGTTCTCGCTCACCAGATCGGGCTGGTACTGCCAGGAATCACGTTGATGCTCCCATTCTCCTCGACCGTACCCGCTTAGAACGAAGGCTGATCGGATCCCTGCATTTCGCGCTAGTTCAATGTCGCTGTAACGATCGCCAACCATCCAGCTTTGTTCCAGATCGACATCAAGTTCCGTGGCCGCCCGCAGAATCAATCCGGGTTTGGGCTTGCGACAATCGCAATCTGCACGATACGGGGGCTCGCCGGCGGTTGGATGATGAGCGCAATAGTAGATCGCATCCAGACGAGCGTTTTCTTTTTTGAGGTCTTCCCTCAGCTTTTCGTGAACCCGAGCGATCAGATTCTCAGAAAAATATCCCCGCGCAACCCCGGCCTGGTTTGTCACCACGATGGCGAGCCAGTTGTTTTCTTTCAACCGTCTGACAGCCTCGGCCGCGTAGGGAAACAGTTGGAACCGCGAAGGGTGATTGATATATCCCACCTCTTCCGACAGCGTCCCATCGCGATCCATAAAAACAGCTTTCTGCATAACACGCCCTTGAAGAGCTATCTCTTGATCTGGATTCAGACTCCCCTGGTAATGGAAAATCGATCCAAGAAATCACACCAAAAGCTTCGTGGCCTCCGGCAGCTGCTCTGTTGGGGAATTATTTCTGCCTAAGAGCAATTCCGCCTTCTTCAAGACATCATCCACGCCGATCGCTGTCATGCAGCGATGATCAATTGGACAATCGCGTAACATGCAAGGCGCGCAGTCCGGAGGCTTGCGAATAATCTCTGCCGTGTTGGCATAAGGTCTTGTCGTCAGGGGATTGGTTGGCCCAAAGATTACGAGCGTCGGGCGCCCCAGGGCTGAGGCGATGTGCGCCGGCCCGGTATCGTTTGTCACCAGCAGATCTATAACACTGAGAATGGCAACGGCTTCGGCAAGGGTTGTTTCGCCAGTCAGATCAAGCGGCTTGCGCCTCATGTGGCGCTTTACCTCCGTGGCCACGTCCCGCTCATCTTTCGACCCAACGAGCAAAACGTCGACGTCCTGTTCTTCGATTAAACGATCAGCGAGTTCTGCAAAGCGGTCGGCGGGCCAACGCTTGGCCCTGCTGTTTATCGAACCCGGGCAGAGGGCCACAGTGATGTGGTCCTCTCGTGCTCCAAAGGCGATCAACTTTTCTACAGCCTCGCGTTGGCGCGCTTCTGACACGGCAATTGCACACTCAGGCCTGGCCGTCACTGAGGTTGTTTGACTGAAAACGCTCTCAAGCTCTTTTACGATGTTCAAATAGTAAAAGACTTCGTGCTGTTCATCGCGCCGTTCAGGCAGCTTTATTGGATGCGTGAGGAAGAGACGCCGGCCGTCGGTTGCATATCCAATTCGGAGCGGGATTCGAGCCATGAACGGAATGAGAGCAGCTTCAAAAGCATTCTGGAAGAGTACGGCTAGATCAAACTCCTGTTTGCGCCAGCGCCGGACTTGCTCCAGGACAGACATCGGGCCCTGTCGATCAACGGTCATTAAAGTATTTATGTAATCTGCGCCGGCAAACAAACCTTCTGCCCAGGGACGAACCACCAGCGTGATATGTGCTTCTGGAAAGGCTTGGCGCAGTTGTCGCAGGGCGGGCACACCCATAACGGCATCGCCGACCCAGTTTGTTCCACGAACGACGATGCGCCTAATATCCTTCTTATCGAGAGTGCCTTTCATGCGTTTTTTCTACAGCAAAGTTCGCAGCCCTTCTTCCAGGCTTATCTGAGGGCGCCAGTTCAACTCCTCTCGAATTCTGGTCAGGTCGGAAATGTAATTCACTGGGACCGGATGGGGAAGCGCCTCGTCTTCCGCAATCACCGGCTCAAGTGCAATCATTCGGCCGACGGCAGCAATTATCTCACGCAAGCTGGCTGAATTACCTTTTCCACCTCCAAGATTATAAAGACCGTATAGGCGGCCCGATTCGTAGAACGCCTGACAGGCCCGGGAAAAATCGTCTACGTGCAAAATATCGCGCACCGGATGACCTCCAAGCGGCAAGCGGATGGGCCAGCCTCGCTTCACCGACTCGACGTAGTGCGTCACAAATCCCGATTCGTTTCCATCAGACGGTCGAGCATACACGGTGGAAAGGCGAAATATGCAGGAACGCACTTTTCGCAGGCGCGAGTAATACTCGACATAACGCTCACCAATAAGTTTTGACCACTCCAGCGCAGTCTGGCCGGCATACTCCGTTGAGCATTCTTCGGGCACCTCGTTGTACGAGTCTGCATGGGGTCCGTAGACGTCCTTGGTCGAAGCATAGATAAGGACAGCGCCCGGAGAGATGTGCCGGAGTACATCCGCTGTGCCTTCGGCGTTCGTTGCGAAACACTGTCTAGCCCCAACCGGAGCTTTGTCCAGATGAGCTGCAAGGTGAATCACGAGATCGTAACTCGAGATCAATCCCAGATCGTTTTCATCGAGAATATCGAGATGTGAACGGCGAGAAAAATCGTCGGCGTCAAAGAATCGACGTACGTGAGTACCCAGGTAACCGCTGCCGCCCGTGACCAGCGCCTTCATCTATTACTCTCGAAAGCAAATGTGCTCATTTAAACGCAGGTTGACTAGGCGAATTCGGATTTGGCAACCGCAGGATTCCTGGCCAGCTTACTGAGTTTCATCAACGATTCGGCATTGCCGATCGCTATCAGCATGTCGCCGCCTTCGATGACCGATTCACCGCTGGGGTTGAAAAGCAACCGGCCATCGCTGCGACGGATGCTTATGATCACAATCTCGAGCTCTGAGCGGATGTTGGTCTCAGCGAGTTTGCGTCCGGCGAGAAATGACGATGAGTTGACTTCGAGCTGCTCGAAAGCGAGGCCTAATTTATTTGCGGTAATTGAGTCCAGAAAATCATCGACTGCAGGTTTTGTTAGAGCCACTGCCATGCGATGGCCGCCGATGATTGTCGGCGCCACGACTCGATTCGCGCCCGCCCTCACCAATTTTGTTTCGGCTTGCTCTTCTGCGGCGCGAGCGACGATGTGAAGTTGGGGATTAAGATCACGGGCCGTGAGCACAACATAGACGTTATCGGCATCGTTTGGCAGGCAGGCAGCCAGTCCGCGAGCATGTTCTACGCCTGCCTCACGCAGTGCCTCTTCCATCGTGGCATCCCGGACAAGGACAGTAACGCCGAGGTCTGTCAGCTCCGCTACTTTTTGCGTGTCCTTTTCAAGGACGATGAATGTGTCGCCGCTTCCCAAAAGGTTGCGGACCAGGTTTGAACCCACGCGACCGGCGCCGCAGATGATAAGATGATCGCGCAGTTTGCTCATTTTTCGAGAACGGCGGCGTTGGCCAAAGGTTGCTACTAACTCCGATTGAACGATCGACTGCACCGTGCTGGTCAATGCATACAGCACCACACCTACCCCGACGAGCATGAAAACTGTGGCAAAAGCCCTCCCATACAGCGTTCTGGGCGCCACGTCCCCAAACCCCACTGTAGTAACTGTTTGAACAGTAACGTAAAGGCTGTCAAGTATAGACCAGCCTTCGAGCGCACGGAAAACAACGGCTCCGATTGCAATGGCAACCAGCACCGCAAGGATGGCTGCCCGGATGCCGAACCGCCTTGTTCGGCGGGAACCTGATCCGGGAGATGATAGACTCATGTTGAAGACGGAGCATCAAAGTGAACTGCGGTAGAGCTTTTCACGTTATCCAAAGGGCGGGAGGGTGTCAATAAAAAGTGTCGGGTTGGTTGTGACGAGTCTTCTTAAGCAGCCATGGTATTGATCAGTTAGCAGATGCCGGTACGTTACCCTCCAGATAACAGAGTCCCTGTAAGAAGCGCAAAAGCTTCCAACCGCAGCCGCGTTGTCGCCTACACCGATCCTCATACCGGGTTCTGGCCGCGCGCCGGCCGGCGCGTTTTTAGTGTGCCGGTAATAGTCCCTCTCGTATTTCTCGGGACAATTCTCTTCGGCGTTCTGGTCTATTACTGGTCTGTTTTTTCCCACCGGATCGACAACCTGCTACGCGGTGAGGTCTACACACGTTCAGCCGGTATTTACGCGGCGCCTAAACTGCTGCACGTTGGGGAAACAATCTCGCAGGAAGAGCTGCTGGCGTATCTGAGGCGGGCCGGCTATGTCGAGAAAGGACAGCAGGGAGAAACTGCGCGCGGGCATTACGCATTGATTAATGAAGGGATCGAAATCGAGCCGAGTCGTGATTCAAGTGTGGATGGCCAATCCCAATTCGATTCGCTGAGGGTTAAGTTTTCGCGCAACCTGAAAGCGATCAGCGGCATAAGCCGAGTGAGTGACAACGCCAAACGGGACCGCGCCCAACTCGAGCCAGAGTTAATCAGCTCTGTGACAGGACGAGAACGTGCCAAACGAAAGGTAATTGGCTTTAACGATTTGCCCCCGCATCTGGTCAAAGCGATAACCGTCACAGAAGATCGGTCGTTCTTTGAACACTACGGTGTCAACATCCGCGGCATCTTAAGGGCTTTCATCAGGCGGTACGATTCTGATCCGAATTCTCCTATTGCTCGTCAGGGAGGCTCGAGCATTACCCAGCAACTCGTGAAGAACTTGTTACTGTCGCCCGAGCGAACGCTACGCCGGAAAATTGCGGAAGCTTACATGTCGGTGATTCTCGAGACCCGACTCCCGAAGGAACAGATTTTTTCCTTGTACTGCAATCAGGTTTATCTCGGCCAGCAGGCAGGTTTCTCAATCAATGGTTTCGGTGAAGCCGCCGATGCATACTTCAACAAGGACGTGACGAATCTGTCGCTGTCCGAGTCAGCGTTTCTGGCCGGATTGATCCGCAGTCCCAACCGGTACAACCCTTATCGTGACCCCACAACGGCCACGTCACGGCGGAACCAAGTTTTGGATTCAATGGCCGAAACCGGGGCCATCGCTCGCGATCAGGCTGAAAAAGCAAAGTCCGAACCGCTGCAACTTGCTCCAGTCAAAGGGCGCATCGATGTCTCGGACGCTCCGTATTTCTCAGACTTTGTGCAGAACCAACTGGGGGACATTATTGCCGGTAACGGAGCGGCGGAACATCTGCGGATCTATACGACTATCGACATGGAATTGCAGCGGGCCGCTTACACCGCGCTAACAAAGCAATTGGCTGCTCTCGATAGGGTTGAAGCAAAACGATTTGAACCCGGAACATTGCAGGCTGCGCTCATTGCAATGAATCCCAAAACCGGGGAGATTGTCGCGATGGTCGGCGGACGTGACTATGCAAAAAGTCAGCTCAACCGCGCCGCCGATGCAATGCGTCAGCCAGGTTCAGTCTTTAAGCCTTTCGTGTACGCCACGGCAATCAACACGGCGTATGACCCTGTTCCCAGATTGATCACGGCGGCGACGACCTACATGGACGAACCAAAGACGTTCACCTTCGACAATCAGGAATACTCACCCGGAAACTTTGGCGAAACTTACTCACACGCTCCGGTTACTTTGCGCGATGCACTGGTCCATAGCCTCAATGTCGTGACGGTAGATGTCGCAATGGAGGTGACGATTGGGCGGGTCATGAATCTCGCCACCAAAGCCGGGTTGCCAAAGCCGCCACGCACTTATCCGGCGATGGCTCTGGGGACAAGCGAAGCGACGCCGCTCCAGGTCGCCTCGGCTTACACATCGTTCGCGAACCTGGGAACTCGTATCACGCCGGTGGCCATCAATCGCATCACCACCGGTAATGGTGTAACGATCGCGGCCCCTACGCCACAAAAGAATGAGGTTATGACTCCTGACGTGGCCTATGTCATGAATTCTTTCATGAAGGACGTGGTGAATCGTGGTACGGCGGCCAAAGTTCGTGCCCGCGGTTTGAAAGCAAATGTTGCAGGTAAGACGGGGACTTCCCGTGACGGTTGGTTCGCCGGTTTCACGCCCAATCTGGTTTGCGTCGTCTGGGTAGGCTTTGATGACGGCTCGCAACTCGGGCTTACAGGCGCAAATTCCGCGCTCCCCATTTGGACTGATTTCATGCAGGTTGCCCTTGCCGAGCACCCGGAATGGCAGGGCGACTGGGAGATGCCGGCGGGAATCTCGCAGATCGAGATAAATCCCAAGACCGGAGAGCCCGCAAAAGCAGATGATGTGGATCGACGAGTCGAACTCTTCATCAACGGCACACATCCGGGTTCGTCCGACACTGCCACCCCTGAAGAGACTCCGGAGGAAGAGATGGAGGCGAGTCCGGAACCGGGCTCAGAAACTGAAGCAACGCCTGAGCCATCTCCTTTGCCTTCTCCTCACAAGTCGAAAGTTGAAGTGCGACCGGACGACGGCGCGCGTCTTGAGGGTACGATCACGCTGGATATTGATCCGACCACGGGACTAATCGCGGTCGAAACTTGTCCAGTCGTGCGTACTAAAACTTTCGTCCTGGGAACCGAGCCCAGGAAGTACTGCGGACCGGAATACCACAAGGCAAAAACAAACGAGCCGAGTGCCACGAGACCGCGGGTTGTGAATCCCTGACTTTAAAGAATTGCGCTGCAAGCCGATTCGAGCGCAACACGTAAGGTTTCAATTGCGAGCGCGGCGGCGTGTTGCTTCCGTGAAGGCAACCCACCAATCAGATCCAACAAATCTCTTTTTGTAAAACTCATGGCCTGTTCGATGGTCATGTTTTCGAGAGCCATACTCAAAGCCGAGCCACAGACCAGGGTTGGTGGACAGCCGTAAGCCAGGAAGCGGACCGCTTCAATCCGCCCATTCTTTACCCTCAACGACAAGCGCAACCGATCGCCACATACTGGATTTGACTCTTCTGCAATAGCGTTTGCATCAAGGAGTTCTCCGGCATTGCGAGGCCTTGCTAAATGATCTTTAAAGGCTGCTGAATAGGCCATGGAGTAAGAATAATTAGAAACTCGAAACTTTATTCAACGGAGATAGCTCTCTAAGCCTGGCAACAACCCTCGGCAACACCTCCAGCACATAGTCAACATCTTCCTGCGAATTGTCCTTGCCAAAGCTGAAACGGATTGAACCGCGAGCCAGCTCGTCATCACGCCCGAGTGCGAGGATGACCGGCGAGGGTTCAAGGGTACCGGATGAGCAAGCAGAGCCGGTTGAAACCGCAATGCCCTGCAGATCAAGACCGATAAGCAGTCCTTCACCCTCGATGTACCGGAATGAAATGTTCGAAAGGTGAGGCAGGCGAAACTTGTTATCACCATTGAAGACGACGTCCTCAACGAGCCTTTTTACTCCGGCTTCGAACCGATCGCGGAGTGTCTTCAGATGCGCACTGTGCTGGTGCAACTCTTCACGAGCGATCTTTGAAGCTGCGCCGAAGGCCACTATTCCAGGCACAAACTCAGTACCGGCGCGTCGCTCGCGTTCCTGATGCCCGCCCACGTTTTGACTTGCGAAGCGAACACCACGGCGAACGTAGAGGGCGCCCACTCCCTTTGGAGCGTAGAGCTTGTGTGCTGAAAGTGAGAGCAGATCGCAACCGAGTTCTTCAACGTCAATGGGGATCCGACCAGCCGCTTGCACGGCATCGGTGTGCAACCACAATTGTCTTCGACCCTCGGCGCGTTCCTGCTTTACCAGTCTGCCAATGTCC
>Ga0137403_10000754_pt1 | contig 41499 bp, 20 predicted proteins | sample CZOMad2_1_16fung_FD_122057 | JGI IMG/M metagenome (GOLD analysis project Ga0137403, IMG submission 122057) | Vadose zone soil fungal communities from Angelo Coast Range Reserve, California, USA - CZOMad2_1_16fungal (Hybrid Assembly) | ecosystem: Environmental > Terrestrial > Soil > Vadose zone...
ACGGACCAAACGCGCCGGGGCGTTGCCCCGGCGGAGACGGCCCGCGGTCCCCGTGGACTGCGGGTCGATATCGTTCACGCCTGGGCACGTCTCTACCCCCTCCGGCCAACGGTGAGGAAGTTCGAAAAGCCCTCCGGCCCACGCGGCTACCGCTGATACGATACACGACGACCCAGAGGCCGCGATGCCCGACCCCGCCCCCCCCGCCCATCGGCGGTTCGACCTCGCCTGCCGGACCGGCGCCGCCGTGGCGGTCCTCGTGCTGTCCCTCATCCCGCTCTGGCGCGAGCACCAACGGGCGGCCCGGCAGGAGGAGATGACCCTCTGGCTGGGGCAGTTCGGAGTGCCGACCCCCGCCGAGATGACCCGCGAGCCCGACCCCGGACGGGTCGAGCTGCGCGCCGCCCGCGCCGCCCTGGACGCCGAGCTCGACGCCACCCATCGCGGTCTTCTCGATGCCGAGGCGCGGCGAGAGAGCGCCGTGGAGATGAGCGAGACGGCGCGCCGCGCCGGGGAGGTCCTGCGCGGCCGGCCGGCGGCCTGGGATGCCGCCCTGGTCCGCGGCGCCGCCACCTACCTCGCCGGATCGGAAGGGCGCGACCGGCGCCTGTTCACCGACTCCTCCCGCTGGGAGGCGCCGCTCCTCGCCGCCCGGGAGCTCGCCCCCGAGCGACCCGAGCCGGCCCGCTTCCTCGCCGCCGCCTATCTGGAGGTCTGGCAGGTCCTGGCGCCGGCCAAGCGCGAGCGCGCCCGGCAGCTCCTCGCCACCGCCTTCGCCGACCCGCCCACCCTCGCCGCCCTGCTCGGCCCCTGGCTGGCGGTGGCGGAGAGCCGCGAGGCGGCCTTCGCCGTCATCCCCCCGGTGCCGGAGGCGTGGACGAAGCTGGAGGAAATCTACATCCGGCAGCGCGACTGGCCGGGCTTCTGCGCCGCGCGCAAACGCGGCGAGGCCGCTCTCTACGTCCATCTCTCGGGCCACCTCACCGCCGCCGACGAGCGGCAGTCCGCCGGCGACTCCGGCGAGGCGCGGAACCTCTTCCTCGCCGTCGCCTCCCAGGCCCCGCCGGGCCGGCACTACCTGAGCCTGGTGCGGCATGCCCTCGACCAGTGCCCGGCCGGCCCGGTCGACCGCAAGACCGCCCTGCGGCTGGACGGCCATCTCGCCTGGACCCTGGAGCGCTGCCTCCTCGACCAGTGCCCGCTCCCCCAGCGGACGATCCACCGCCTGGCCGGCTTCTGCCGGGGTCTCGATCCGCCGCGCGAGGCCATGGCGACTCTCATCTCCGGCGACCTCGCCGGCGCCGAGAAGATGGAACAGGGCACCGACGCGCTGGAGAGCGAGGCCTGGGCGCCCTACGACCTGCTCAAGGCGCGCATCTTCTCGGAACGCGGGCACAGCGAGGAAGCCCAGGCGGCGCTCGCCCTCGTCCACCGCTCCTGGCTCACCCGGCCGGCCTACTGGCAGGTGCGGGCCGAGCTGGCGCGGGCCGCCGGCGACTCCGCGGCGACCGCCGAGACGGCGCGCGCCCTGGCCCAGCTCTCCGCCCGCGCCTGGCCGGCCACCGCCTGGGACTTCCGCGGCGGCGTGGCCCGGCTCGAAATGCTGCTCGCCGAGCCGGCCGCTGGCCTGCGGCTAAAGATCGACGTCGCCCCCAAGGAGGGAGCGGCCATCGAGGTGCGCCTGGACGACGGGACCCTAGGAACGTTTCCGGCGGCGGCGGGAGGGACGCTTGCCCTTACCGTGCCGATCGCCCCCGGGCTGCACCTCCTCGAGGTCGAGACCGTCGGCGGCGGCGCGGCCCTCCCGGGGGCGGTCCAGCTGACGGATGGGGGCCACGGGGATCGCTAGGGGACGACTGCCCAGGCGCGCCGAGGCCGCCGCGCCGGCGACGACCGCGAGGGTCAGGGCGTTGGCCGGCAGGGTGAGGCCGAAGTCGAACGCCTCGTGAATGGCGACCGAGGCGAGGACGCCCAGGGCGGCGAGCCCGGCCGCCCGGTCCTCCGAGCGCCGGCCGCGGGCGAGCACGGTGAAGAGGCGCAGGAGGAGGGGGGCGAGCCCGGCGGCGAGGAGGGCGGCGCCGAGGATCCCGGTGGTCGCCAGGACCTCCAGCGGGCCGCTGTGAGCATGCCACCAGGTGCCGGGCAGGCCGGCCGGCTGGACCAGGGGGAAGGCGTCGCGGAAGGTGCCGAGCCCCGTCCCGGTCAGGGGGAAATGGCGCCAGAGCTCGACGGTCGCCGCCCAGGCCCGCCGGCGCACCTGCCAGCTGACGTCGCTCGGCAGGGTGCGGACGAGGCGCGACAGCCCCTCCTCGATGCCGATCGCCGCCGCCACCGCGACCCCCACCACGGCGGCCGCCGCGCCGAGCGGCGCCAAGTCCCAGCGGCGGTAGTGGATGGCGAGGAGCGTCCCCTGGAGGCCGGCGGCGGCGATGGCGGCGAGCAGGCCGCCGCGCGAGGCGGAGAGGGCGAGGCCGGCGAAGAGCACGATCCAGACCAGGACCGGCGGCGCCACGGTGAGCACCCGGCGCTCGAGCGAAGAGTCGCCGCGCGCCCGCCGCACCGTCCAGAAGGCCCAGGCGAAGGCGAGCGGCAGGGCGAGCTCCAGGTAGACCGCCAAGTGGTTGGGGTTGAAGAACGTGCCGCGCAGGCGGGCGGCGGTGATCGGCACCTCGATCCCCCACAGGGTCTTCTCCCCGGACAGGGCGGCCCGGGCGCCGAAAAAGATCTGGAAGAACGCCGAGAGGAGGAGGGTGGCGCCGAGCACCCGCCGGCTGCGCCGGTGCTGGCCGGCGGCGGCGCCGGCCACCAGGCAGGCGGCCGCGGCGGCCCAGGTGAGGGCGGCGGTGCGGGTGGCGGCGACCGCCACGGTCAGGCGGGGGAAGCCCGCCGGCTCCGGGGCGAGGAGGGCGGCGGCCTGCCGGTAGAGCGCGGCGTGGCGCGGCGAGAGGAGGGCGACGAGCGGCGCCGGCCAGGGCAGCGACTGCACCAGGCCGAGGAGGGCGATGCCGGCGAGCGCCGCGGCGGGGAGGGCCACCGGCCGCAGGCGGGAGAGGTCGTCGACCGCCATGAAGGCCAGGGCCAGGACGAGGAACGACAGCACCTGGAGGCTCATCTCCGCCCACGGGGTGACGCCGCCGAAGGCGAGCGGCGCCCAGAGGAGGAGGACGACGACCAGGCCGATGAGGAAGAGGTCGATCTGGCGTATCATGGCGCGGCTCCCCAGACTTTCGACGTTCCCGGTGCTGGCGCGAGAAGAGACATGCGACTCTACCAAAGAGCTGGCCTCACTTTGTTCCTCGGTCTGTGTGCCGGGGGCACCGCTCGGGCTCAATTCGACCAGTATATGACCCCGGGCGGTCCCGTGGGGCGGCCGGAGGATGCCCGGGGCAAGCTCGCCAAGGAGGTGGCCGGCGCCCGCTACCACCTGGGAGCCCTCCGCATCGCCCCCTCGATCGGGTTCAAGGACGTCGCCTACGTCAAGACCCTGCTCGCCACCGGCCAGCCGGCGCCGAGCGATTTCACCGCCACTCTGGGCGGCGGCCTGCGCCTCTACCTGCCGACCGGGTCCAAAACCACCTGGACCGCCTACGCCCTGCCCGAGTACGTCTGGTGGCAGAAGCTGGCCGACCGCCGGCGCTTCAACCAGCGGCTGGGCGGCGGCTTCCACGCCTTCGGCAACCGGGTGACCCTGGAGGCGACCGCCGGCCGCGACGAGGCCCAGCGCATCCTCACCCCCGACCTGCCGCGCCTCGCCAACTCGCGGGAGGACCATGCCGGCTTCAACGCCGAGCTCCAGGTCACCCCCCGGTTCTCCCTCTTCGCCAACGGCCAGGCGCTGCGCCAGAAAAGCCTCGCCGACCGCAACGACCCCGAGGCGCCGCTCCTGGCTCTCCTCGACCGCCACGAGCAGATCGGGCGGCTGGGCGTCCACTGGCGGCCGTTCACCGGCCTGATCCTGGGGGTGGGAGTGGAGCGTTCGCGGGTGGACTTCAGCCGCCAGGGGCACTCGGGGGAGCCCGACCGCTCGAACGCCGGCACGGCGCCGGTCTTCGAGGCCGCCTACGACCACAACCGGATCTTCTGGAACCTGGACCTCGCCGCCCGCTCGCTGGAGGCGACCCAGGGGTCGGACTTCGTGCGCTACCACAAGGTCACCGGCCAGGCGAGCCTCGCCTACCGCACCGCGGCCGGGCCGGAGCTCTTCTTCTACGGCCACCGGAACCTCATCTACTCGATCTTCCCCCTCTACCCCTACCTCGACGAGGAGCGGGTCGGCGCCTCCCTCCACTTCCGCCTCGGCCACCGCAGCCACGGCAACCTCTACGCCGAGCGCGGGACCGACGGCTACACCGCCAGTGTCGCCGGGGCGCCCAACCGGAAGGACGACGTCACCTCCTTCGGCGGCGCGCTCCAGGTCGACCTCGGGCATGCCGTGAGCGTCACCCTGAGCGGCGTGCGCAGCCGCTTCCTCTCGAACCTCCCCGGCGAGGACCGCAGCTTCACCTCCCTGGGCGTCACCGTGGCCCTGGCGGGGAGCCCCTGAGCGGGAGAGGGGCCGGGGGCGCCGGGGGTGAGGGCCGCTTTACCGCCGGCCGCCACTTTTGGTATCATGTGAGGCGGTAAGGTTCTGACAGTGAAGAGGATAGCCGTCTACCTAAGTCTCCTGGGACTTCTGCTCGCGCTGGTTCCGCCCGCCTTCGCCCAAGCGGGCGCCTATCGGATCGGTCCGCGCGACCTGATCGAGCTGCGGGTCTTCGAGGTGCCGGAGCTCAACCTCCAGCGCCGCGTCGCCGAGGATGGGACGATCAACCTGCCGCTCCTGGGCGACGTCGCGGTCGCCGGCCAAACCGAGGCCGAGGCGACGCAGAACCTGAAGGCCCACCTCGAATCGAAGCTCCTCCAGCACGCCTCGGTCGACTTCAAGGTGCTCGAGTTCCGCGCCCGGCCGATCTCGGTGATCGGCGCCGTCAAGCAGCCTGGGAACCTGGGCTTCTCCGGCCGCTGGACCCTGCTCGAGGCGCTGACCGCGGCCGGCGGCCTGGCGGAGAACCACGGCAACGTCCTCTACGTCCTGCGCCGCGCCGACAACGGCCTCTCGGACCAGATCGCGGTCGACCTGGACGACCTCCTGGTGCGCGCCGATCCGCGGGTCAACCTCCCCCTCCTCGCCAACGACCTGGTGAACATCCCCACCGCGGTCGAGGTCACCGTCTACTGCCTGGGCGAGGTGGCGCACCCCGGAGCGCTGGTGTTCAAGAGCACCGAGCGCATCACCCTGCTCGCCGCCATCTCCCGCGCCGGCGGGCTGACCGACCGCGCCGCCAAGAAGATCCTCATCAAGCGGGCGGCGACGACGTCCGTCCCGGCGGCGGAAATTGAAGCTGACTACAAGCGCATCCTGGCCGGCAAGGCGCCCGACGTCGAGTTGCGCCAGGGGGACGTCATCGTCATCAAGGAGTCGTTCTTTTGAAGAGCCCCCTCTTGAAGACCACCGAGCCCCTCCCCGACGAGGCCAATCCGTTCCCGGACGAGCCCGAGTCCGATTTCAACCTCGCCGAATACCTGGTGGTGGTGCGCCGCCACTGGAAGCTGGTCACCGCCGCCTGCCTGGCGACGGTCGCCGCGGCGGCCGTCCACTACTCGGTCACCCCCAAGATGTACATGGCGACGTCGCTGATCCAGATCGAGCGCCGGAGCCTGGCGCCGGTGCTCTCGAACCAGGCCCCCTGGCTCGACAGCTACTTCGACATGGAGTACTACCCCACCCAGTACAAGCTGCTGGAGAGCCGCGGCCTGGCGGAGCGGGTGGTCAAGAGCCTCGACTTGACCGAGGACCCGGCCTGGAACCCCAGCCGGGCGGCGGCGCGGGACGCCAAGCGGGGCCCCTCCGCCGAGGACGACCAGGCGACCCTGGGCATCCTCGCCGAGCAGCTGCGCGGCGGTCTCGGCGTCGAGCCGGTGCGCAACACCCAGCTGGTCGAGATCTCCTACCGTTCCAGGAACTCGGAGTTCGCCGCCAAGGCCGCCAACGCCTTCGCCGAGTCGTTCATCGACATGGGAATCGAGAACCGCTACACCTCGGCGGGGAAGGCCTCGACCTTCCTCTCGACCCAGATCGAGACCCTGAAGCACGAGATCGACGACAAGGAGGCGAAGCTCCAGGCGTTCAGCCGGAGGAAGGACATCGTCACCCTGGAGCCCGGCTCGAACGTCACCCTGCAGCGCCTGGAGGCCCTGAACGGCAACTACATCGAGGCCAAGAAGAACCGCATTGAGAAAGAGGCCTCCTACCATGAGCTGCTCTCCGCCCCCAAGGAGACGGTGGCCGACTCCCTGGCCCCCGGGGTGGTGGGCGACATGCGCACGGAGCAGATGAAGCGCGAGCGCGAGTACGAGGCCAAGCTCAAGATCTTCAAGCCGGACTTCCCGGACATGCTGGCGCGCAAGGCGGAGATCGAGCAGGGCAAGCAGCACCTCGCCTCGACCATCGCCGAGGTCGTCGAGACGGCCAAGAAGAGCGCCTACGGGGCCTACCAGACGGCGCTCCTCCAGGAGCAGCAGCTGGAGGCCGAGATCAACAAGCTCAAGTCGGCGGCCATGGACCAGAACTCGGAGGCGGTCGAGTACAACAACCTGGGCGTCGAGATCAAGACCCGCCGCGACCTCCTGAACGAGCTGATGCGCAAGCATTCGGAAAACGACGTGCAGGCGCGCCTCCAGGACACCCGCGACTCGAACGTCCACATCGTCGACCATGCCCTGGTGCCCGGCGGCCCCTTCCAGCCCTCGCTGCGCAAGGACCTCTCCTACGGCCTGCTCCTGGGACTCCTGATCGGCGTCGGCTGCTCGCTCCTCATCGAGTTCATGGACCGCACCATGAAGTCGCCGGAGGAGGTCGAAAAGCGGCTCGCCCTCCCCACCCTGGCGGTCATCCAGGACATCTACGAGGCCGGCCGGCTCTACGGCTACGAGCGCTACGGCTATGGCGCCTACGGCAACTACGGCGAGCCGCCGGCGCGGGTGCGCCCGGCCCGCGGCAAGAGCGCGCCGGGCGAATGGCTGGAGAAGAAGAAGGCGCCGGCTGCCAATGCCCCGACGCAGATCGAGCTCGTCCCCCACGAGCGGCCGCGCACCCCGATCTCCGAGGCCTACCGGTCGCTGCGCACGGCGCTCCTCCTCTCCTCCGCCCACGAGCTGAAGGTCATCGCCGTGACCTCGGCGGTGGCGGGCGAGGGCAAGACGGCGACCGCCTCGAACCTCGCGGTCGTTTTGGCGCAGCTCGGCCGGCCGGTCCTCATCGTCGACTGCGACCTGCGCAAGCCGCGCCTCCACCAGGTCTTCCAGGTGTCGAACCAGGTCGGCCTGGTGAGCCATCTGACGGCGACCGCCGATTCCGAAGGGGTCTTCCTCCCCACCCCGGTGCCCAACCTGTGGGTCACGCCGTCGGGGCCGATCCCGCCCAACCCCTCGGAGCTCCTCTCCTCCGACCGCATGCAGGAGTTCCTGAAGACGGTGCGCGGGCGCTTCGCCTACGTCATCGTCGACACGCCGCCCGCCCTGGCGGTCACCGACGCCACCCTGGTCGGCGTGCTCGTCGACGGCATGGTCCTCACTCTTAGGAGCGGCAAAGTGACGCGCGAGGAGGCCCGCCTCTGCCGCGACCGCCTGCTGCAGACCGACATCAAGATCCTGGGCGCCGTGCTCAACCGCTACCAGTCGACCCAGGCCGGCATGTACAAGCGCTACCGCTCCTATGAGCTGTACGCCGCCTCCCCCGCCGCCGCCGCCGCCGCCGCTGTAGAAGGCGCTCCGAAAGCCGGTTCGGCCGCCTGATGATCGACCTCCACTGCCACATCCTGCCGGGCATCGACGACGGCGCCCGCAGCCTGGCCGACGCGGTCGCCATGTGCCGGGCGGCGGCGGCCGCCGGCTGCGAGGCCATGGTGGCGACCCCGCACCAGCGGCGCGGCCTGTGGTGGAACGGCGACCCGCACGAGATCGCAGCGCTCTGCCAGGAGCTCGCGGCGCAGGTCGAAGGCGAGATCCGCCTCTTCTCCGGCGGGGAGATCCACGTCGACTCGGAGATCCTGGCGGAGGTGAACCGCCTCGGGGCCGGGGAGGCGGCGGAGATCCTCCCCCTCGCCGGGTCGCGCTACCTGCTGCTCGAATTCGACGCCAACGGGACCTCTCCGGCGGCGGCCGATCTCGTCCACGAGATCGTGGTGGCGGGGTTCCGGCCGGTCCTCGCCCATCCCGAGCTCATCCCCTTCCTCGCCGAGGACGATGCCGTGGTGGCCCACCTGGTGGGGCTCGGCGCCACCGCCCAGGTGACCGCGATGAGCGTCACCGGCGACTTCGGGCGGCGCGCCCAGAGCGCCACCCACCGGCTGATCGACGCCGGCCTCGCCCATTTCGTGGCCAGCGATGCCCACGACCTGGTCCGCCGGCCGCCCGGCCTCGACAAGGCCTTCCGCACCCTGCGCGAGCGCTGGGGCGAAGAGCTGGCCCTCCGGCTCACCACCGACAACCCGCGGGCGGTGCTCGACGACCGGCCGTTGCCGGACCCGCCGCCGCGCCGGGCGCCGGTGTCGCTCGCCGAACGGCTGACGGGGCGCGCCCGGTCATGACGAGAAGAGAGCTCGCCCGGGCGCTCGCCGGGCTCGGCGGCTTCCTCCTGCTCGCCGCCGGCCCCGCCTCGCCGGCAACCCCGGCGACCGCCGCCCCCCCATCGGCGGCCCCCCCGGCCGCCACGGTCACCGGCGCGGGCACCCCCGATCCGTTCTATCTCGGCCTGCTGCGCGACGGCCGGATCGCCTACGACCGCGCCGACTATCCGACCGCCGCCAAGGACCTGCGCCTCGCCTGTTTCGGCCTGCTGAACGAGCCGCCGGCGCTGACCGACTGCCTGGTCCGCCTCGCCGTGGCCCAGGGGGCGGGCAACGACGCCGAGGGGTTCCGCGAGACCTTCCGCCGCATCGCTGAGGTCGAGGACCGCTTCGGCGCCTACGCCAAGGCCCCGCTGCCGCCCGAGATCCGCACCGCCTTCGAGCAGCGCCTGGTGGTGCTGATCCCCGCCGCGACCCTGGAGACGATCCCGGTCTGGAAGCCGCTGCTCCTGACCAAGGCCGAGGTGCAGATCGCCGCCCTGCCGGCCAAGGAGCGGCGCAAGGAGCTCGATGCGCGCCTCGCCAAGGAGCCCAGGAGCCTGACCTGGAACCTGCTCGCCGCCGAGCTCGACCTGGAGGAGGGGAAGGCCGCTCCCGCCATCACCCATGCCGAGCAGGCCGCCGCCACCGCGCCCCAGGACCCGCGGGCGACCTGCCTGCGCGGCCTGGCCCGCGCCTACGGGAGGCGCTGCCAGGAGGCGCTGGTCGACCTCGAACCCTGCCCGTTCGCCGCCCGCGAGCTGCGCTACGCCACCGCCCTCCTCGGCTGCCGGGTGGAGGTCGGCGCCTGGCGCAAGGCCGAGGAGCAGGTGCGCTCACTCACCCCGGAGCAGAAGGACGATCGGCGGATCGCCGCCTTGATCCAGCAGGTGACCCAGCACGCGAGCGCTCCCACCGCGTCCGCCCCGCCGGCCGACAAAACGGTGCCGCCGGCCGGCCGGCCGGCCGAGCGACCGGTGGTCTCGACACCCGCGCCCCCCAAAACGCCGGCGGCCGCCCCCCCGTCCGTACCGGCCCCGAAGCCGGCGCCGGAGAAGACCCCAACGGAGAAGCCCGCCCCCACGCCGCGCCCCCTGTCGACCGCCGAGCGGGAGGCCCTGGAACGGGCGCGCCGGCTGCTCGCGGCGGAGGTCTCCAGCAAGGACCTGAAGGAGGCCCTGCGGCTGGCGCGCGAGGTGGCGGACGCGCACCCCGAGTCGAAGGAGGCGCAGTACCTGGCCGGCGAGGCGGCCTACCGCAACTCGCGCTGGGCGGACGCCGTCGCCGCCTTCCGGCGCGGCGGCGAGCCGGGGGACGACCACCCCGAGCTGCTCTTCTACCTCGCGGTTTCGCTCTACGAGGCGGGAGACCGGCCGGCGGCGGCAACGGCCCTCAAGCGCTCGCTGCCCAAGCTGCAGAAAACCCCTTATATCGAATCGTATGTACGGCGAATTCTCGGGCCGGACGCCGCACCTTGAAACGGCACCCTACAATGGCACCGCAGCCGCCGGTAGCCGCCGGGCGTTACTTGGCATAGAATAGAAGAGTTCCTGAGCAGGTAACACAGAGAGGCCGATATGAGAGCACGCCACATCTGGATCACCGCTTTCTTCCTGGTAGCCACCCGCGCCGCCGCCCAGTCGTCGATCACGGTCGAGCAGGCTCCCTGCTTCCCCGCCGGCGAGAATCAGGTCGTCCACGGCACGGCCGCGGGCGAAGCCGCCGGTGGCGCGGCCCGGCTCTACTTCCGCTGGGAGGAGCGCGGTGGCTTCTACTGGGTGGAGATGGAGCACGACGGCCCCGGCCGCTTCTGGGCGGTGCCGCCGAAGCCGGAGAAGCGCAACCTGCAGATCGAGTACTACGGCGCTCTGCTCGACGCCGGGGGGCACGAGATCTCCCGCTCGCAGCCGCGCAAGGTGGCGGTGAAGAGCGACTGCCACGTCGAGCTGACCCCCCAGCAGAAAGGCGTCGCCCAGAACCTGACCGTCGGCGAGACCTCCGCCGCCCAGGCCAAGGGCGAGGTCATGGGGTTCCTCTGCGACGGCGTGGTGACCCGCGTCAACCCCAACAACGTCCGCCGTTCGGATGACTTCTGCCGCGTCTGCGTGGTCGCCTGGTGGAAGAAGGGCGACGTGCTGCTCCCGGCCCTGGCCGCCGGCGGCATCACGACGGTCATCCTCGACCAGCCGGAACCCTCCCCCTCCCGGCCGCCCCTCTGACCTGAGCGCCGCCGAGCCGTGTCGTTCCCGGCCTCGGGTCGAAAGCTGCGAAGCCGCTGCCGGTGGGTGACGGCCCTAGGGCTGCTGCTCGCCGCCGCCGGTGTCGATCCCCTCCTTTCCGCCAGCCCTCCTCCCCACCCCGCCAACCCGGCGGAGCCGTCGCAGCCGTCTCGCCATGCCGAGACGATCTACGTCCGCGAGGCCGGAGTGCTGGTCGAGATGCCGCCGCCGCGGCGGCTCGAGAAGCTGCGGCGCGCGTGGCGCCCCGGTGACTTCCAGCTGCTCGTCGACGGCCAGCCCCGCGAGGTGGTGGCCGCCGGGTCGGTCACGTCCAATCCGTCCGGTACCGCCGCGGGCTGGGAGATCGTCCTCTATTTCGATTCCGAGCTGACCCCGACCGCGGCGCTGGCCGACGCGGCGCGGCTGCTGGCCCGGCTGGCGGCGCGCCTCGCCGCCCTGGGGAGCGTCGAGATCGTGCTCGCCGATCCCGCGCCGCGGACCGTGTTCGCCCCCAGCCGGGACGCGGCGCGCGGGTCGGCGGCGCTCAAGGAGCTGGCGGGAGCGGTCGAGGGCCGCGCCGCCGACTTCCCCGCCCGGCGCCTGCCGGACCTCGTCCGCCGCCAGTGCGACCGCCTGATCGCCTTTGCCGGCCGGAGCCACGACAGCCGCCCGCAGGTCCTCTTCTGGGTGGGCGCCGCCGACCTGCCGATCTCGCCCGCCGAGCAGACCGCGCTTTCCGGTGCGACCGCCGCGGAGGGGCCGCCACCGGTTCCCGGCCCGCTCGCCGCCGCGTTCGTCGCGACCGCGCAGGCGCTCGCGGCCGCCGGCTGGGTGACCTTCCCCATCGCCGTACGCCCCCTGCCGCCGCCCCCCCCGAGCCGCGCATCGCCGGGGACGAGGCGATGCAGCGGCCGCCCTACAACTCGACGTTCCAGGAGGGCCACCCCTTCTCCGGGATCCCCCAGGACCCTAAGAAGAAGGCGCACCGCGCCGCCGTCAGCCTGGCCCTCGACGCCGGCCTCCTGCCGCAGCTCGCCCCGCTCTACGTGCTGGCCGCCGCCACCGCCGGCCAGGTCCTCCAGGCGGAGATCCAATTCGACGACGCCCTGGACAGCCTGGGCCGGCGCTGGCAGCTCTGGTTCCGTCCCCCGGTGCCGGCGGACGGCCGCCTCCATCGCCTCGCGGTGAGCCTCGACGGCCAGCGGGTCCGGGCGCCCGCCTGGCTGCGCGGCCTTCCCACGGCGCCGTGAGATCTCCGCGTGTCGCATAGGTATCCATCCACCGCACACCCGGCTTCGCCGGTTCTCTGGTAGCATGGTGCAGCAACTTTCCCCTGAGGGACCGGCATGGTAGATCCCGAGCTGATCGCATACCTCGATCAACGTTTTCGTGAAAACGCAGAGCAGGCGACCGCGTTGCACGAGGAGACCACGCAGCAGATTGCCGTGTTGCGCGAGGAGACCGCCCAGCAGTTCGCTGCAGTCCGCGAGGAGACCGCCCAGCAGTTCACCGCGGTGCGCGAGGAGACCGCCCAGCAGATCAACGCGTTGCGAGTGGAAACTACCCAGCAGATCAACGTGTTGCGCGAGGAGACCGCCCAGCAGTTCGCCGCGGTGCGCGAAGAGGCGGCGACGTTCCGCGAGGAGACCACCCAGCGATTCCAGCAAGTGGAAGATACCGGCCGGCAGACGCTCGTCCTGGTCGAGGGGCTCCGCAGCCAGATCGACCTGCTTGCCGAGGGGTTTGGAGGGCTCAACGAAAGGCTGGATCGCATGGGGAACGAGATCACTCAGCTTCCCGGCCAGATCAAGGCATGGGTCGAACCCCATCTCAGGAATCTGGACAGCCGCGTTCGGGTCCTGGAGAGCCGGGCCGAGCCGCCTCCGCAGCCTCGCCCCCAGGCCTAGAGCGGTCTCACCGCCGCCGGCCGTCCCGTAAAACTCCGCGGCCCGCACCTTGTTTTCTGGCGAATGGGCATTTCCTCGCCGTCAACCGTCGTCCCTATCTCCAACACCGAGACCGCAAGCCGCTGCCGACCGTCTCTCTTCGTACCCCACAGGAATCCTCTGCCCCATGACCAAGACTCTGCCTTTCCCCACCCCCGAGCCGGAGAGCTCCCGCGCCAAGGGCGCTGCCGACCACCTGATCGCGCCCCATGGCGGGACGCTCGTCGACCTCCTCGTCTCCCCCGAGCGTTCGGCCGAGCTCAAGGCCGCTTCCCGTGACTGGCCCTCCTGGGATCTGACGCCGCGCCAGTTCTGTGACCTGGAGCTTTTGCTCAACGGCAGCTTCTCTCCCCTCACCGGTTTCCTCGGCCGGGCCGACCACGATGCGGTGTGCGCCGAGATGCGCCTCGCGGACGGCACCCTGTGGCCGATCCCCATTACTCTCGACCTGCCGCGCGAGCTGGCCGGGAAGCTCACCGCCGGCAAGAGCGTCCTCGCTCTGCGCGATCCGGAGGGGGTGATGCTCGCCGCCCTTCACGTCGAGGAGATGTGGGAGCCCGATCTCGCGGCCTCCGCCCAGGCCGTTTTCGGCTCGACCGATCTGAAGCACCCCGGCGTCGCCCATCTCCTGCAGCGCACCCATCCGGTCTTCGTCGCCGGGCGGCTCGAGGGGCTGCAGCTGCCGGTTCACTACGATTTCCGCGCCCTGCGTCTGACCCCGGCCGAGGTGCGCGCCGAATTCGCCCGCGAGGGCTGGCGGCGGGTGGTCGCCTTCCAGACCCGGAACCCCATGCACCGCGCCCACTGCGAGCTCACCCTGCGCGCCGCCAAGGAGGCGCAGGCGAACCTCCTCATCCACCCCACCGTGGGGATGACCAAGCCGGGCGACCTCGATCACTACACGCGCGTCCGCTGCTACCAGGCGGTCCTCCCCCGTTTCCCGCAGCACACGGCGAAGCTCGCCCTCCTGGGGCTCGCCATGCGCATGGGCGGCCCGCGCGAGTGCCTGCTCCACGCCATCATCCGCAAGAACCACGGCTGCACCCACTTCATCGTCGGCCGCGACCACGCCGGCCCGGGCAACGACTCCAAGGGCAAGCCGTTCTACGGCCCCTACGATGCGCAGGAAATGCTGCGCTCGGTCGAGTCGGAGCTGGGGGTTACGATGGTGCCGTTCAAGCAGCTGGTCTACGTCGAGGAGCTCGACACCTACTATCCGGTGGACGAGGTGCCGGAGGGCCGGCGGACGCTCGACATCTCGGGCACCGAGCTGCGCCAGCGCCTGGCCGAGGGGCGGGAGATCCCGACCTGGTTTTCGTTCCCCGAGGTCGCCGAGGAGCTCCGCCGCACCCACCCGCCGCGCCACCAGCAGGGCTTCACGGTCTTCCTCACCGGCCTCTCTGGCGCCGGCAAGTCGACCATCGCGAGCGCCCTCCTCGTCAAGTTCATGGAGACCGGCGGCCGGCCGGTCACTCTGCTCGACGGCGACATCGTCCGCAAGAACCTCTCCTCCGAGCTCAACTTCTCGAAGGAGCACCGGGACATCAACATCCGGCGCATCGGCTACGTCGCCGCCGAGATCACCAAGAACGGCGGCATTGCGATCTGCGCTCCCATCGCCCCTTATGACAGCGTGCGCAAAGAGGTGCGCGCGACGATCGAGCCGGGCGGCGGCTTCGTGCTGGTCTACATCGCGACCCCCATCGCAACCTGCGAGGAGCGCGACCGGAAGGGGCTCTACGCCAAGGCGCGGGCCGGCCTGATCAAGGAGTTCACCGGCATCTCCGACCCCTACGAGGAGCCCAAGGACGCCGACCTGGTGCTCGACACCACCGCCCTCTCCCCCGAGGAGTCGGCGCAGGAGATCCTCCTCTACCTGGAGCGCCAGGGCTACGTCGGCGCCAGCATGGCGGCGCAGGTCTGACGCGGATGCCCTACGACGACGAGCTGGCGCGCATCGCGGCCGCCCTGGCCGAGGCGCGCCAGGTCCTCGCCGGCTTCACCCCCGGCGAGGTCGAGGCGCGGATGAAGAGCGGCGACGACCCGGTGACCGCGGCTGACACTCTGGTCGACGCGGTCTTGAAGCGGCTCCTGCCGCAAGGCGACGAGGGGTGGCTCTCCGAGGAGACCCACGACGACCGCTCCCGCCTCGGCAAGCGCCGGGTCTGGGTGGTCGATCCGCTCGACGGCACCCGCGAGTTCGTCATGGGGCTCCCCGAGTGGTCGGTGTCGGTCGGCCTGGTCGAGGACGGCCAGGCCGTGGCCGGCGGCATCTGCAACCCGGCCCGGGGGGAGACCTTCCTCGGCGCGCGGGGGCACGGGGTGACCTTGAACGGCGTGCCGGTCCAGATGAGCCAGCGCCCCGCGCTCGCCGGGGCAGAGGTGCTGGCCAGCCGTAGCGAGGTGAAGCGCGGGCAGTGGGAGGTCTTCCGCGACCGCCCGTTTCAGATCGTCGCCATGGGCTCGGTGGCCTACAAGCTGGCGCGGGTGGCCGCGGGGCTCTCCGACGCCACCTGGACCCTCGTCCCTAAGCACGAGTGGGACGTGGCGGCGGGCGTCGCCCTGGTGCTCGCCGGAGGCGGCCGGATCGTCGCCGGCAGCCCCGACGAGGAGCGCTTCAACCGCCCCGAGCCGCTCCTGACGCGGTTGATCGCGGCCCCGCTGCAGCTGCTGCCGGAGATCGAGCGGGAGATCGCGGCACGGGGTTGAGGGGGGAGCCAGAAAACCAGCTAGCTGGTATCATGGCTCTATGAAGACGACGCTCGACCTGCCCGATGACCTGGTGCGCGCGGTAAAGATCCGCGCGGTCCAAGAGAACCGGAGACTGAAGGATACGATGGCCGAGCTCCTGAGGCGCGGCCTGGCTCAGGAGGGTGGTAGGCCCGCGACGATCCGCCATCGCGTCCAGCTGCCGCTCATTCAGTGCGCTCACAAGGCCCGTCCGGATGAGGAGATGACTCCGGAGCGGGTGGCGGAGGTGCTGCTCGAAGAGGAGGCAGCGGCACATCGTGGTCCTCTGCGATAGCAACATCTGGCTGGCCCTCGCGATCTCCCAGCACGATCACCACGCCGCCGCGCGCGAGTGGCTGGACACGATCGAGGAGCCTGCGTCGGTTCTGTTCTGCCGCGCTACGCAGCAATCCTTTCTCAGGCTGCTCACCAATGCCTCGGTTCTTCGCCCGTATGGCAACCCGCCGCTGACGAACCGCCAGGCGTGGTCCGCCTTCGAGGCGCTCCTCGCCGACGATCGGGTCGACTTCAAGGCGGACGAGCCTCCAGGAGTGGAACCCCTGTGGCGGGAGCTCGCGGTACGCGGGACTGCCTCGCCCAAGCTCTGGATGGATGCCTATCTGGCCGCCTTCGCTCTGGCTGGCCGATATCGGATGGTGACGACAGACGCGGCGTTTCGCCAGTTCCGAGGGCTGGATCTCCTGATCCTTGGGCAAGGTGCGGCCTGAAGATGTTGGAACTGCTACGCATACCCTGCCCCCTGCTCGGAACACGGCGCATTCGCGCCCGACAGCAGCAACCGTAAGCGGTGAACAACCGAGGCCGGCGAGCCTGCAGCGGGTAGCCCGCGCGGGTTCGCCGGTCCTCGGCGTCCAGAGGGCAGGCGTTCCCCTCTCGAGCGGAACCTCGGCTCAGGAACTCGTCAGAGGCCAAGGGATCCTGGGATTCTGTCCGCCCCGAAGGGGCGCGGGTCGGTAGCCCGGGGTGACAACCCCAGGAAGGTGGCGGATGAAGGAACCCCAGCCCCGAAGGGGCGACGGTAAGCCGGCCCTACCGTCGTCCCTTCGGGGCAGGCGCCGGCGGCGCGGGATCTCCTTGGCTCTCGCCACTTCAGACTGCGTCTATGAACACCACGTGGGGCCGTCGAGGCACAGAAACCGCGGATGGAGACACGACCGGCGGCCGCGGAGACACCAAACCCCCGCTTGTAGACACTACGAAGGGTCGCGGAGACACAAGAGACCCAGCTGGAGACACAAAGAAGGCCGGCGTAGACATAAGACTCCAGGCTGTAGACACTACGGGAGGCCGTGGAGACACTACGGAACCGTCTGTAGACAGGAGCGAGAGCCGTGGAGACACCAGAATCGCGGCCGTAGACACTAGAGTCGAGTTTCCAGTGTCTGCAGAGAGATCCCTCATGTCTCCACACTGAATCCTGGTGTCTCCAGACGGTTCTGTAGTGTCTACGGCTGACCTTCTTGTGTCTCCAAGGCCTCCCGTAATGTCTACGGGCCGAGGTCTTGTGTCTCCCGCCCCTTCCGTAGCGTCTACAGCCGGCTGTCTTATGTCTCCAAGGCCCGCCGTAATGTCTCCAGCCGCGGATTGGACCTCTCGACCCAGGTTTCTTATGTCTCCACGCGGCCGCCCCGGCCGTCCCCGTCCTATGCCGGCTCCGCCAGCAGCTCTTCGCTCTCCGCCCCTTCCATCGCCAGCAGGCTCTCGCCGATGGCGGCGGTCAGGCCGAGGATCGTGGGATCTTTGAACAGAGTCTGGAGGGAGAGCTCGACGCCCAGAGTCGAGTGGAGACGGGAGAGGACTTTGGTGGCGAGGAGGGAGTGGCCGCCCAGGTCCCAGAAGCTGTCGTTGATGCCCACCCGGTTCGCCCCCAGGACCTGGGCCCAGATCCCGGCCACCTCCTCTTCGAGCGGCGTGCGCGGCGCGACGTAGGCGGCGTCCTCCCCGCTGCGGGGGTCGGGGAGAGGGAGGGCGCGGCGGTCGACCTTGCCGGTGGCGGCGACCGGAAGGGCGGCCAGGGGGACGAAGTGCGCGGGGATCATGTAGACCGGGAGACGCTCGGCGAGGAAACGGCGCAGCTCGGCGGGAGCGGCGTCCGCCCCGGGCGCGGCGACGACGTAGGCCACCAGGCGGCGCAGGCCGGCGATCTCGGGGGCCTCGACCGCCACCGCCCGCACCGCCTCGTGGAGGGCGAGGGCGGCCTCGATCTCCCCCAGCTCGACCCGGAAGCCGCGGACCTTGACCTGAAAATCGACGCGGCCGAGGAATTCGATCTCGCCCGCGGGCTGGAGGCGCGCCAGGTCGCCGGTCTTGTAGAGGCGCCCGCCGGGCTCTCCCCTGCCGGCGAAGGGGTCGGGCAGGAAGCGCTCCGCGGTGGTCCCCGGCCGGTTGAGGTAGCCGCGGGCGAGCTGGGCGCCGCCGACGTAGACCTCCCCCGCCACGCCAATCGGCACCGGCTCCAGCTCCGCGTCGAGCAGGTGGACGCGTGTGCGGGGGACCGGGCGGCCGACCGGCGGCAGGGCGGGCCAGCCGGCGGGCGGGCCGGACAGGCGGTGGGCGGTGACCACGTGGGCCTCCGACGGGCCGAAGTGGTTCTCCAGCCGGCAGCCGGGGAGCCGGGCGAACCAGCCGGCGAGGAGCTCGCTCACCCGGAGAGCCTCGCCCGCCGTGACCACCTCGCGGAGGGCCGCGGGCGCCGCTCCCCACGCCGCCGCCATCTCGACCAGGTTGTGGAGGCCGACGAAGGGAAGGTCCAGGCGCTCGACCTCGTGCCGTTCGAGCGTCCGCAGGAGAGCCGCGGCGTCGCGGCGGTCCGGATCGGAGAGCAAGACCACGATGCCGCCCACCGCCCAGGTCGAGAACATCTCCTGGAAGCAGACGTCGAAGGAGAGCGGCGAGAACTGGAGGGTGCGCGCGCCCTCCCAGGGGGAGCGCCGGCGCTGCCAGTCGACGAGGCTGGCGATCGCCCGGTGGGGCATGGCGATTCCCTTGGGTTGACCCGTGGAGCCCGAGGTGTAGATGAGGTAGGCGAGATCGGCCCCCACGGGCGGCGGGGTGGGCGCCGCGCCGGGATCGCCCCCGGCGGGGCTCGACCCGAGGGCGAGGGGCAGGTCGTCCACCACCACGACCTCCTCCCCCAGCTCCGGCAGCTGGGAGAGCGAGACGGTGTCGGCGACCAGCAGGGCCGGACGAGTGTCGGCGACCATGTAGCCCAGGCGCTCGGCCGGATAGGAAGGGTCGAGCGGCAGGAGGACGCCGCCGGCCTTCAGGATCGCGAGCAACCCCTCGATCAGAGCGAAGGAACGCTGGACCGAGATCCCCACCACCACCTCCGGCCCCACCCCGCGGCGGCGCAGGAGATGGGCCAGCCGGTTGGACCGGCGGTCGAGGGCGGCGTAGGAGAGGTGACCGGCGCCGAAGACGAGGGCGGTGCGGTCGGGGGTCTCCAGGGCCTGCGCCGTGAAGGGGTCGTGGAGAAGCTCACGATCACCGGGGGCGGAAACGGCCGGGGCCGCCGTGTCGTTCCACTCGACGAGGAGCTGGGCGCGCTCGGCGGCGGAGAGGAGCGGCAGCGCGATCACCCGCCGGCCGGGGTCGGCGACCGCCGCCGCCAGGAGGCGCTCGAAGTGGTCGAAGAGGCGGGCCGCAGTGGCGCGATCGAAGCGATCGGCGCCGTACTCCAGCGCCGCCTCCAGCCCCTCGTCGCCCAGGCGCAGGGCGAGGAGGAGATCGAACTTCGCCGTGCTCCCCACCGACTCCTCGGGGATCAGCCGGAGGTCAGGGAAGGCCGCGGCGTGCGGCGCGTTCTGAAGGACGAACATCACCTGGAAGAGCGGCGAATGGCTGAGCGTCCGCTCGGGCTCCAGGGCTTCGACCAGCTTCTCGAAGGGCAGGTCCTGGTGGGCGTGGCCGTCCAGGGCCACCTCGCGCACCCGGCCGACCAGGCGCGCGAAGCTCGGGGCGCCGGAGAGGTCGCAGCGCAGCACCAGGGTGTTGACGAAGAAGCCGATCAGGTCCTCCAGCTCGCGATGGGTGCGGCCGGCGATGGGCGTGCCGATCGCGAGGTCGTCCTGCCGGCTGGCGCGGGAGAGGAGGGTCGCGAAGGCGGCGAGGAGCACCATGAAGGGGGTCGCCCCCAGCTCGCGCCCGGTGGCCTCGACCGCCTTGCCGAGGGAGGACGGCAGGCGCCGGTAGAGCGCCCCGCCGCGGTAGCTCTGCACCGCCGGGCGCGGGCGGTCGGCGGGGAGGTCGAGGGCGGCCGGGACGCCGGCCAGCCGGCCGCGCCAGTGCTCGACCTCGCGTTCGAGCACCGGGCCGCGGAGCCAGCCGCGCTGCCAGAGGGCGAAGTCGGCGTACTGGAGCGCCAGCTCGGGGAGCGGCGCCCGGCGAGGGCCAGGATCGGCGAGGGCCGCCGCGTAGAGCGCCGCCAGCTCCTGCAGGAGGACGCCCATCGACCAGCCGTCGGCGACGATGTGATGGAGGGAGAGGAAGAGGGCGTGCTCCTCCGCGGTGAGGCGGATGAGCGTCGCGCGCAGGAGCGGCCCGCGGGCGAGATCGAACGGCCGGGCCGCCTCGGCGGCGGCGAGGCGACGAAGCTCGACGCTGCGCAGCCACTCCGGCAAGGCCTCGAGGTCGACCTGGCACAGCCGGCCAGGATCGGAGAGGATCGAGGCATCGGCGGGTGCGGCGGGCGCGGCGGGCGCGATCTGCTGGATCGGCTCGCCGCCGGTGGCATCGCCGGGAACGAAGGTGGTGCGCAGCGCCTCGTGGCGGCGGACGATCTCCGCCAGGGCCTGACCCAGGGCGGCGACCGCAAGGGCGCCCTCCACTCGGTAGGCCAGGGGGATGTTGTAGAGCGCCGAGCCGGGCTCCAGGCGATCGATGAACCAGAGCCGCTGCTGGGCGAAGGAGAGCGGCAGCGGCATCCCGTCCCGGCGCGCGATGCGGACGAGGGGGGGACGACTCGATGGATCGGGCGTGTCGGCGGCCGATCGCTCGGCGGCGATCCGCCGGGCAAGACCGCCGACCGTCGGCGCCTCGAAGAGGGCGCGCACCGGAAGCTCGACCGCCAGGGCCTGGCGGACCCGCGACACCACCTGGGTGGCGAGGAGCGAGTGACCGCCCAGGGCGAAGAAGTCGTCCTCGATCCCTACCCGCTCCTGCCCGAGGACCGCGCCGAAGATCCCGGCGAGCAGCTCCTCGAGCGGAGTGCGGGGGGCCACGGACTCGGCGGTCCCGGCGATCACCCGCTCGGGGGCGGGCAGGGCCTTGCGGTCCACCTTGCCGTTCCCGGTCAGCGGCAGGGCCGGGAGGAACACCCAGTCCTGCGGCACCATGAGGGCCGGCAGGAGCCGCGTCAGATCGGCGGAGAGATCGGCGGAGAGATCGGCGATCGCCGGGGCGGTGTCCGGCGCCGGCACCACGTAGGCGACGAGCCGGCGGTCGCCGGGACGGTCCTCGCGCACCAGCACCACGGCCTCGCGCACCGCGGGGTGCCTGGCGAGGGTCGCCTCGATCTCCCCCGGCTCCACCCGCATGCCGCGCAGCTTGACCTGGTGGTCGAGGCGGCCCAGGAAGTCGAGCGCGCCGTCGGTCCGCCGGCGGACCCGGTCGCCCGAGCGGTACATCCGCGCCCCCGGCGCCCCGCGGAGCGCCCCCCAGGGATCGGGCAGGAAGCGCTCGGCCGTCCGGTCGGGGCGGTCCAGGTAGCCGCGGGCGAGCCCTGCCCCGGCGATGCAGAGCTCCCCGGGCATCCCGGGCGGAAGCAGGTTCAGGTGAGAGTCGACGATATAAAGAGAGGTGTTGTCGATCGCCCGGCCGATCGCGGGTAAGCCAGAGTCGGCCGGCGATATCAGCGGCACCGGCCCCGCCGTCGCCACGACGCTGTACTCCGACGGGCCGTAGGCATTGACCAGGGGGAAGCCGAGGTCCGGGTGGGGCCGGCGGCGCAGCCGATCGCCGCCGACGCTCAGCCGGCGCAGGGCGTGCCGGGTCCCCGGGGGGAACCCCGCTGCGAGGAGCGGCTCGGCGAGCGGGGTGGGCAGGAAGCTGACGGTGATGCCCTCCTCCACCCACCAGCGCGCCAGGCGGTGCGGCGAGAGCCGCGCCTCCGCGTCCGCGAAGTGGAGGCAGCCGCCGGCCGCGAGGAGCGGCCAGACCTCCCACACCGCGGCGTCGAAGGCCGGGCTCGCCACCGCCGTGCCATGGTCCGCGGGGGTCAGGGCGAGGTCCTCCTCGTACCAGCGCACGAGGTTCCGGAGCCCGGCATGGGGGACCGCGACCCCCTTGGGCTCGCCCGTCGACCCCGAGGTGAAGACCACGTAGGCGAGGCTCTCGGGGACGAGACGGCCGGCCGGCGGCGGGTCTCCCGGGAGAGCGGCCAGGTCGGCGACATCGCGGTCGCGGAGGACCACCGTCGCGCCGGCCGCGGCCACCAGGGCGGCCCGCCGCTCCGCCGGGTGCGCCGGGTCGAGGGGGACGAAGGCGCCCCCGGCCTGGAGCACGCCGAGCATGGCGATCACCCGCTCGATCCCCTCGGCGCAGATCGCGACGCGCGACTCGGGACCGACCCCCCGCCGCCGCAGATGGCGGGCCAGCCGGGCGGCCCGCGCCGCCAGCTCGCCGTAGGTCAGCCGCGCCGGGCCGGCGGCGACCGCCACGGCATCGGGTTGCCGGCGCGCCTGTTCGGCGACTCTCTCGTGGACGAGGAGAGCCGGTCCCGAAGGCTCCCACCGCTCCGCGTCGCTCCCTTCCCAGAGCGCCTGCGCCTCCTCTCCCGCGGAGAGGAGTGGCAACTCGGAGAGCCGCCGCTCGGGGTCTTGCGCGATGCCGGAGAGCAGTCTCTCCAGATGGCCGGCCATCCGCTGCACCGTAGTGGCGTCGAAGAGGTCGCGGCGGTAGTAGATCTCGCCAGAGAGCCCCGCGGCCGACTCGGCGAGCGTCAGCGTCAGGTCGAACTTCGCCGTCCCGCTCGCCAACGGCAGATCGGCGAGCCGCAGATCACCCGGCAGCGGCGGCGGGAGCGTGACGGGCGCCGTCTGCAGGGTAAAGACGACCTGGAAGAGCGGCGAGCGGCGGAGGCTGCGTTCCGGTTGCAGCTCCTCGACCAGCCGTTCCAGGGGGAGGTCGGCGTGCTCGTAGGCGCCGAGGGCCGAGTCGCGCACCCGGCCCAGGAGCGCGGCGAAGGGTGGGTCGCCGGCGAGGTCGGTGCGCAGGACGAGCAGGTTGACGAAAAAGCCGACGAGATCTTCGAGCTCGACCCAGGAACGCCCCGCCGTGGGCACCCCCACCAGCAGGTCCTCCTGCCCCGTGTAGCGGCCGAGGAGGGCCTGCCATCCGGCGAGGAGGACCATGAACAGCGGCGCCTGCCGGCGGCGGCCGAGCGCGGCCAGGTCCCGCGAGACCTCCGCCTCGAGGCGCACCCGTTCCGCCCCGCCGCGGAAGCCCTCGACCGGCGGGTGCGGCCGATCGGTCGGCAGGTCGAGCGCCAGCGGCGCCCCGGCCAGGCGGTCGCGCCAGTAGGCGAGCTGGCCGGCGAGGAGCGGGCCGGCGAGCCAGCCCTGCTGCCAGATCGCGAAGTCGGCGTACTGGACCGGCAGCTCGGGGAGCGGCGAGGCACGGTAGAGCGCCCGGAGCTCGCGCCGCAGAACGTCCAGCGACCAGCCGTCCGCGACGATGTGATGCAGGGCGAGGAAGAGGATCTGCTCCTCACCCGAGAGCCGCAGCAGCAGGAGCCGGAGGAGCGGTCCGCGCGCCAGGTCGAACGGCCGCTGCGCCTCGCTTTCCACCCAGCGGAGCGCCGCGGCCCGGCGCGCGGAGACGGGGAGGCCGCTCAGGTCGACCTGGCCGAGGGCCGGACCGGCCGGCGCGATCCTCTGCAGCGGGCCGCGCGGCGACTCCACGAAGGTGGTGCGCAGCGCCTCGTGCCGCCGGACGATCTCGCCCAGGCTCGCCGCCAGCAACCCGGGCTCCCAGGGGCCGAGCAGCTGCCAGGCCACCGGCAGGTTGTAGACCGCCGAGCCGGGTTGCAGCCGGTCGAGGAACCACAGCCGTTGCTGGCCGAAGGAGGCCGGCAGCTCCACTCCCTCCCCGCGCGGCGCCCGCGGTATCTGCGGCAGTCGCGGCAGGGGCTCGGCCGGCGGCGTCTCCCCGGTCTCCTGCCCGTTCTCTTCCCCGTTCTCTTCTCCGGCAAGGGCCAACAGACGCTCGCCGAGGGCGTTGGTCAAACCGACGAGGGTGGGGTCCAGGAAGAGGGTCTGGAGGGGGAGAGCGACCCCCAGCGCCGCTTCCAGGCGCGCCAGGATGCGGGTGGCGAGGAGGGAGTGGCCGCCCAGCTCCCAGAAGCTGTCGTGGATGCCGACCCGGGAGACCCCGAGCACCTCCCGCCAGATCGCCGCCACCTCCTCTTCGAGCGGCGTCCGCGGCGCGACATGGCCCGCCGCGGGATCGGCCGGCGCGGCGTGCGGGTCGGGGTCGGGGAGGGCGCGGCGGTCGACCTTGCCGGTGGCGGTCAGGGGGAACGCCTCCAGGGGGACGAAATGCGCCGGCACCAGGTGGGCCGGGAGGCGCTCGGCGAGGAAGCGGCGCAGCTCGGCGACGTCGGCGACGGCGACGACGCCGGAAACGCCGGGCGCGACGCCCGGCGCCGGCACCAGGTAGGCCACCAGGCGGCGCTCGCCGCCCAGGATCTCCGGGGTCTCCCGGGCCACCACCACCGCCTGCTCGACCGCCGGGTGGGCGGCCAGGACCGCCTCGATCTCCCCCGGCTCGATGCGGAAGCCGCGAATCTTGACCTGGCCGTCGAGCCGGCCGAGGAACTCGAGGACGCCGTCGGCGCACCAGCGCACGCGGTCGCCGGTGGCATAGAGCCGGCCGCCCGGTCGTCCCCCCTGGAGCGCCGCGAAGGGATCGGGGACGAAGCGCTCGGCGGTCCGCTCCGGCTGCCGCCAGTAGCCCCGCGCCAGCCCGTCGCCGCCCAGGTAGAGCTGGCCGGCGACCCCCACCGGCACCGGGCAGAGCGCGGCATCGCAGACGAAGACGCGGGTCTGGGCGACCGGCCGGCCGATGGGCAGGGTGGAGGCGCCCACCGGGACTCCCGCGATCTCGAACCAGGTGCTGATGGCCGTGCTCTCGGTCGGCCCGTAGCCGTTCACCAGCCGCCGTGGCGGGCCGGCCGCGAGCAGGCGCCGCACCGTCCCCGGGTCGAGCGCCTCGCCGCCCACGATCAGGGTGTCGAGGGGCGCGAAGGCGTCCGGCAGCTCGCGCGCCGTCTGGTGGACGAGGGCGGTGGCGAGGATGAGGGTGTCGATCGCCTCGGCGCGGAGGGCGGCGGCGAGGGCGGCCGGCCGGGCGACGATCTCCGGCCCGAGGAGGACCAGGGTGCCGCCGGTCGCGAGCGGCCCCCAGATCTCCAGGGTCGCGATGTCGAAGACGGGATTGGCCGCCTGGGCCATCCGGTCGCCGGGAGCGAACCGCAGGTAGTCGGTGCCGATCACCCGACCGACCACTCCGCGGTGCGGCACCGCGACTCCCTTGGGCTGGCCGGTCGAGCCCGAGGTATAGAGGATGTAGGCGAGCGCATCGCCGGTCGCCACGACCTCTGGCAGATCCGGGGCTCCCGGGGCTTCCGGGGTCGATTCATCCTCCTCCAGAAGGAGCCGACGGAGGAGGCCGGCCGCCGGGAGGACCGCCGCCAGGGACGCCGTGGTGACCGCCACCGGCGCGCCGCTGTCGGCGAGCAGGAAGGCGAGCCGCTCGCGCGGGTAGGCGGGGTCGAGCGGCAGGTAGGCGCCGCCGGCCTGGAGGACGGCGAGGATCGCGAGGATCAGCTCGGGCGAGCGTTCGAGACAGAGGGCGACCGGGACGTCGAGGCCGACCCCCGCCGCCCGCAGGCGCCGGGCGAGCGCCGACGAGCGGGCGGCGAGCGCGCCGTAGGAGAGGTGCCGTCCCGCGTCGACCACCGCCGTGGCCTCGGGCCGCTGCCGGGCCTGCCCCGCGAAGAGCTGGTGGAGCGGGGTCTCGCGCGGGAAGGCGGTCGACCCGGTCGCCGGCAGGTTCCAGGTGACGAGCAGCTGGTGCTGCTCGGCGGCGGAGAGAAGGGGCAGCGCGGAGAGCCGGGCGCCGGGCTCGGCGACCGCGCCGCGGAGCAGGATCGCCAGGTGGCGGACCAGGCGCTCGGCGGTGGCGGCGTCGAAGAGGTCGCGGTCGTACTCCAGTCGGCCGCCCATCCCCGCGATTTCGGCGGCCGGCTCGACCAGCGCGAGCGTCAGGTCGAACTTGGCCGAGCCGATGGCGAGCGGCAGGGCTTCCATCGAGAGCGCTTTTGTCGGGTCGGCCGGGGCGGCCGGGGCGGCCGGATCGGGGAGGCGCGGGAGCGCGGTCGCGGCGTCCAAGGTGAAGGAGACCTGGAAGAGCGGCGAGCGGTCGAGCCGGCGTTCGGGGGCGAGCGCCTCGACCACGCGGTCGAACGGCACCTCGGCGTGCGCGTAGGCGTGGAGGGCTGATTCGCGGACCCGGCGGAGCAGCGCATCGACGACCGGGTCGCCCGCCAGGTCGGTGCGCAGGGCCAGGGCGTTGACGAAGAAGCCGATCAGGTTTTCGATCTCCACCCTGCCGCGCCCGGCCTCGGGGATACCGACGACGAGGTCGCTCTGCCCGCTGAGGCGCTGGAGGAGCGCCTGGAAGCCGGCCAGCACGGTAAGGAACAGCGGCGTGCCGGCACGCCGGCCGAGCGCCCGGAGGTCCTGGGTGAGGCCGGCGTCCAGGGTGACCGGCACCAGGCCGCCACGGTTTCCCCGCACCACCGGCCGCGGCCGGTCGGTGGGCAGATCGAGGACCGCAGGCGCCCCCGCCAGGCGCTCGCGCCAGGCGTCGAGCGAGCGGTCGAGCCCCGGGCCGGCGAGCCAGGCGTTCTGCCAGACGGCGAAGTCGACATACTGCACGGGAAGCGCCGGGAGCGGCGCCGGCCGGCCGCCGGCCGCCACCCCGTAGAGCACGGCAAGCTCGTGGAGCAGAATGCCGATCGACCAGCCGTCCGCGACGGCGTGGTGGAGGGCGAGGAGGAGGACCTGCTCCTCGGCCGAGAGACGGAGAAGGAGCGGCCGGAAGAGCGGCCCCGCCGCCAGGTCGAACGGCCGCCGGGCCTCGGCGTTCGTCAACGCGAGGGCCGCGGCCCGACGACGGCCGGCCGACAGGGCGGCAAGGTCGACGACGGGCAGGGTGGGGGGCCGGCCGGGGCTCCGTTCGGTTCCGAGGACCTGCGACTGGCTGCGCGAAGCGCCCGAAGGAGCAGGCCCGCAGGACCGAACGGAGCCCCGGCCGGCGGGGGCAATCGCCTGCACCGGGCCGGACGAGCCGGCGGGGAAAGTGGTGCGCAGCGACTCCTGGCGCTCGACCACCGCGGCGAGGGCCGCCGCCAGGAAGCGCGGCTCCCAGCGGCCGAGCAGCCGATAGGCGACCGGCAGGTTGTAGACCGTCGAGCCGGGCTCCAGGCGGTCGAGGAACCAGAGCCGCTGTTGGGCATGCGAGAGCGGCAGCTCCATCTCTGGGAGGCGCGGGCCGCGCGGGACGGGGACGAGGGGGGGCGGCGGCCCCGCCGCGGTCTCCCGCGCCCGCTCGACCGCGCGCGCCAGCTCGGCCACCGTGGGCGACTCGAAGAGGGCACGCAGGCCGACCTCGACCCCGAAGAGCTGCCGCAGCCGCGCCAGCACCCGGGTGGCGAGCAGGGAATGGCCGCCCAGGGCGAAGAAGTCGTCGTCGCGCCCCACCGCCGTGCGGCCCAGGAGCTCCTCCCAGATCTCCGCCACGACCTGCTCGACCGGGCTCTGCGGCGGGACGGCCCCGGCGGTCGCGAGCTGCGGCGCGGGGAGGGCGGCGAGCCCGACCTTGCCCTGGGGGGTCAGGGGGAGCGCGGCGAGCACGGTGAAGGCGGCGGGGACCAGGTGCCGGGGGAGGCGGGCGGCGACGAAGTCGCGCAGGGAGCCCGGGCTCGGGCTCCGCCCCGGGCGCGGCACGACGAAGGCGGCGAGCTGCAGCTCGCCCTGGGCGTCCGGCCGGGTGGTGACGAAGCTCTCCCCCACCTCCGGATGGCGGCCGAGGATGGCCTGCACCTCCCCCGGCTCGATGCGGAAGCCGCGGATCTTCACCTGGCGGTCGAGCCGGCCGAGGAACTCGACCTCGCCGTCGGCCCGGAGAAGCGCCCGGTCGCCGGTGCGGTAGAGGCGTTCGCCCTGCCCGGAGCGCCCCCAGGGGTCGGGCCGGAAGCTCGCCGCCGTCGCCTCCGGGCGGTCGAGATAGCCACGCGCCAAACCGGCGCCGCCGATCCACAGCTCCCCCGGAACGCCGATCGGCACCGGCTCCAGGCGGCGGTCGAGGACGTACACCCGGACGTTCCCGATCGGCCGGCCGAGCGCCGGGAGGCGCGGGTTCTCTTCCTGGGGCGCCACCGTACCGGTGGTCGCGTCGACCGTCCCCTCGGTGGGGCCGTAGTGGTTGACGACCGGGTAGGGGACGGCCGCGGGCGGGCGACCGCGCAGGGCCTCGCCGCCGGTCAGCAGGGCGCGGAGCACCGTGCCCGGAGGCACCGGCTCGGCGAGGACCGCCTCGGCGAGCGGGGTGGGCAGGCAGGAGAGGGTGACCTGGCGGCTGGCAAGGTAGCTCGCCAGGGCGGGGGGCGAGGCCACCACTTCGGAAGGTGGCAGGACCAGACAGGCGCCGGCGAGGAGAGTCGGCCAGATCTCGGCTGCCGCGGCGTCGAAGGTGGGGCTCGCGAGGTGGGTGACCCGATCGTCCGGACCGATGTCGTAGCGCCGCACGTGCCAGAGGGCGACGTTCCCGAGCGCGTCGTGGCGCGCCCCCACTCCCTTGGGCGTCCCCGTCGAGCCCGAAGTGTGGATGACGTAGGCCAGCTGGCCGGGGAGGACGATCGCCTCCGGCGGTGGATCGCCGTTTTCGCGAATTTCGCGGAGATCGTCTCCCGTCAAGACGGCCGCGGCGCCGGACTGCCGCAGCAGGAGATCGATCCGCTCCGGTGGCGCGTGCGGATCGACCGGGACGTAGGCGCCGCCCGCGGCGAGGACGGCGAGCATGGCGACGACCATCTCCGGCGAACGATCGAGAACGAGCCCCACCCGCGGCTCGGCGGTCCCGGCGAGCGCCCGTGCCAGCCGGAGACGGAGACGCCCGGCCCGCCGGGCGAGCTCGCCATAGGAGAGGGCGGCGGCGTCCTCGGCGGCGTCCGCGACGACGGCGACGGCGTCCGGCGTGGCCGCGGCCTGCGCCGCCACCCGGCGGTGGACGAGGGGCTCGGCCGGCAGGTCGACCGCGGTGTCGTTCCACTCGACGGCGAGCTGGTGGCGCTCGGCCGGATCGAGGAGCGGGAGAGCCGCGAGGGGCGCGCCAGGATCGGCCGCCACCGCGGCGAAGAACGCCCCAAGCTGGCGCCGCCAGCGCCGGGCGGTGGTGGCGTCGAACAGCTCGCGCTGGAAGTTGAGGAACCCGGAGAGACCGGAAGCGCCGTCGTAGAGCCGCAGGACGAGGTCGAACTGAAAAGGCGAGAGCTGGAGGGTCTCGAGGCGCGAGCGCAGGCCGGGAAACCTTATTCCGCTCCCCAGCTCGTCCGGATCGAGGCTGAAGGAGACCTGGCAGAGCGGGTTGCGGTCGGCCCGGCGGTGCGGCGCCAACTCGCGGACCAGCGCCTCGAACGGCAGCTCCTGGTGAGCATAGGCGGCGAGCGCCCGGTCACGGACCTGGTCGACCCAGCCGGAGAGGTCGGAGAGGTCGGAGGCGTCTCCTCCGGCGGTGACCCGCAGGACGAGGAGATCGACGAAAGGACCCAGGACGCCCTGCAGCTCCTGGCGCTGGCGGTGGGAGGAGGGCACGCCGACCAGCAGGTCGTCGACCGCGGCGAGCCGGGAGAGCCAGGCGCCGAAGACCGCGAGCCCGGTCATGAAGAGGGTCGCCCCCCGCCGGCGGGCGAGGGCGCGCAGGCGCTCAGTCTCCGCTTCCGGCAGGGCGATGGGAAGCGAGCCCAGGTGGAAGGCGGGCCGGGCGGGCCGTGGATGGTCGGTGGGGAGCGCCAGCTCCTCCGGCCGGCCGGCGAGCGCGGCGCGCCAGAAGCTCAGATGACGCTCCCGCTCGGGGCTCCCCTCGGCGAGCTCCCGGCGCTGCCAGGCGGCGAAGTCGGAATACTGGCGCCGCGGTGGGGCAAGCGGCACGGCCCTCCCCTGCCGCACCGCCGCATAGACCTCCCCCAGCTCGCGGCAGAAGACCTCCATCGAGCCGCGGTCGACCACCATGTGATGGAAGAAAAGGAGGAAGGCGGCCCGCTCCCCGCCGAGCTCAACGAGCGCGGCGCGATGGAGGGGGCCGCGATGGAGGTCGAACGGGCGGCGGGCCTCGACGCCGGCGAGGTGCAGGAGAAGGTCCTGGCGGCGTTCGAGGCGCGAGAGGTCGACGACGGGGAGAGTCGCGGGTCGGTCCGGACGCACTCCCTGGACCGGCTGGCCGCCCTGGACCTCGACCCGCATGCGGAGCACCTCGTGCCGCCGGACCAGCTCGGCCAGGGCGGTCCGCAGCGCCGCGACGTCGAGCGGCCCCTCTAAGTGCCAGGCGAAGGCGACGTTGTAGAGGCCGCTTCCGGGCTGGAGCTGCTCGATGAACCAGAAGCTCTCCTGGGCGAAGGAGAGCGGCGCCGGAGCGCCGGGCGGGATCGGCGGGATCGGCGAGATCGCCGCGGTGTCCATCCCGCCGCCGTCCGCCAGTCCCTCCTCGGCCAGTTTTGCCTTGAGCGCCGCCAGCCGGCCGGGAGTGAGGCCGAGGAGCCCGCGCCCTCGGCTCACGCCGGACCCTCGGTCCAGGCGCCGGCCCCGACTTCCGCCAGCGCCGGCTCGGCGAGCGCGGCATCGAGAGCGAGCTCGGCGATCCGCTCCGCCCGCGCCCGCGCCGGAGGGCTAGGGAAGAGCGCCGCCAGGAGGCGCGCCACGGTGGGCTCGCGGAAGAGGAGGTCGAGGGAGAGGTCGCACCCCAGGAGGTCGCGCAGGAAGGCGACCACCTGTACGCCGGCGAGCGACTGGCCGCCCAAGGCGAAGAAGTCGTCCTCGATCCCCGGCTCCTCCCGGCCCAGCACCTCCCCCCAGAGCTGGACGACGAGCTTCTCCAGGGCGGTGCCCGGCGGCACGCGGACGTGGCCCCGCGGGCTCGCGGCGGTGGTGGCGGTCGCGGAGAGGGCGAGCGCGGCGAGCGCCCGCCGGTCGACCTTGCCGTTCGCCGTCAGCGGCAGGGCGGCGAGGGGGAAGACGAGCGAGGGGATCATGGCCCGGGGGAGGAGCCGGCCGAGGAAGCCGCGCAGCTCCGCCTCGTCGAGAGCCGCGCCGGTTCGGGCGACGACGAAAGCGGCCAGGGTCCGCACCTCTGCTTCCAGAACCGTCACGGCCGCGGCCTGGACCGCCGGGTGCGCGGCGAGCGCCGCCTCGATCTCCCCCGGCTCGATGCGGACGCCGCGGACCTTGACCTGGAAGTCGCGGCGGCCGAGGAACTCGACCTCGCCGTCGGGCAGGCGGCGCGCCAGGTCGCCGGTACGGTACCGCCGCGCGCCGCTGCCGGCGAACGGATCGGGCACGAAGTTCTCCGCCGTCGGCCCCGGCCGTCCCAGGTAGCCCTGGGCGAGGCCGGCGCCGCCCAGACAGATCTCGCCGCGGGCGCCGATGGGGACCGGCTCCCCCTCGTCGCTCAAGAGGTCGACCCGGGCGTTCCCCACCGGGCGACCGAGGGACGGCGCGTCCTGACTCCGTTGGGCTCCGAGGACCTGCGACTGGCTGCGCGGAGCGCCCGAAGGAGCAGGCCCGCAGGAGCCAACGGAGCCAGGATCGCCGGCGGCGACCCGGCCGGAGGTGGCGACGACGCTCCCCTCGGTCGGGCCGTAGTCGTTGACCAGCTCGAACGGCAGGCCCGCGGGCGGGCGGCGGCGCAGGGCGTCGCCGCCGGTCAGGAGGAGCCGCAGGGCGGTCCCGGCCGGCCAGTCGAGGTCGAGGAGCAGCTCGGCCATGGGGGTGGGCGCGAAGCCGATCGTCACCCCCTCCCCCACCAGCCAGTCGCGCAGGCCGGCCGGCGCCAGGCGGGTCTCCTCGTCGGGATGGAGGACCGCGGCGCCGGTCGCGAGATAGGGCCAGAGCTCCCAGACCGCGGCGTCGAAGCCCTGCCCGGCGATCCGGCTCGCCCGGTCCCCCGGCCCGACGCCGAAGGCCTGGACGTGCCAGTCGACCAGGTTGGCGAGCCCCTGGTGGGAGACGACCACCCCCTTGGGGCGGCCGGTCGAGCCAGAGGTGTAGATCACGTAGGCCGGCGCCAGCGGCGAGATCGAGGGAGCGACGGGCTCGACGGTTGGGACGGGCGGCTCCTTCTCCAGGCGGTCGAGGCAGAGAAGGGGCGTCGCCGGGTCGAGCCGCGGCGCGAGCGCGCTGTCGGTCACCAGGAGGGAGGCGCCGGCATCGGCGAGGATCGCCCCCAGCCGCTCGGCCGGCAGCTCCGGATCGCACGGCAGGTAAGCAGCGCCGGCCTTGAGCACGGCGAGGAGCGCCGCGACCTCGCGCCAGGATCGGCCGAGGCCGACGCCGACGATCGAGCCCGGACCCACCCCGCGCGCGGCGAGGAGCCGGGCCAGGCGGTCGGCCTCGCGGTCGAGCTCGCCGTAGGTGCGCGAGGCGGCCGGGTCGGCGACCGCCAGAGCCTCCGGCGCGCGGCGGGCCAGCGCCGCGAAGCGGAGATGGACCGGTGACCCCGGCAGGCCCGGCGGGCCGGGGAGCGCCGTATCGTTCCATTCGACGAGCAGCTGGTGCCGCTCCGCCGGCCCCAGGAGCGGCAGCATAGAGACGCTCTGCTCCTCCCCCGCCGGCATGGCGAGGAGGGCGGTCGTCAGATGGCCGAGGAGGCGTTCAATCGTCGTCCGGTCGAAGCGGTCCCGGTCGTAGATCACCTTGAGCGCCAGGCGCCGTTCGAGATAGCCGTAGAGACTGAGCGGCATCCCCTTGCGCCGCACCAGGCGGAACGAACGGCCGCTCCAGTCGCCGCCGTTCTGGCGCAGGCGCGCGGTCAGCTCGTGGGTCTCGAAGAGGACGAGGCTCTCGTAGAGCGGCGCCTCGGGCGGCAGCTCGCTCTCGGCGCGGATCTCGGCGAGCGGCAGGAAGTCGCCGGTCCGCAGCGCCGTCCAGTTCGCACGGAGGCCGGCGAGCCAGCGGTCCAGGCGGGCCGCCGGCTCGACCCGGCCGCGGAAGGGCACCGACACCATGACCGGCCCGAGGATCACCGGATCGTCGCCCAGCGCCCCGCGGTGCGTGCGGACCACTCCGAAGAGCAGGTCGCGGCGGCCGCTGTAGCGGCCGAGGACGAGGGTCCAGGCCGCGAGAAGCAGGGTGTTCAGGGTGAGGCCGTTCCGCCGGGCGAGGGCGGCGAGCGCCGCGGTCTCGGCCTCGGGCAGCCAGGTCGAGAGCTGCCCGAGCGGGTCGGGATCTTCCGGAGCGTCTGGAACCTTCGGCGGGGCGGCGGCCCGATCGACGGCGAGCGGCGTCGGCTCGCCGAGGCCGGCGAGCGTCTCGCGCCAGAAGTCCCGGGCGCGCTCCCGGTCCTGCTGTTCGAGCCAGTCGACGTAGAGCCGGTAGGGACGGACGGCGGGGAGCGTCAGCTCCTCGCCCCGGCAAAACGCGTCGTAGAAGGCGAAGACCTCCGGCACGAAGGCGAGGAGAGTCCGGCCGTCGAAGGTCGCGTGGTGGAGGGTGACGACGATCTCGTGGTGGTCGGGAGCGAAGCGGATCGCGGTCACCCGCAGGAGCGGCGCCTGGTCGAGAGGGAGACCGCGCTGCAGGTCCTCGGCGAGCCAGCTCGCCAGCCGCTCCGCCCAACGCTCACGCGGCAGCCCGAGAAAGGACCGGCTCTCGAACGGCAGCCGCGCCTCGGGCACGACCTCCTGGCAGGGCTCGGCGAGCCCCGCCCAGAGGAGCCGGGTGCGGAAGATGGGATGCCTCTCGACCACCCGGCCCCAGGCCCGTTCGAAGGCCGCGAGATCGAGCGCCTGCGGCAGCGTCCAGACCCAGCGCCAGACGCCCGGCCACGCACCGGCGGGCGACGCGACGCTTTCCTGGAGCATCGCCTGCTGGAGAGGCGAGAGGCGGTACAGCTCGGTGGGCATGGCGGACGAACGGACGCTGCAGTAATTCTCGCTACGCTAAGCGAGGCTTGAGGACTCCTGCTAGACGGAGTGCGCCCGGTACCCCGAAGCGCGCCGGCGCGAGAGCGGCGGAGTTCCTCCCCCCTGGGAGGCGGCGGTTTGGATCAGGGGGAGGGACCCGCCCGCCCCTCGGCGCCGAACCCACCTGCAGGGCGGTGTCGTCCTTGGCGGCCATCGAGGCGGACTCGGCCCCGCCCGGAGATAAATCTCCGGGCTATGGGTTGCGCCGGATAAATCCGGCTTCGTGCGAAGGGCAGGCGGTTCCGTGATCGCAAAGCTGGATTCATCCAGCGCAACTCATAGCCCGGGCATTCATGCCCGGGTGGGGCCGCGCCGGCCCAGGACGGTCCATCTTCGGGTGGATTCGGACCGTCCGTGCCCGGTGCGGACCGCCCCCCTCCTGACCTCCCCCCTGATCCGGAGTATGGGAGAGGGGACGGGCGCAGCGCCTTGTGCTAGCGTCTGGGCTCCTGGAGGAGCCCCATGCGCCCCCTCATCCCACTCCTGGCCCTGGCCCTCGCGGCCGCCGCTCCCACTCCTCCTTCCAATCAGGTCACGGCGCTCCGTTTCGGCCGGCTCGTCGACGGCAAGGGGGCGGTCGTGACCGACGCGGTCGTGGTCATCGAAGGCGAGCGCATCACAAGGGTCGGCCATGGCGAGACCGCCATCCCGGCGGGCGCCAAGGTGGTCGACCTGCGGCGCTATACCGGCATTCCGGGTCTGATCGACGCCCATACCCACATGACCTTCTACTGGGACCGGGCGCCGGGGTCGCGGCCCTGGAGCCAGCTCGAGATCCTGGGGGCGCCGGTCACCGTCTTCCTCGCCCAGGAGAACGCCCGGAAGACCCTGGAGACCGGCGTCACCACCGTGCGGGACCTGGGCTCCTGGGAGTACACCGACCTCGCGATGCGCGAGCTGATCCAGCGCGGCGCCATGGTCGGGCCACGCATGCTCGTGGCCGGCTACGGGCTCCACGTCAGCGGCGCGCCGCCGCGGCCGGGGGTGGTGCAGCCGGAGCCCGGCCGGGCGGACGGGGTGGCCGAGGTCCAGCGGGTGGCGCGCCAGCAGCTCGCCGCCGGGGCGGACTGGATCAAGATGTACGGCTCGACCGGCAGCGACCAGGACGTCACCGGCTTCGAGACCTACACCTATGAGGAGATGAAGGCCGCCGTCGACGTCGCCCACCAGGCGGGCAAACGGATCGCCATCCACTCCTACGGCCCGGACGGCGCCCGGGACGCGGTGCGCGCCGGGGCCGACTCGGTCGAGCATGCGACCGACATGGACGACGCGACCCTCGCCGAAATGGCGCGGCGCGGCACCTTCTACGTCCCGACCGTCGACCACAACCGGTATTACATCGCCCACCGCGAGGAGTACGGCTACGACCAGGCCGCGGCCGACCGCCTCCAGGCCTATCTCGACCGCAACCTCGCGACCCTGCGCCGCGCCGTCCGCGCCAAGGTCCGAATCGCCATGGGATCGGACGCGGTGTTCACCGGCTTCGGCGAGAACACCCAAGAGCTCCGCTGGTTCGTCAAGGCCGGGATGACCCCGGCCCAGGCCCTGGCCGCAGCGACGGCGAACGGCGCCGCCCTCCTGGGGATGGAGACGACCCTGGGCGCGGTGGCGCCGGGCTACGAGGCGGACCTCGTGGCCGTCGAGGGCGATCCGCTCCAGGACGTCGGCGCGGTGGTCGACGGCGTGCGCTGGGTGATGAAGGGCGGGCAGGTGGTGGTCGACCGGACGGCCTCCCCGGGGAGTCGCCCATGACGACGCTGCTCCCGGATTTCCGGCAGTATTTCCGCCAGGCCGCCCGCGGCCTCCGGCGCGCTCCCGGCTTCACCGCCCTCTGCGTCCTCACCCTGGCGGTGGGGATCGGCGCCGACACCGCGGTCTGGAGCCTGCTCGACGCCGTCCTCCTGCGCCCGCTCCCCTACCCGCGGGCCGACCGGCTGCTCTGGCTCGGCCACACCGCCCCCGGCCTCGACCTGCCGGAGGTGGGAGTGTCGGACGGCACCTACGTCCTCTACCGCGACCACCAGAAGACCCTCTCCGGCCTCGCCCTCTATCGCGCCGGCTTCGTCAACCTCGCCGGCACGGGGGCCGCCGGGGATGCCGGCGATACTGCCCCGCGGCGGGTGCCGTCGGCCACCGCCACGGCCTCGCTCTTTTCGGTCCTGGGCGTCCAGCCGCGGCTCGGCCACAGCTTCACGACGGCTGACGAGCGGCCCGGCGGGCCGGCGGTCGTGCTGCTCGGCGACGGCCTGTGGCGCGAGCTGGGGGGCGACCGCCACGATCGGCGGCTCCTCGGCCGGACCCTGCGGATCGACGGCGTCCCCACCCAGGTGATCGGCGTCCTCCCCCCGGGCTTCGCCTTCCCCGAGATCGACACCGCGCTCTGGCTGCCGCGGCGGCTCGACCCGGTGCGCACCTCGCTCGCCCTGCTGAACGACGACGCCGTGGCCCGCCTCGCCCCCGGCGTCACCCGGCAGGCCGCCGCGGCCGACCTCGGGCGGCTGGCGCACGACCTCGCACGCTGGTGGCCGGGCCGCGTCGCCCGGGTCCTCGCCAAGGGTGGCTTCGCTCCCCTTCTGCGGCCGCTGCGCGACCAGCAAGTGGGAGCCGTGGGCGCGGTGCTCTGGCTCCTCCTCGGGGCGGTCGGCTGCATCCTGGCCATCGCCTGCGCCAACGTCGCCAACCTCCTCCTGGTGCGCGGCGAGGGGCGCCGGCGCGAGCTCGCGGTCCATGCCGCGCTCGGGGCGCCGCGCCGGGCGCTGCTCTCTGGCGTGCTCGCCGAGAGCCTGCTCCTCGGGCTCGCGGCGGGAGCGCTCGGCGTCCTCCTCGCCGGGGCCGGCCTGCAGCTGCTCGCCGCCCTCCGGCCGCCCTCGCTCGCTCACCTCACGCCAGCCGAGTTGAACGGCCGGACCCTGGTCTTCGCCGCCGGCCTCGCTCTCTTCACCAGCCTGCTCTTCGGCCTCGTCCCGGCCCTGCGCGCCAGCCGGCGGATCGAGCTCGCCGCCGCGCTCCAGGGGGGCGGCCGGGCGATGACCGCGGGGCGTGGCCGGCAGCTCCTGCGCCAGGCGCTGGTCGGCCTCCAGATGGCGCTCGCCGTGATGCTCCTGACCGGCGCCGCCCTCCTGCTCCAGAGCTTCCGCCGGCTGGCCGCGATCGACCCGGGCTTCGATCCCAAGAGCACCCTGACCCTGGAGCTCGCCCTGCCCGCGGCCGACTACCCCGACGACCTCGCGGTGGCGCACGGCCTCGACGCGATGCTCGCCCGGCTCGCCGCGCTGCCCGGGGTGCAGGTGGCGGGCGCCACCTCCACCCTGCCGCTCGCCCTCTCGGCCGTCGCCGGACACATGTTCGAGGACTTCCCGAGCGCCGCGGACGCCTTGCCGCCCATGCTCGGCTACCAGTACGTCACTCCCGGCTACTTCCGGGCCATGGGCATCCCTATCCTGGAAGGGCGCGGCATCGAGTCCGCCGACGCCGAAGAGCGGACCGGCGCCGCGGTGGTGAGCGCCGCTCTGGCGCACCACTTCTGGCCGCACGGCAGCGCCCTCGGCCGCCGGCTGCGCCTGCAGCGCGGCTACCACCCGGGCGACCCCTGGTTCACCATCGTCGGGGTGGCCGGCAACGTCCGCCAGCGCGAGCTGACCGAGACGGCGGCCGAGGAGATGGTCTACTACCCGGTGCTGGGCATGAAGCCCGGGGCCTGGGCGGCGCGCCAGATGACGTTCGCCGTGCGCACCCGGGTGGCGCCCGAGTCGCTCGTCCCGGAGGTCCGCAGCGAGATCCACGGCGTGGCGCCCGACCTGCCGGTGGCCCACGTCCGCACCCTGACCGAGGTCCTCCACGAGGCGCGCTCGCGTTTCGAGCTCGCCGCCCTCCTGCTCCTCCTCGCCACCGTCATCGCCCTCACCCTGGGCGCCGTCGGGCTCTACGGCTTCGTCTCCTATCTGGTGAGCCTGCGGACGGCCGAGATCGGCATCCGCATGGCCCTGGGGGCCGACGGCCGGCGAATCCGCCGGATGATCCTCGGCGAGGCGCTCACCACCACCGCCTTCGGCCTGGCGGTGGGCCTCGGCGCCGCCCTCGGGGCGAGCCGCGCCCTCGGCACCCTCCTCTTCGAGGTCAGCCCGCTCGACCCGGTCGCCTTCTCCGTCGCTCCCCTCCTCCTCGTCGCCGCCATGCTCCTAGCGAGCTATCTCCCCTCCGACCGCGCGGCGAGGATCGAGCCGAGGATCGCGATGGAGCGGCTGGAGTAACGGAGACGGGCTCAGGGGTCGTGAAAAAATCGGGTCGCACGCGGAGATTCCCGTAGAGACGCCCCAGGCGCTATCGAAACCCTTGCCGTTACCACGCCGTCGGGGCGTCTCCAACGCGGCCGAGATCTCAGGCGTCTGATGCCTGCGGAGACGCCCCGACGGCGGTGGTTCCGGGAAGGTTCCGGACGGCGGCTGGGGACGTCTCTACGAAGACCCGTGAGGTAGGAGGCCGATTTTTTTCACAGCCTCTCAAACGATCCGGGCCAGCCCCGCAGCCCTCAGCAGCCCCGCCAGATCCTCCGGCACCCCGGCCTCCACCTCCACCCGCTGCCGGGTCACCGGGTGCATGAAGACCAGCCGCCGCGCATGGAGTGCCTGGCGGGGGAACTGCCGGCAGCGCTCCCGGATCTCCGGGTCCACAATCCCCAGGTAGCGCGGCTCGCCGTAGAGCGGATCGCCGACGATCGGCCAGCCCTGGGCCGAGAGGTGGACCCTTATCTGATGCGTTCTTCCGGTCAGCAGCCGGCAGGAGAGCAAGGTCAACGGCGCCCGCTCCGCTTCGGCGATCCTCTCCCAGAGGGTGCTCGACGGTTGACCCTCGTTCTTCGAAGCCGCCCAGCGCCGGCGGTCCTCGGGATGGCGCAGGATGCCGAGGTCGATCCGTCCCTTGGGCGCCTCGATCCGGCCATAGACCAGCGCCAGGTAGTGCTTCTCAGCCTCCTTCGAGCGCAGCGCGCGGGCCAGGGCGGCCAGCACCGGGCGGTTCTTCGCCACCAGGAGGACGCCCGAGGTGTCGCGGTCGAGACGGTGGACGAGACCGGGGAGGTTCCCCTCGCCCCACGCCTTCGCCCGGAAGAGCAGGCCGTTCCAGAGCGTGTCCGCGCGCTCTTTCGGGGTTGGGTGGACGAGGAGGCCGGGAGGCTTGTTCAGGGCCAGGAGGTGGTCGTCCTCATAGAGGACGTCGAGCGGCATCTCCTGGGCCGGCGGGGTGGGGAGGGGCGGCGTGTCCGGAAAGGCGAGCTCGATAAAGTCGCCGAGGGTGAGACGATCCGCCGGTCGCCGGGTCAGGGCGCCGTTCACCGTCACCCGGCCCTCCTCGATCCAGGCCTGGACCCGGGTCCGCGAGAGGGTGGGGATGTACGACAAGCGTTTCCAGAGGGCGCGGTCGAGGCGCTCCCGGGCCTCGGCGCGCTCGGCGCGGAAGACCTTCGTCTCGACGCTCAGGGCGTCACCCCCGCTGTGCCCGTGCTCCTCGGCGTGTTGTCCACACTCGTATGATAGTTTGCAGGGTGCCGTCCTGAAGGGAAAGGCTTGCCATGTCTGCTACGGCTCTCCTCCTCCTCAGCCTTGCCGCCCCTGGACCCGTCCGCGCCGCGCAGTGGGTGCCGGTCGGGCCGGCCGGCGGGAGCGTGCGCGTCCTCGCCGCGGCCCCCTCCGACTCCCGGGTGATCTATGCCGCCACCGGCACCCCGGGCACGCCGGGCCTCTACCGGAGCGGCGACGGCGGGACCACCTGGCAGGCCCTCGCGCTCGGCAGCGGAGCGCCGCGGATCGCCCCCCGTCGCTTCGTCGTCGATCCAGCCAACCCGCGGCACCTCGTGGCGGGGCTCTACGATGCCGGAACGCCGGATGCCGAGGAGGCGCCGGAGGAACGTTTCGCCGGGGTGTTCGAGAGCGCCGACGGCGGCCTCTCCTGGGCGCCCGCCTCCCGCGGGCTGCCGCGGCCCGCGGGGCGCGCCGTCCTCGTCCGCCGCCTCGCCTTCGGTCCGCACGACCCGGCAGACCTCTTTGCCGCGACCTACCAGGGCCTCTACGTGCGCCGCCACGGCGATCCGGTCTGGCGTCTCCTCGCCTTTCCGGGCGTGGGGGTCGAAGAGGTCGCCGTCGACCCGAGCGCCACGGGGCACCTCCTGGCCGGGATCAACGACTTCCCCGGCGTCTTCCAGAGCACCGACGGAGGCCGGACCTGGGCCGCCGCCCAGACCCCCAACTTCGGCCCCATGGATCTCATGGTCTTCGATCGCGCCCGCCCCTCCCGGGTGTACGGCTTCTTCCTCCTGGGCCTGGAGCTCTACCGCAGCGACGACGGGGGCGGGAGCTGGCGGCGGACGGCGAGCAACCCCCCCCTCCCCGGCGGCACGCCGGTGACCGCCCGGGCGCTGGCGGCCGGCGCCGACGGCGTCCTCTACTCCGCCAACGGCAGCGGCGTCTATGCCAGCACCGACGGCGACACCTGGTCGCCGGCGATCGCCCCGGTCACCTACGACACCCGGCCGCGCGACGCGGTCACCGAGCTCCTCGTCCTCCCCGGTCCTCCCGCGGTGGCGCTCGCCGCGGGCGAGCGCGGGCTCTGGCGCTCGACCGACCGCGGAGCGTCGTGGCGGCCGTCGAGCGCCGGCATCGCGGCGCACTGGCCGCGGTCCCTCCTGGTCGACGGCGACGCCGCGGGAACGGTGCTGGCGGGCGACGTCGGCCTCTTCCGCAGCGCCGACCAGGGCGCCACCTGGCAGCTCGTCAGCCAGGCCCTCGCTCCCTTCATCCGCCCCGGCGAGCCGTCCTTCGCCTCGCCGGTCCTCGCCGCCGCCCCCTCCGACCCCGACGTCCTCTACGCCAACCTCGCCTACGTCTCCTACGACCGCACCCCCAACGGCACCGCCTTCGCCCGCAGCCTCGACGCCGGCCGCACCTGGAGCGTCGTCAACCAGAGTGTCCTGGCGGGCGCGATCGCGGTGCACCCGACCCGTCCGGACACGGTCTACGTCGCGGGCCCGGGCCTCGGCGGCCCGTTCGGGAGCTGCAACCTCCTCTCCAGCACGGATGGCGGCCGGCACTTCCAATGCGGGTCGGTCAACCTGCCTCTGGGACTGGCGATCGATCCCACCCGGCCGGACCGGCTCGTCGGCGTCTCCGGCGAAGGCTACGCCCTGCGCAGCGACGATGCCGGGGCGAGCTGGACCGCGATCGCCCTCCCCCCCGCGCCGGCCCTCCGTCTGCTCTCGCTGGCGCTCGATCCGGTCGACTCCAACGTGTTTTTCTTCGGCAGCCAAGACGGCGTCTACTGGACGGTCGACGGCGGGCTCACCCTGCGGCCGCGCCGCCGGGGTCTCCCGAGCGGCGGGGCGGTCCGTTCGCTGGTGATCGATCCCGCCAACCCCGCGATCCTCTACGCCGGAGTGGGCGACGACATGGGCGATGCCCCCCAGCCCCCCCAGCCCGTCACCGGCGTCTACCGCAGCACCGACCGCGGGGGGACCTGGAGCCTCCTCGGCGCGGGTCTCCCCGAGTCGTTCACCGGCCGCCTGGCGCTCGACGCGCGCCACGGCCTCCTCTATGCCGCCACCCGCGGCCTCGGCCTCTACCGGCTCGCCCTGCCCTAGGAGCCTGCGCGGCAGAAAATGAGGGCAGGGTTAGGACTGCTGGCCCCCATTTTGTGCCGCCAAGGAGGATCAA
>Ga0137403_10000756_pt1 | contig 41458 bp, 50 predicted proteins | sample CZOMad2_1_16fung_FD_122057 | JGI IMG/M metagenome (GOLD analysis project Ga0137403, IMG submission 122057) | Vadose zone soil fungal communities from Angelo Coast Range Reserve, California, USA - CZOMad2_1_16fungal (Hybrid Assembly) | ecosystem: Environmental > Terrestrial > Soil > Vadose zone...
GCATGACCTTTGGAAGAGTTCAGCTATCTTAAAGGACATCCCACCCTCCTGCCTATTCAAAATGGCCAAAGTCCAGTGTGAACATCCATGCCAATGAAGAGTTAGATTAGCCCGCCATGTATTGAATCAATAATGCCTAATCTTTCCGAATGAAAATTGGTGTTCTAATCTTCTCTGATATGCATATATTTATTTCATTATTAATCAGTCATGTATTGTTATATAGTGTCTTCAACTTTTTCAGCAGGAAATATTGGCTATGAAAATGCACCTGGAAAATTCGCACGCTATCCGATATATTTCTATGCATCGCAAAATGGGGTAGTGCTCGTACCTTCGCCCGCCTAGGTTAATCAAGGATACCCGATGAGGTTTTCCCAGAGACAAGGCCACAAGCTTATCAAAAGCGTTATACAAATTGACTCCATGGATGCAGACCTATGAAATAGCCTCTGGAATGCAGTCTACATATACTATTTCGACGTTAAAGTTAATAATGACGTTCTTTCTAGCAATCGAAAATTATATATGCTGATTCAGATTTTATGGACCGACTATTTTATATATAAGATTACTGATCTACATTGGAAATGGAAGGAAACACTGGAAATCATACATCACTATTTTTTTACATCCCAATGGTATGAAGTTTGCGATTTTATTGAGTTCATTGCCAATTTAGACTCTGCTGATTACGAAGTTACAAGAATTCGGTTTATGGATTTATGCGATGAATATTTAGAAAGGGAACTTTCTGGATATAGATTTGTAAGCGACCAGATCGTCCCGATTACATCAGAAGAGGAAATCTCATCCATAGAGAAAGCACTGGAAGACACTACTAAGCTAAAAGCCGTGAATACGCATTTACATACAGCCCTTGGTTTATTTGCCGATAGAAAGGCGCCAGATTACAGAAATTCCATTAAAGAATCCATTAGTGCCGTCGAGGCAATTTGTGGAATGATTGCTGGCAAACCTACATCATTAGGCAATGCTTTAAGGGAAATAGAACGTAAAACGAAAATACAAATACACACAGCTTTGAAGAAGTCTTTTGACAGCTTGTATGGATATGCAAGTAATGCCGATGGAATAAGGCATGCCTTATTAGATGAACCTAATCTAGATTCCGAAGATGCTAAATTTATGCTGGTATCGTGCTCAGCGTTTATTAATTATCTTATAACGAAGGCATCCAAGGCAGGAATTAAGTTGTAATCTTCTGTCTTCACATCAGGAACTATTTAAGATATGCCAGCTCGCCCAATTTCCAGACATCACGCCATGGTATTCAATTAGCGAAGCATCAATATAGACAATCAGGTATTATTTCATTTCCGTTAATCCCTCATTAACCTCTGCAGAGTATTCTTTCCACCATTTTTCAAAACCATCAACATTAAAAACACCTCTAACGCCTGATCCCGTGACAGACTTAAATGATTCCGTTGCATACTTACGAACTTCCAAATGTTTATCTGTACGAGCAAGGTGTAAAAGAGCTTCAGGAGCACCTGTTTCTCTTCGTTGTCCTAGCAGCCTTGCCGATATTGCTCTGATTTCCAAATGTGGGTCAGAAATCGCGTACAAGACTAAATCGCTCGTAGAATTTTCTTGATCTTTCTTTGTTGTACCATCTTTCGATGTTACTGTAAATGATCCTGAATCAGTTCTTGACATAAGCGTCCAGAAAGATACAACTCTCCTATACTCTGCAATTGCCGCTGCTTTAGTAGTTAGATCAGCTGAATCTTTAGAAAGAATTTGAAGCTCATCTAATGCTTCGCTATCACCATCTGATATTGCCCTATCGCCAAGAACTGTGAGGTCGTTTCGCTTCTTAAGACGAGATACCTCTTCTGAAAGTGTTTGATATTGATTCTGAAAATCAGACTTTAAGTTATCAAGAAATCCCTGAAAGTTCTGGACTTGCTTTGTCGTTTCATCGTAAAACCGTGTAACCTCTGGCTGTATTTCATTGGTTAGCATCTCGCTTGCCCGTGTCTTCGCTACGTCTTGAAACGTTTCGCGGACATATGGTTCTGCGAATTTCTGGCTCACAAGTTCATTGACTCTGTTTCTAATAGTCACATAACTTGCCCCAAGAAGTGCGAGAAGTAACGAGACAAAGCATGCCACTATCCAAAAACTCTTAAGAATTCCACAGGTAACGGGTCCCCGCAGCCGATCTGCAAGGCGGTCCAGTTGCTCTTGACTCAGCTCCGGAGCCTGAGTAGGGGTACTCAATGGATTATGACACCTCGGGCAAGCTATTAATCGATCGTCGTCTATCAGATGCTGACAGGTGTGGCAGCGCCAAGACAAAGATTTCTCCATAGGCTAAACAATTATATCCTACATAGTCCCAACGATTTTGACAAAAGTAACTCAAAATCGTAGCATATGGCGTCTATATTTTGTAGGTACATAAATCCCTTCTTCACTCAATTTAAAGTAGCCAGTACCTTCTAAATCTTTTCCAAAGAGAGCATTTATCAGCATTCCATAACAAACGTCTATATACATTACACGTGGATTAATAACTATTAATTTCTCTAGGAGATTTCTTGCTTTCTCTCCTACCTCTTGCCAGGATGAGTCTCCTCTTTCTTTAAGACACCAAGTTAATGCTACGTAGGCATAAGGGACTTTCGGATAATACCTTATAAGTTCTCTTATTCCTTTAATATATTCATCGTCAACACACTTATAGGACCACCAAAGCTGAATGAAAGGCCTTCCTGTGTAAAGATTTCCTTATAGCGTTCCTCCATACGCCCGCCTCCATCTGACTGAACACCCATGCTATCCTTTGCTATCCTTCCTATAGGGGTTATCATAACCCATTTCCGTAATGATTCTCTTTCTTCAAGCGTCATTATCTTTGTTTGTGAATCATGAAGTGTCTCGTCAGCTAGTTTCCTTGCATGATATGTCAAAAGGAGAGCAAATAAGGCAATAATTGAAACAATTGGTATAAGGTAAAAGCTTATAGTATCAAACCACCATTCTGGTTCCCAATTAAAGACTTTTTCTATCCTTCGCCTTACAACCGGAGGCCGAAGACACTGAAGAACCGCGCCGACTAGAATACTCAGAATACCAAGCCATAACATAAACATCTTATATAGCCTCAGTATAGGATATCTCTCAATTCAAGATGATAAATGTATGATCCTTAGATAGCTTTAAACTCCTTCATATCCGATTTAATTATACGTATATTCTCAGCTATATCATCCTCTACGCTCTTCAAAAGTTTAGAAATTATCACAAGTGATGTAATGAGGATACTATACATCTTTTTCCTATCTTCATTGGTGATACTCTTGTCTTTAGTTTTTATTTCAAAGGAATTTCCTAAAGCTGCTAATGCGGACACAGTACCAAAAAAATCCTGAATTAAATGCTGATTACCAATATCCTCTTTAATATCGAAATAAAGAGAAACTGAAGCTGTATCGTAGGATTTTGCTCGTTCAACTAAACCACTAAATTCTTTCGTGATATTCAGCAATACATCCATATCAAATGATAATTTATACCTAATTGCATGCAGGAGTGTATCTATAATCTCACGTATCATATAAAAAATTACCTTCACTTGAGTAAATTGAGCTATAGCAGCCTCAGCAATCCTAATCTTTTTATCAAATAAGTCTTTCTGGGTTAAATTCTCTCGATGATATCGATGTTCTTGTTTTTTCGCAACTATGTCAAAAATGCTCTTAAGAACAACACCTACTACTGATCCGGTTAAACCCGCGGATAGTATCTCATTCATATGCTTTTCTCCATGTTAGATTGAAGACGATGAAGACAAGCCATGGTGAAGATATCAGAAAGAAAAGAGCTAGTCAACAACGGACAATACAAAACCCCGAGAAGTATCTAGCATTACTCATTTCGATATAAAATTATAAATTCTATTTAATATTACTAAATATTATTCTATCTGTCTCAATATAAATATTTTTTTGACCAATATTCGCCGTGTTTCCATTTATGATGTTAACTTCTTTTCCCCACAAAATACTTTACGAAGGCTTTGATGCTGAGAACGTACAACAACACGGGTATAAGGCAGCGTTTAAATGATCATTATTTGAATGCTACTGAAACGTGCCAGAGTGTACACAAAGATGTAAGGGAGTATTTCAAGAATACATCAACTCATGAATTTGTACAGTCACTTAGCAAAAGGAGGGGAATTCCCATCATTTTAAATGGACAGGGAAATCAAGCACTTGTTGAAAAGCGCGTAGGGCGGAATGGAGCGACATGGGTACACCCGCATGTAGCTGTTAATTTGGCACAATGGGCAGGCCCTGAGTTTGCTGTACAAGTCTCGGAATGGGTATTTGATTGGCTTGAGACAAAGCAGAATCCTATTCATGCCGCTCCCACTACTCCTGAGCCTAGCAACCTCACTTGTTACCCAATGCTTGAATCGTACTTGGCGATTTCCAATAACTCCATGGAGAGTCCCTGGTCGCCCTTGAGGGTATCGTCCACGACGAAGTAGTCTAGGTGAAACCAGTGGATCGGAGGCTCCCCCCCGCTGACCACTGTGGCGAATGCCAAGACGAGCCAACAGCCGATTCTGAACAAGAGAAGCCAATCCCGATGTCGGTCATTTAGGCGCATACCCCTCCCCTCCGGCCAATCTGCCTGACCTCACCTGAAAACGTCCCAGTCTGTCTGTGCCTGAGCGGGAAGGGGTCGCTCGGGGGGACATATCCGCTGACAAGTAGGGCATTGGAAACTCTCTTGGCTTCTTTCGGTTCCTCGGTAACCGATACCTAACATAATTTGGGGCGGAAACGTGCAATGGCAGAGAGGGTGACCAAGCTTCTGAGCAATCTCGGGAGTCTGCAACTCTGTTAATCTTGCTCTGTCGAAAACCTCAGGCCACAGCCTTGGAGAGCCGATGGGACATGAGATGCACCGACAGCCCCAGTTGAACGGCCCGATACAGGTTGTAGGTCACGCCGCGCAGCAGGGTCTGTTTGACCTGTTGCCAGTAGTTACGCGCCGTGACGGCCCCGCCAAACCGGCGCTTGACGACCGAGATGAACGTCTCGACTTTCCACCGCTGGCCATAGGCCTTGCGGGGAAAAGCCAGTTGGAGCTGGCGGCGGTAGGGATGCCGCGTCAGGCCACGGGCTGGCCGCCCCGCGACGGGTGGAATAATACTCTCGATGCCCAAGTCCTCTCGCAGCCAGCGGTGGTTCGCCTCGGAATCGTAGCCGCCATCGGCCAGCAGACGCGTAAAGGGCAGCCGGGCTAGGGTTTGCTCCACGAGGGGGCGAAACTCCGCATGGTCCCCGCGCGGCCCGCGATCGGCGACTTGCCCACACAGCACCAGAGGATCGGTCCAGACCGCGACCGACCATTTCAGCCACGTGCGGGCGCGGTGGCGTTTACCGGCCCGCAGTTGGAAGTAGGGGCTGGCCGGGGCCCGCGCAAAGCCCGTAGAATCCACGGCGACCGTGCAGGAGCGCGGGGAGGCCGCGCGTTGGCACAATCGGACGGTCGCCGTCAGGATCCGCGCCAGCAAGCGTGGTGTAACCTTATGGCGGCTGAACCACTACAGCGTGGAATGGTCAGGCACCGCGTGTAGCCCAAGGGCCGCCCGAAGCTCTTGGGCACTGGCCAGTAGGGCTTCAGCACTCCGATAGTCCAGGTGCAAATATTCCTTCAGGCAGAGACAAGCCAATAACGAGGGTTGCGTATACCGCTTTGGGGCAAATGGACTGGCGTAGTCGGGCATCTGTGTTCGCGCCATCTGTAGAGCCAAGCGGGCTAAGCTGAGTAAATTATAGCGTGTCATGGTGTATCACCTCCTTAGCCCTGAATATAAGCCGGGGAGCGGAAGTTTTCGACAGAGCATGTTAATCTGACTTTTTCCTCAGCCTCTTTGAGCTTGTGTTCTAGCTCGGTCTTATGTTGGCCATTCGGTAGCATACTTGCGGTATCTTTCCCAGCACTAACCAGATCTCTCAGTATGCTCATGCTGCTTTTGATGAGATTCACCCATGAAGTGATATCCCGGATCTCCATTATCTAAGCTCCTCCACCTAAGCCAGCAGATTCCTGATGGTGCCTTTCTGCCATCGCCCAGGGCCGCGGCTCATGGTCCCCTCCGAATATTGCAGACATCTACGTTGGTAGGGACGCTTTACGCCGTCGCCTCCGGCCAGAAGTCCGCCGCCAGCACCTGCTCGATTGGCCACGGGCAGACCTCCGGAAAGGTCACGAGCGGCAGGTCGGTATCGATGGCGGCGTCCTCGCGGATCGCTCCATACGCCTCGTCCAGGTAGTCCGCCGGGTGATGCTGCAACCCTGGATTGCGCCGCAGATACTTGGCGAGCTCGCGGCGGGCGTGCCGGATGGTCAGGCGCCAGCCCCGACGCGGCTCCTGAGCCGGATCATAGCGCCACTTGAGGAGGTGCAGCAGGAGGCGCTCCAGATGGCTCTCGATCGCATGCTGCACATTGCTGCCCAAGTCTTCGATCTCCTCCGCCAGGTGGTCGATGTCGAGCGAGGCTATATCCTTGGCCCGCAGTGCCGCGGCCTGCTGCTTGGTCCAGGTGTAGAAATCCGTGTCATAGTCGCTCATCGGCTCACCTCTGGCGGGAGAAAGTCCGCGCTCCCGGTCGCCCCCGCAAACCGCAGCCCGTGGTCGCCAGGGTACGGTCGGCGGTGGTCGTGATCCATCAGCCGGATGGCCTTGGGAATACCCTCGGGGAACGCCTCATAGGCCGTGATATCCCGCCGGTCACGATGAAACCGCGTACACCACGCGCACAGATTGGCAATAGTCGTCATCCGTCCTCCTCCTCGGCTTCCTTGGGGAATCGCAGGAAATACCGATAATCCCCACGCCGCACCGAGCTATGGCCCAGCTTCCCGGACAACTCCCACAGGACGAGATGATCGTCCTCGCCCGGCCACGGCGGGCCGTAATAGAGAGAATCGGGGTGCTGAATCCAGGCTGGCGAAATGCTGCTCCAGATCGTCCCAGAGCGGCACTCGTCTTTCGCATTCCGTGCAGATGATCGTCGGCTTCGCTGCCTTGCCTCGCAGACCTTTGAACAGCGAGGTCGTCCCCGTTCCCACCGCGTTTTTTTCCAGCCACGCGTCGAGCCGTTTCATCGCCACCTCGCGGTTGCCGACGGGCGTGCCGCAGTCGGGGCAGACGTAGTGGCGAAGCCGCACCACCTCGCGAGCTTTCTGCAGCGGGTGTTCGTGGACGTATTTGCTGAAGATGATCTTCTCCTCCACCGGAATCGTCGGATCGAAATAGACCTCCAGTTCGCCCGCACCTTCCGCCCGGCGGGTCAGCTTCACACCCAGTTGCTTCCCGGTGAGAGTCTTGAAGTCGGCGGCGTAACGCCGGAGCTGATCCTCCTCGAAGGGCCGCGTGTGATGCAGCCGCACCACCAGCGTAGCGTAGAGGATCGCTTGCTTGAGTTCTTCGCAATGAGTTCTTCGCAACCGAGCTTGGTCTTGGCGCCGGTTTCCAGAAAGTCGAGGTAGCCGCGTTCATTCCTGAAGCCTTCGACCTGGCTCCGGCTGACGCGCAGGCCGCCAGCGTCCACGCGCCCAGCAACCAACAGCTTGAAGAATGGGTTGCGCGAGGCGCGGGTGAGATCGCGGTCCCACTGCCCCAGCGTCTCGAACTCGTCGACCCGCAGGGGAATGAAGCGACGCTCCTGGTTCAGCGGATCGCGAAACCGGAATGTCTGGCTCTCCAACGTCGCCCAGTCGGAGCCGAACGCATGCGTCGACATGCAGAGCACCAGCACGCGGGAGTGCTCCAACCCGTCCTCGATCTTCGCTGGGATGCTGTCGCCGGGCTTGATCTCCCAGTCATCGAGCCACACGCGCAGGCCGTCCGCCCGCAATCGCTCCGCGACCGAGCGCACGGCCGCCCTGTCCTCCGAGCTGTGACTCAGAAAGACGTCGTAAGTGAAATCGTCAGCCATTCTCCACCTTTGGCGCCGCGCTCCCCTGTTGGCCGGCAAGACCGGCATGAAGCGGCGCTTGGCGTTTGACGGATCACAAAACGGCATGGTACGGCGCTCCAGACTTACTCAGTCTGACCGCAACGCCGCCGGCGACAAGCAAAGGACCAGCGTGTGCGCCGCCTCCAGCCTGTGCTCTATGACCACGGAAATGTCGCCTCAGACTTGACAAACCATGAGTCGAGCAAGACCTTCACCCGACCGCCAGCAACCGTTCCACCGAGCGCCACACCTACCGCTTGTCCTTCGCGTTGTGGTTCAGGAAGACATCGAAGGATAATCGTTCACACCTACGCGTCAAGCGTAGTTCCGGCGTCTGCGGTTGGTCCATTCAGGTATCATTGGTGGATTCCTACTCAATTCCAAAACCAGTAATTTTAGCTATACACCAGGGCAGGACGGCCGATTGGCCCAAGTATGCGAGTGCAGAAACTCCATGTCAACGGCAATTATTGTGCCCATGTGAGTGGGAGGCGCTGACTCGCTGATGGCATACTGGTGGCATATAGGTTGCCGATCGTACTGTGTTCTATGCGCGTGGGCCTGATGGGGCACGTGATGCCGTGGGTAGACTTCGACCCTTATGAGGATTTACAATGCGGTTCTAGATCGGTTTGGTGCCACAAACCTCGGCGGACGGCATAGGCACGATGAAGGAGGCGAAGCATGTCTGGACTGGATGGCAAAGTTGCCTTGATTACAGGGGCCGGCGGGATGCGCGGTGTCGGCCGTGCCACGGCTTTGAAGCTGGCACAGCAGGGTGCGGACGTGGCCCTAACGGATGTCCATCGCGAACCGGAGGACCTCCCACCCGGAGAAATACGGCTCGGCTGGCGCGGACTCGACAGTGTGGCCGAGGAGGTACAGGCGGTGGGCAGACGCTGCTTTACCAGCCCCTGCGACCTAGGCCGGCCTGACCAGGTCCAACAGTTGGTCCAGCAGGTGGTTGGGCACTATGGTCGCATCGATATCCTGGTCAACAACGCGCGGGCCATCATCGGCAGGGACAAAGTCCCTGTCACCGAGCTTCCGGAGGAGGTCTGGCAGCATTTTCTGGCGATCAATACCACGGCGGTGTTCCTCCTGACCAAGCTGGTAGGCCGGGAAATGATTCGTCAGGGCCGTGGTGGTCGGATCATCAACATCGCCTCCAACGCCGCTAAACAAGCCAGCGCTAGGGGTGCTGCCTACTCGACTTCCAAATTCGCGGTCCTGGGGCTCACCCAGGCTTCGGCGCTGGACCTGGCGCCCCACAGCATCACGGTGAACGCCGTTTGTCCAGGACCGATCAACACCGATCGACTGAGCTATTGGGAGCGCGCCAGGGCTGAGGAGGAAGGTATTCCGCTGGAAGACTTCCGGGCCAGGATTGTCAAAGAGGCGGGGCAGACAACTCCGCTGGGACGCATAGCAGAAGCAGAGGATGTTGCCAATATGGTCAGCTTCTTGGCCTCAGAAGAGGCTGCCTTCATTACTGGCCAGGCCTACAACGTCAATGGCGGCCTACTCTTCCACTAAATCGAACCACACGCTATTGGGACATCCACGTTCGCAGTCCCTGGCAAAATCCCCCCTGCCCCCCTTTGTCAAAGGGGGGAGAAGCACTGGGGAATTTGTCTCCGTAGATCATGTGTGTAAATCTTGTGTGGTCTGATGTAGGAAGGCTGTGTGAAGCACCCCCACAGATGTGGCATCCTCCTTTGCCACAAGGAGGATGCCTGTGGATGTGCATGCCTGTTCGGCTGAGTTGCCCACGTTGGATAAGGGGAACGACACCAGACCTATGCGCGAGAGGCATGCGCAGCGAACTGGCTGGCACCTAAATCTCAAGCCCTCGTCCGGTACACAGGCTAGCCGAGAAACGCCGGCATCACCTCACGCGCGAAGCGACGCAAGGAGGCTGGTCCGCCTGCGCTGTTGATCAGCACATAGGCCGCGCCAACGTCGCGCAGTGCCTGCAGCTTGACGGCAATGTCGTCGGGCGTGCCGTAGAGAGTCCCGGCCTCAGCGACCTCGCGCACCTCGTCTTCAGACATGACCTTTTTCTGATTTTGCGCGTCCGGAGGTTGCGACAACCGCTCAACGCGTCGACGCCCCGCCATGCGATTTTCGATCGCCTTCTCGTACTCCTGCCGGTTCATGACCACGTTGAGTGAGCGGGCGACTCCTACGGTCATCGGGTCAAATGTGCGACCAGATGCCTCCACCTCTGACTTGAAGAGGGCAATCTGCTCGGCGATCTGGGCCAGGGAGGAAAATTGGCCCAGCAGCAGATTGAAGCCATTTGCCGCCACTTTTTTGATGGACCCAGGGCTTCCGGCACCCATCCAGATTGGCGGATGGGGCTTCTGGACTGTCGGGGGTTCCACCACGATGTTGTCGAACTGCCAGTACTGGCCGCGATGCGACCACGGTGTGTCCGAGGTCCAGGCCTTGATCATCACCTCTAAGACTTCGTCGAAGCGTGGTTCTGCCTCCTCCATGGGGACACAGAACCCGGAGAATTCATTATACCGGTAGCCCTTACCGATGCCGAAATCAAACCGGCCGCCCGACAACAAATCGAGGGTAGAGGCCTGTTCGGCTAGCAGCACGGGGTTGTGCCAGGGGAGCACCAGCACCGCAGTGCCGAGTCGCAAGGTCTTGGTGTGCGCCCCGATCCAGGTTAAGAGGTTTAGGGACGCGGACACTTGGCCAAACCCGGTGAAATGGTGTTCGACGATGAATGAGCTGTGAAAGCCAAGTGCCTCAGCCGCGACATTGTATTCGACGAAATCCCTAAAGCCCGCTGCACTGTCGACGTCAGGGCCGCCCCGTCTTGCCTGGGCACTCCCGAATAGTCCAAACTGCATGATCCCCTCCTAACGTGCGTCCGCCGCACAACCATGTCAACACCGGGGCCGCCACCGCTGCGCCAATCAGAGACAGCAACATAAATGTGCGCACTATACCAGAGACATGCCGACCCCGCAACGAGAGGCGTCATGATGCCGACAGTACCGCACGGGCGTCAGCGAGGCGACGCTTGGCCTCGTGGTACATGGCAGCCGGCAGCGGCCCTTGCAACACCGCCGCGACATTCTCCTGGAGGTGCGTCGGGTTGAGCGTCCCCACGATGGTGGTATGCACGTCCGGGCTGGTGATGGTGAAGCGCAGCATGAACTCCGTGGCGGACATGCCCTCCAGTAACTCATCCAGCTGCGCCTGCTCCCAGAGCTTCCAGACGTCGGCCGAGCCCTGCCCCGCACCTGGCTCGCCGCGGGCCACGCCGCCGCGGATGACGATGCCCGCCCCGGCCTGTGCCGCTTCGGCGATGGCTGCCTCATGCTCTGGCTGCAGGGCTGAATACGGAATTTGGAAGACGTCGAACACGCCCATCTGGATGTGGTCGATGAGGTTCGGCAGAATCGAGGAAACGCCCAGGAAGCGAATCTTCCCGACTTGCTTGAGGTCCTGGAGCGTTTGGATGGCCCCCTCGCGCTCCAGCACCTCCTTGGCCGGGCTGAAGTGAAACTGGAGCACGTCCAGGTAGTCGGTCTGCATACGCCGCAGGCTCTGGTTAACTGCGTCGATGATATGCTGACGGCTGTAATCGTGGAGTCGGGGTAGCGGGGTGCCGTATCGCGTGCGCTCGCTCGGCGTGAACCGGCTCACGTCCAGCGGGCAGCCGCACTTGGAGGCCAGGAAAAACTCGTGACGGCGGCCGGCGATGCACCGGCCAATGTGCTCTTCGGCTTCGCCATAGTCCACGGCGACGTCGATATAGTTGATGCCAGCGTCCAGCACCGCGTGCAGGATGCGCTCGGGCTGGCCTGACGTGAGCGGCCGGCCGACGCCCGCGACCATGCCACGCAGCTCCAGCGCGCCGAAGCCAAGGGTGGTCACCTGCAGTCCGGTCCGTCCAAGAGTTCTTTTGGGGAGGTCTGGCATATCTGGCTCCTCAACCTGGCACCTATGCCCAGCATGTGCGAGAGACGACAGCTATAGCTACGGTCGGCACTGCGCCAGCAGCTCATTGACCTCCGCCAGTTCGGCCTGACTCAAGCTCCAGGATGCGGCTTTGACATTTTCCAGCACGTGTTCCAGGCGGGTCGCGCCAGAGATCACTGAGCAGACCTGGGGTTGTGCCAGCAGCCAGGCCTGCGCCAGCTCGTTCAAACCCCGACCGCGCGCCGCGGCCCACACCGTCAAGGCTTCCACCGTGGCATAATGGGCATCAGTCAGATAGTGTTGCATGCGTGCTGCATCCCTCGCGCCACGCGACCCGGGCGGCGGAGGTTCGCCACGTTTATACTTGCCAGTCAAGAAGCCACCTGCCAGCGGATGGTAGGGGATAAAGCCGACGCCGTGGGCGTGACAATACGACAGCACCTCGCGCTCGACCTGTCGGTCCAGCATGTTGTACCGGGATTGCAGGACGACAAACGGCGTCCAGCCACGCACCTCGGCCAGGAGGTTGGCCTGCGCCAGCTGCCATGAAGCATACTCCGACGCCCCCACATAGCACACCTTTCCGAGCCGGAGCAAATCATCCAGCGCTCGCAAGGTCTCCTCGATGGGGGTGGTATCATCCCAGCGATGCGCGTAATACAGGTCGATGTGATCCGTCTGCAGGCGACGCAGGCTGTTCTCGAACGCCTGCAGCAGGTGATACCGCGAAGCCCCGCGGTCGTTGGGCCCATTGCCAATGGGTAAGGCGGCCTTCGTGGCCAGAATAAAACGCTCCCGACGCCCCTTGAGGGCGTGCCCCAGGGTTTCCTCACAGCGGCCACGGACGTAGGTGTTGGCGGCATCGATGAAGTTGATGCCCAAATCAAGGGCCACATCGATGATCTTGTTGACCTCTTCCTGCGGGAGTTGATCGGTCCCAAACCGATTTGTGCCGAGGCCAATGCTGGACACCCGCACTCCGGCACGCCCTAACTGTCGATATTCCATAGCCACGTCCATCACTCCGAGGCTCTGGCATCGGCGCGGCGCAGGCGGCGGACCAGCACCGGAAGCATCTGGACGGCGATCTGCGGACGACGCTGTAAGGTCTCCAGAAACTCCGCCCGGCCGATCGCCACGCACTCGGTCGCTTCGAGGGCCCAAATTGAGGCTGAGCGGGGATGATCATCGATCACCGCCATCTCGCCAAAGAACTCACCCGCGCCCAGCGTCGTCAGGACTGTCGGATGCGCACTGGCCTCCCCTTTCACGACCTCGACTTGTCCGGAGGCGATGATGAAACATCCGGTGGCCGTATCGCCTTCGCGGACGATGAGCTCACCGGGCTGGTAGGCACGGATGCGAGCGGTTTCACCGAGATGCTCGCGATCTTCCTGGTTGAGCGCTGCGAACAATGGGGCCTGGGCCAATAAGGCAGAGACTCTGGCGGCATAGAGCCGACTGTGTTGACGGGGGATGACGAGGACAGGAACGCCGGCCGCTTGGACAACCCCCTCCACCACGCTGCCGACGAACCAGCGCGCCAGCGCTGAGCGACCGTGGGTGGTGAGCACCACGAGGCTGTGCGGTGTCTGGCTCGCTAGGCTGAGGATATACTCCACCGGCGGGCCATCAAACGTTCGCGACTGCACGGCTATACCTGCCGAGCGCAGCTTTTCGGTTAAACTTCCAAGGTAGGTCCTGGCTTCGACCTCGCCGGTCGGGGGAGACTGTTCATCCACAATCGCTCCTGGAAAAGGCACGGCGCGCGCCAGCATGACCTCCGCGGTCAGTCGTTGCGCCAGGTCTTCGGCGAACGGCAGGGCGGCTTCGGCGAGGGCGGAGCCATCCAGGGGGACGATGAGTGTGGATGGAGGCTGAGGTAGAGAAGCTGACAGCTCAGCGGCCAGGGATGGGATCAACAACAAAGGAATCTGCGAGGCGTGGAAGACCTTGTCGGTGACGCGGCCCAGTGTCCCACGCCCAATACTTTGCTTGGTGGAGGTGGAGAGTACGATCAGGTCGCATCCCTGGCTTTCAGCCACCCCGAGGATCTCCTCCGCTGGCCTGCCAGCCGTGATGGCCATGGTGGCCTGCACACCCTCATGGTGCAAACGATCGACCGCCTGTTGGAGTTGTTGTTCGACATCCCCTCGCCCGCGGGCCGACGAAGCCACCCGCAGGTCGACAATCGAAAGTAGCAGAATCGGGCTATGGAGACGATTGGCCAACCCGGAGGCATAGGGGAGGATTCTGTCGGCTTGGGCCGAACCATCGAGTGGCACCAGCATGCGCTGAAACATCTCACACCCCTGCGGCACACACAGCCGGCTCGCATCGAAAACCTACCCATGATGATATCTACATGGCTCTCCAACCTTAACACACTCCTCAGCAGGGGACAACTGACCTCTCAAGACGAGATGCACTTCGGGGTCTTGCACGGACTCTGAGCAGGACACTCGCATCGCGGTGAGGAGCCCGACAGCGGGCCAAGGTTTTCGCTTGACACCAAACCATGTCTGGAGTAGTCCAAATCATCTTCCCCGTACCTGTCAGGACTGTTCCAGACATCGACGCGAGGATAGCAAGAGGAGATGTGGGCATGAAGCGAGTGATCAATGAATTCAGTCAAGCCGTTTTCAACCTCCCGTGGTTAGTGGCCCAGGAGGAGGGGCTCTTCGCACAGGAAGACATCGAGGTGGAGTTTCTGCGCGCGCGCCAATGGGACACCACGCGTGCGCCGGAGCCCGATCCTCAGCAAGTCGATCCCTTCTGGCGGCATGCGCCGTTCGAGGAACGAGCCGCCGCCGCCTTCAATGCCTGCGAGTGGGGGCAGGTGCATCGTTCAAAGATCAGCGCCGTGGGCGGGAGAATCATCCAGTTGCGGGCCGCTGTGGCCTGTCAGGCGATCTTCGTACGCCCTGATTCCGTCATCACCCATCCCCAGGCCCTGCGCCACAAGACGATCGCCGTCAACTTTCATGCGGGTTCCCACTATTTGACCCTGCAGTTGCTGGAAGGCTTCATGGAGCGGGCAGAGATCCGCGTCGTGCACCTCGGCCAGGCTGAGCGTCGCTATCAGGCCATGCGCGACGGCGAGGTGGACGCGGCGATGTTGATGGAGCCCTATATCGCCCTGGCGGAAAAACAGGGCTGTCACGAAGTTATCGCCGGCTTCTACGTGGGCTCCGAGATGTTCGCGCCCGACGTGGACGCCGAGACTGCCGCAGCCCTGAATCGGGCGATCATCGAGGCAGTCTCCCTGCTGAATGCGGATAAGCGGAGATATCTGCATCATCTCATCGCCGACCTGTCAGCAGAGCACCAGGCCTTGCTGGCCCCGGAAGACTTTCACCTGCCCCGACTGCGCTACGTGGAGCCGCGACCATATCCGGTGGAGGAGTTTGAACGCACCTACCAGTGGATGCGCAGCTGGGATTTGATCCCTGAAGGCGCCGCCTACGATCGCCTCGTCGATGCCCGTGTGGGCAGCGCGACCTGAACGTATGGCAGGGGTATTCTGAACAACATAGCTATCGGATCGGTTGTCGCCCGCGCCCATACGCCAGCGAGTGTGGCCTCGGCTATCTAAATCACTCAATATTCCTCCCTGAAAAACACCCTCCGCCGACGCTGGCATATGCCTGCATGTAGTGTGACAGGGCACGCATTGCAGCATCCATGGACTCGGACATCTGGATGCTTAAGATCTTGGGTCGAGTGAGGGATAGGGATGTGCCCCAGGGGGGATATGTACGATGATCACCCGCCTCGACGACACCGACTTTAGTGCCTCTATGTGCAGCAGGGAGCCACGCCCGTGTGGGCCAAGGACTGGATTGCATTCGACCGAGACCATCTGGTGGAGAAGATCGAAAGAGTGGGCCGTGGACAAGTCAACGACGGTCAATCCCCCGTCGATGGTGTGATATTTAAGCGGGAAGGTACTGGCTTACACTCTAGAGCAATACATCACTCTCTATCACCATACAAAGCACTTGATGATAGACTGCACCTCTGCTATGATGAGCAAGGTAAAGCCTTGAATCGCAATTCATCAACTCGTAGGAAGGGAGTACCGTATGAACGTCGTGGGATATACCCGCGTGAGTACCGAAGAACAGGCGCGGGACGGGGTGAGCTTAGGGGCACAGGAGGACAAGATCCACGCCTATGCCGTGGTGAAAGATTGGATACTCACGGAACTGATCCGGGACGCGGGGCATAGTACCAAGAGCCTCAAGCGGCCGGGCATGGCGCGACTGCTCGCCCTGGTAGAAGCCGGAGAGGTGGATGTCGTCATGGTCTACAAGCTCGACCGCCTGACCCGGAGCGTGCTGGACCTGGGCAAGCTGATGGAGCTCTTCAAGCGGAAGCGGGTGGACCTGGCCAGCCTGCAGGAATCCCTCGACGCCACGACCGCCACCGGGGGGCTGATGATGAACCTGCTGGCCTTGGTCAGCCAATGGGAACGGAAAGTCATCGGGGAGCGCACCCGTGATGCCCTGCAGCACCTGAAAGCCCAGGGCAAGCGGTATTGTCACACCGTCTACGACAATGTCGAGGTCATCACCCTTATGCATCGGCTGCGGGCGCAGATGTACTCCTACGAGCGCATCGCCGAATACTTGAATCACGAGGCGATCCCGACAGCGTTCGGGGGACCCCGGCAGGCCTTGGTGGTTTGGGGGATTATCCAGCGCACCCAGCCCAAGCACGGGAGGAAGATTGCCTGATGGCTGACGAACAACTCTTAAGCCCAGAACAAGTAGCCGAGCGCCTCCAGGTGAGCGCGTACACCGCGGTCAAATGGATGCGACAAGGTCGGATTAAAGCCCGCAAGTTCGGCAAGTTCTGGCGGGTAAAGCCTAAGGACCTGGAGGCCTTCATTGAAGGAGGCACCGAGGAGGACCGGGACGACGCGGCAGCGCTCAACGAGGCGCTGGCTGATCCCGTGCGCATTCCACACAAGCAGGTGCGCCGGGAGCTGGGCCTCTAGTGGCCTATCGCCTGGAAGACACGGCTGCTGCGCGGCGCGATTTGCAGGCCTTACCGCGGGAAATCCTCATACGTATAGAGGCCCGCATTCAGGAGTTAGCTGAGAATCCCCGACCTCGTGGCTGGGAGCGCGTGCTGGGCACACAAGGCGGCTTGCGGGTGCGCGTCGGGGCCTATCGGATTCTCTACACCGTCGATGACACCGCACAAGTCGTGACGATCGGCCGGGTGCGCCATCGGCGCGACGTGTACCGGGGACTCTAGGCATGGCGCGAGCGATCGATTGGACCCAGTACGACACCCTCAAGGCCCAGGGGCTGGCTGATCGGGAGATTGCCCGGCAGTGGGAGATCCCCTGGAGCATGTTCTGTTGGGAGAAGCAGAGGTGCAAGGGGGCACCCACTGACAGTGGACCTACTGTACACTTCAGTACACCCACCACGCGCCAGCGGTACACCCAATCCCGCCCGGGTACACCATCAAAGCCCACTCGGGTACACCGCGGTGTACCTCCCATCCAGCCCACCACGGTCCACCCGAGCACATCCGCTCCACGGTCCACCGCAGCACACCCCAGTATACCGATGCCAAATGACGTTGCCATGCGCCTCCTGTCGCTGCTCCCTGACCTCGAGGTGATCGTCGCCCGCGAGCGCGACCGGCAGCGGTTATTGAGTACACCGATCGGTACACCGCGGCACACAGTGAAAAAGACATATCTGGTGGACACGCGCTATGTCGATATCATCGAGCGCTATGCCCAGGCGGAAGGGGTGGAGCTGAAAGACGTGGTCAACCTGGCGTTTCACGACTTCTTTGAGCGGCGGCAGTATCTGCCGGTCGAGGAGTAATGAGCGATGGAACCTTTTGCGGAGGAGAACGCATGAAACCGCCAAAGCCACCGACGCCGAGGAACGTCGTCCCACGCATCGATTGGCCGAACCTGACGGATGAGGCATTGGAGGAGTTGCGCAGGCTCGTGGAAGCAGAGCGGGAACGCCGGTGGTTTGCGCGGCGGCCGCGCGCCCCGGTCGACGATCTGTACGACTCGGTCCGCGCTCCTCAGCCGGCTCACGCGGAGGCCTTCGACACCTACCACTGTCGGAGTCATGGGACGCGGCGTATCAGCCGCGGGGAACTGCGCCAGGAGGAGCGGGGTGAGACCTTCGTGTATGTGTGTACACTCTGTGGCCAGGTGGCGGACCCGACGCCGCTCTTCTAACCCGCACCAGTCCAAGCTGGGGCAGGGCCAGGTCACATTACGAGCGTGCTCATGCAAGAGGCCCTGGCGCGGTGGCTGGCGGAGGAGGATAAATAACCCTTCATGCTCAGCCCTGTCGGGGCTGCCACGAGGGCCCACGGTGAATCCACAGGAGATCACGGCCTATCTCGCTGCGTCGTGCATCGCGGTAGTGGCGACGATTAGCCGGAATGGCCATCCGCATCTGACACCGAACTGGTACCGGTACGACGGCCAGGTGTTGACCTTGGTCACCCGCAACGATCGGCTGAAATACCGCAACCTGCAACGGGATCATCGCATCTCCGTGTGCATTTATGATCCCCCCGCCGCCTGGAAATACGTCGTCATCTCTGGGACAGCGACCTGCAACGACGAGGATATCTGGGACGAGGCCCGTCGCATCATCGAGCGCTACAGGGCACCGGACCAGGTGGACGACTATCTGGCGCGCTGGAAAACGGAGCCACGAGTGAGAGACGTGGGTTTGGACGTCTTCTCTGTGGCTGCACCCCGGGATGGAGTACAATGCGTCTGAGTTCGCGATGCATCCAAGTATGAGGGGATAACACGTTCCGACCCGATCAGGTCCGGGAGCGCTGCCAGGACAGGAGGACAGGGAGATGGGCATCACCATCGAGGTCATCACCGTGTTGCATCCAGCGGCAGAAGATATAGCTGAGACACACCGCCTGGCACCCCGCTTGTCGAGCTTGCGGGGCATGACCGTGGGGCTCATTGACAACCACAAACGCAACGCCAACGTCTATCTCGAGGAGCTGGGCCGGCGGCTGCAAGAAGAGTACGGCGTGTCCCGAGTGGTCACATACCGCAAAATCAGCCAGAGTCTGCCGACGCCCGATGAAGTCTTGGACCACCTGGCCAGCGAATGCGATGCGATCATCCATGCGGTGGCCGATTGAGGGTCCTGCACCGCGTGGGGTCTCCACGACGGAATCGAAACTGAGAAGCGGGGCCGCGCTGCCGTCACCGTGATCACACACGCCTTCACCCAGGCGGCACGCATCCGGGCTGAAGCCCTGGGGTTGCCCGAGCACCCCGTGGTGGTGGTCGAGCATCCACTCGCCAGTAAGAGCCGAGAACAGGCACAATATCTTGCCCAGCACAGCGTCGAGGCGGTGGTCCGTGGGTTGGTAGCCCACCAGCAGGAGACACCTCATGGCTAGTCTGCCACGCGCGCGCCCGAGCGTCACCCGGGCGAGCCGTTTGGACCTCCCGGGTACCGTGAGCGCCGTCAACGACTACTTTGACCAACAGGGATGGACGGATGGGCTGCCCATCATTCCGCCCACCGAGGACCTCGTGTCGACGATGCTGGAGGCATCTCCTGCGCCCGCCGAGCAGGTATTGGGCCGGTTACCCCCGCGGAATGGGACCGTGACCATCGAGAAGGTGGCCATCAATGCGGTGATGGCTGGCTGCCGGCCGAACTATTTTCCGGTCGTGCTGGCGGCCGTGAAGGCGGTGTTGCAGCCCCAGTTCAACGCCGGCGCCATTACCACCACGACAGGAGGCGCGGCGCCGGTTGTGATCATCAGCGGGCCCATCGCCGGGCGGCTCGGCATCCACAGTGGGACGGCCGTCCTAGGCTCCGGCCATCGGGCTAACGCCACCATCGGCCGGGCCCTGCGGCTGACCATGCGCAACCTGGGGGGAGCCACCGCCGACACCATGGAGAAATCGACACACGGCTGGCCCGGCAAGTACACCATGTGCTTTGCGGAACACGCCGAGCGTAACCCCTGGGAGCCGCTCCACGTGGAGTTGGGCTTTGCACCGGACATCAGCGTGGTGATCGTGGTGGCGGCCCGGGGGATCATCACGATTGTGGAAGCGAGTCAAGAGAGCGGCCTTGGTGACCTCGAAACCCTCGTGAGCTCGATGCGCGGGGAAGGCATCTCGGGCTATGCCTACCAGGCCCGGGGGGCGTCACCCGTGGTGGTGTTAGGACCGGAACATGCGGCAGAGATCGCCGCCGCCGGGTTCGGCCGGAAGACGGTCAAAGAGTACATCTTTCGCCACGCGCGGATGCCGTTGGGACGGCTACGGAATCGCGGCCATTGGGGTGCCCGCTCCTGGCCGGAGGCATGGGAACACCAGCCGGAGGACTTCCTGGTCCCCCTGGTTACCGATCCGGAGAAACTGATCCTGGTGGTCGCCGGGGGAGACGGCCGGCATTCCTCGTGGTTCCCCGCCTGGTCGGCGACACAACGGGCCATTGAGGTGATTGACGAGCCGGGCGCCGGAGCGCGCGGTTAACTTATTCTGCGCCCTTCTGGTGCGGCCTCGGGGATGTGCAGGGGAATGTGTGGCGCGTGGGCCGCTCAGGCGAGACCGTGGTGACCGATCCTGTCCAAGCCGCGTCAGGATGGTGTTGACGCCCGTGCAGCCGACGGTCTCCACGTACCTTCGAACGGGCTCGCTCGATGAGATCCCACTGACATCATCACCACATCGTGAGCCGACACACAGGGGGGAACGGAATGACCGCGCCGCTCAGTGCACCAGAGAAGCCTTTTTGTCTGGAAGAGGCGACGATCGAGGAGCTGCACGCGGCGATCACGTCGGGGCAGACCACCTGCGTCGCGATCGTGCAGCATGATCTCGAGCGCGCACGCGCGTATAACGGGGTCGCCAGCATGCTCGTCACCACAGACGGCGCCCCGATCCCAGAAGCGACGGGCGCCGTGCGCGCGCGGGCGCCGCTGCGCTTCCCGACGCACACCATTTCTGGGGCGACGATCAGCGCGCCGCCTTCAAGAATTGGGCAGAGGTAACAGACCCGCGCAATCCGCTCGACCAGCGCCAGGGCGTCAACGAGCGCCTCATGCTGCGCGAACTGTTGCGCCGGGTCGACATGATGGTGATTCTGGAGAACCATCTCGACGCACTGGTCCGCCTGCACACCCCCTGGCCGCCGGCCCTGATCGGTGGCGCACCCCAATACGGCATCCAGAGCAATCTGCGCCCAGAAACGTTCAACGGTCCGAACGCAGGCGTGACGGAGGTGTTGATCCCGGCGGGCTCTGTCACGACCGTCTGCGATCCGATCTTCGCGCTCAGTCCGGATGGGACCCGCTACGTATCCGTCGCCTCCAGCACGCTGACCACCCTTCCGGCGCCTGGATTGCCCTTTTCCCTGGTGTTCCGAGCCGAGCCGGGCCAGGAAGATGTCCTTCTGACGATCGCCTCGGCTTATGAAGCTGCCTCGAAGCGCCGCGTGCCTCCGCCGGCGTTCGGCCCACTGCCAGTGCAGTCGCGTGGAGCCGCACTGTAGAAGGCCCAATCGCACAATAGCGGCGAGGAGACGCCTTCAGGCGTCTGGCAAGCCCCCAGCCTGGCCGTGGGAACATCTGGAACTGGCCATGGAGGAGAAACTGGACATCAGGCGGATGTACCTCACCTGGCGGCTCATCGTGGAGGTTCTGCGCGTCCGGGTGACGGAGGAGTGATGGACCCATCGAGAGTTCGAACAAGATGTCTGAGGCGCTCTCGGGGTCGTGCGGCGGTGAGCAGTGTGCACGGGCTTGCCGAAACCGAAGGCCGCGAGCGCATTGCGAATATCGCGAAGGGCCTCCATGCGATGTGGATCGTCAACAATCCCTTGATAGAAGCCGAGGTATGTACAGAGATCAGGACGAACAGCCCTCACGGATATGGCCTCCATGGGTCATACTCTCATGATCTCTCGTCGAGCCATGCTGACGTCATCTATTCCATCAACGGTCGGACATGGTTGGCGAATGCACAAAACCTGCATGCGTGCATCGGGGACAACGACGATGCATGAGAAGTCCGGTGCGTTCCTGGCCATTCGCTAAGAGTATCCGGTCGTTTGTGAAGTCGCATGCCAGCAGACCCCGATGCACACGGCTCATCCCAGCTCGACCTGGAATGCTCCAGAGTCCCCTCGTACGATTGTATAGTGCTCTCCATGATTCGGGTGCACTGTCTCCGGCTCCTGCGTGCCTGGCCAGTCGAAAGCCACCTCGGCCGGCCGGCACAGCGGATGGGTGTGCGTCGCCTGCGGCGGAAGGGATAATGTCTGACCATCAATCGTGTACGGCATCGCCCGACCGGCATTACACGAAGCGGCCGCCCCCATCCACATGCACCACCTCACCTGTCAGATAGGCATTGGTCATCATCGTCAGGATCACCTGCGCGACCTCGTCCGCCGTACCTACGCGTCTGCCGGGCAAGATGGCGGCCCGGTTCTGGACGATGGTGTCACGCTCCGCTCCGTGGGCGGTGTGGAGCAGCGGCGTGTCAATGAGGCCCGGGGTGACGGCGTTGACGCGCACCGGGGCCAGCTCCAGCGCCAGGGCGGGCGCCAGGGCCTCCACGGCCGACAGCACGGCGGTAAGCATCGCGGTCCCGGGGCGGGGACGCGACGACAGACTCCCGGAGGTGAAGGTGATCGACCCCTTGGCCATCCGGGGAGCGGCGTGCCGCACCACATAGGTCAGCCCAAGAGACGTTCATCGACGGTAACCGTTCATGTGGTGCTGTGCTTGTAGTTTCAATGATTTACAGGTTCATGGGAGCAGATATTTTGGCCATTTTGGCGAAAATCAAAATCGCAACATATTGTTTTCGAAAGGGTTATAGTAGGTGAACGGTTACCATCGACGATGCGGCATAGATTCGCCAGGGCGTTTTGGGGCTTCATCATTATTGATACTCTGCTGAAAATAGCAATTTTTATCCACGGTGATGAGCGCAACTCATGAGCTACTGCTGGCGAAGTCATGTTCGGGACGGCCAGCACGCTGACACCCTGGCTGTACAACGGCCTGCCACCCATGAATCGTGCGCCTTGCAGACGTCGCCAACAGGATCACAAGCGGCCAAGAGCCAGATGATGGGTGCAACATCACCGTAGTTGGCGGGTCCGGGGGCGGCGGTTTACAGGCCGTGACATTTCGCGCTATAAGGAACTTGTCTCGCACGTGCATCGTCGCGATGGGACCACCCTCCAGCGCGAGGAAAGGAGCCTATGTATGCAATCCCTGATGTCGATGCAGTGGGAGCGGTGGCCAAGGCCCCGGGGATCCACCTGGGTCCCGAGGAGGCCGTCCTGTACCGGAAGTACCTCCTGGAGCAACTGCAAGCGTTCGACACCATCGTGCGGGCGCGGATGGAGGAGCCCCAGCCGCCGATGGTCTCCGCCGCCCGGAAGACCGGGTATCGGCCGAGGCCCGAAGAAGACCCGCTCAACGCCTGGATGTGGAAGTGCCAGATCGAGGGGGTGGCCGCAGGCCTGCTGGCCGGCAAGACCGTCAGTTACAAGGACTACATCGCGGTGGCAGGGATGCCCATGCGCTTCGGCTCCTTCGCCCTCGAAGGCTTCATCCCCGACTTCGACGCCGCCGTGGTCACCCGGGCGCCGCAGGCGGGGGGCACCATATCGTGTCTTTCCAGCCGAGGGTGCCCTGTCAGCCGCGGGCGCCGCCTCTGCGCCCGACAGGGTGTCGTGGCCCATACACCACGTGAGGAAACGCCTCCAGAAAACTGCACTCAATCGTTGCGCATGGAAAGGTAAGCCATCATGATCCAGTTTGGCATCTTTCAGAACGGCGCCTCGGACCTGCCGGTCGCCGATACACCCTCGGGCATGCTGGTTGCCGGCGGCAGCCTCGAGGACATGCACGCCAGCTTCCAGCGCATCATGGTCGACCAGGTCCGCCAGGGGGTGCTGGCCGAGCAGCTCGGCTACGATTTCTATTTCATGACCGAGCACCACTTTCAGCCCGAGGGGCCGGAGTTCAGCCCCAACCCGCTGATGGCCGAGATGGCGATCGCGGCCCAGACCCGCCGCATCCGGCTCGGCCAGGCGACCAACATCCTGACCCAGTGGCATCCGCTGCGGGTGGCCGAGCTGGGGGCGATGCTCGACGTGATCAGCGGCGGGCGGGTCGAGTTCGGGGTCGGCCGCGGCTACCAGCCGCGCGAGGTCGAGGTCTTCGGGTTCCCCTACGGCTCGAGCATCCAGGACCAGGAGCGCAACCGGGCCTACTTCCAGGAGGCCTACGACCTCATCATCAAGGCCTGGACCCAGCCGTCCTTCTCGCACCAGGGCCAGTTCTTCACCATCCCACCGACCTACACCCGCTGGAACCATGCCCAGACGATCGCCTACTTCAGCCAGCCGCACGTCGGCCGCGCGTTGGAAGACGTACTGCGGATCGGCCCGCCGGACCAGTACGGCGGTGGGAACCCGGTCACCAACACCACCACCGTGCTGAAGGAGATCAGCCTCTTCCCACAACCGCTCCAGAAGCCCTATCCCCAGTGCTGGGAGCCGGTCGCCAGCGCGCGCTCGGTCGAGTGGGCCGCGGCGCACGGCGTCAACTGCAACATCAACGCCATCCCGCGCACCCGTCTGCGCAAGGTGTTCGAGACCTACCACCAAACGTCCGAGCAGGCGGCCTGGCCGGACCGCCTGCACCGTGGCGCGTTCAAGTTCGGCTGGGACGCCGAGAAGCGGCGCGGCCTGAGCGTCGGCCCCTGGGTGCACATCCTCAGGCCGGGCCACGAGCAGGCCCAGATCGAGCGGATCGACCGCTCCCTCGAGATGGAGTGGAGCTATTACGGCCCATTCGGCTTCACCGCCGGCCTGGCCGACGCCGACGAGGCGCCCTACCCGCTCGACATGCGCGTCACCGGCGAGCTGCTCCGGAAGAAGGAGACCGCACTCGTCGGCCGTGCCGACGAGGTGACGGCTGCGCTGCTGCGGATGAAGGCGCTGGTCGGCGCCGAGGACTTCCTGCTCCTGTGCCACTTCGAGATGCCTGGCCTGCGCGGCGAGGAGGTCGAGGAGCAGATGTACCGCTTTGCCGAGCAGGTGATGCCCGAGCTGCGCCGCGCCTGCGGCGGCAGCCCGGAGCTGCCGGAATCCATCGTCGAGCTGGTGCCGCGCCAATCGATGCGGGCGTAGCAGGTCAGTTGGGCCGTAGCGCCCGCCCGAAATGTCGCCATATCACCGAACACGCCAGAAGGCAGGAGCTCTCAACCATGTCATGAGTGACGACGGCTTCGTCTGGGATATGGCACGTGCCGTTCCCATACGCCTACAGGTGTCAATGTTTTCGCGCTGTCATGATATTTGTATCCTATCATGCGACAAACCCAATATATGTGGCCACCCATGTGCCGGACCACTTGCCCGGTGTGACTGATCGGCAGGCATTAACACATCCTGGGCATGCGAACAGCCGCCGAGAGGTTCTCGCCTTCTCGGTGACCTGGCTGTCATGCATGTGCCCAGCGCGGGCCTCAAGGGTGATCCCAGCATGTCCCCGGCCACTCCACGAGACACGAGAGGAAACACCACCATGAAGATCGCCGTGATTCACGACTACGCCGATGTCTTGCGCGGGACCCGTGCCTACCCCAGATTGAAAGACCACGAGGTCATCATCCATACCGATGCTTACACCGACCCGGCACGAGTGATCGAGCAAGTCTCGGGGTGTGACGCGTTGTTGCTCACGCAGCAGCGTGTGCCCCTAACCCGTCAGACGATCGAGCGCCTGCCCGACCTCAAATTCATCAGCCAGACGGGGCGCAACACGAATCACCTCGATATCTCCGCCTGCACCCGGCAACGGCATCGTGGTCTCCGCAGGTGGCTCTAGCGGGGGTGGCAGGAACCCCTATTCCACCACCGCCGAGTGACGTGGGGCCTGATCCTCGCGTCGTTACGCCACCTTCCCTATGAAGTGGAGCGCTTGAAACAGGGCCATTGGCATGCAACGGTCGGCGAACGTCTGTTCGGGCGCACACTCGGCGTGTACGCCTTCGGCCATATCGGCGGCGCCGTGGCGCGCGTAGGGAAAGCCTTTGGCATGCACGTCGTGTGCTGGGGCCGCGAGGGCTCGACGGCACGTGCCAAGGCGGAGGGCTTCGAGCTCGCTGCAAGCCGCGAAGCGTTTTTCGACAGCGCCGACGTGCTCAGCCTGCACCTGCCTGGCAACCACGAGACCCGTGGCATCATCACGGCGGACGACCTAGCCCGCATGAAGCCGACCGCGCTGCTGGTCAATACGAGTCGCGCCCCGATTATTGCGGAGGGGGCCTTGGTCGCAGCGCTGCAGAAGGGTCGGCCTGGCTTCGCTGCCGTCGACGTGTTCGAAGAAGAGCCGGTCGTCGGCGCGAAGCATCCGTTGTTGCAGATGTCGAATGTCCTGTGCACCCTGCACCTGGGCTACGCCGAGCGAGACAGCTACGAAGCCCTCTACGCCCTGGCCGTCGACCAGTTGCTCGCCTTTGCCGACGGGAGACCCATCAACATGGTAAATCCGGAGGCCGTGGGGAAACGGTAGCCGCCCATACCCTTGTTGATCAACCATCGCGTCGAGTCACGTTCTGGTCGCCTGCGACTCAGGGGCAACCGTCCGGGACGCCATGTAACCACTTCAAGCTGACAGGTGATCGCCATGACTGACAACATATCCGTCGCACGTTCGGATCTCGCACCGACCGGCACGCTGCGCGTGGCCCTCAACATGAATAATGTCCTCGAGGAGGCCGTGGCCTGGTATGTGGACAAGTTTGATGGCGTGTACGTGGGCGGCGGGGCATCGCGGCGGGGCGGGCGGAACGCCTTTGTGAACTTCGGGCAGGTGCAGGTGGAGCTCATCGAGCCCCAAGACCCCAGCACCATGGGCGCACACCACGCTATGGACCACGTGGGCTATGTGACCCGGGACATTGGCGCGGGCATCACCGAGTGTCGTCGCCGCGGTTTCCAGTTCGGGGCGGACGCGCCCAATACCAACGCGATCGGCCAGCAGGTGCTCTACTTCGATCCCCACACCAGCATGGGGAGCCGCATGCACCTGACCCAGTTGCCGGCGTAAAGGGAAACCATCACAAAGTGGGGGCTACGCGGCCTCCTGGTCTTGGTGCACACCTCTCTGCATCCCGGGGTACTGGCGACCAAATGTCGTTTGTAGGTCGTCGTGTCAGGTCTGCGGACGCACCTGGAGTCAGAGATGCGAGCTTCGCTGCGTCCACCCAACACATGCTCGGCCTCCGGATGGAGAGACATCTGTAGCTCCCGGACGGTGTCGCCGCCATCGGAAAGAAATGTCACCTGCTGGTTCTCTGGCATTCCCTGGGACTTGAGTAGGAGGCTCCGTTTGGGTGTGGTGTCGTACATGTGGACACATCCAAAGCCTTTCGCGGCGCCTCCTGCGGGGATACTCTTACCTGCGATGACGTCAAACCACCCGGCTTTGCGGCTGCGCTGATCCCGCACCTGCACATAGCCGCCACCCAACCCACGGTGAGGGGCGCATCGGGTGCTGGCAAACCTTCCCCCTCCACTGGACACCCCTCGATGACCATCGCCTGCTCCTCGCCTCACTCCTGATCCACCCGCTCGGCTGTCCGGAGGAGATGCCGCTGTCCCGTGGTCGCATGGAGCGGGGCGCCAACGGGCAAGATGTCCCCCAGCACGTCAACCGTCCCGCCGTAGGACATCAAGGCGGCCAACGTCGTCTCCAGATAGAGCAGCTCAGATGCCGGGCGTTCTTGGAGAAGTTCTGCCAAGGGGCTCAAGCTCCGCCGTTCGGTCGTCTGGCACCTGCAGACGTACCACCGCAGACTTCGCAACGTCAGCTTCCCAAACACCGTGCGATCGATCAGCTGGTGAGGTCCCTTGCGCCGACGCGGTGCCCGACAGGCCGGACACGGGAGGTGTGGTTCCAGGTAGGCGGTGGTTTGCTCGGCGACCATCATCCGCTGAACGCCTTGAAACAGGGCTTTGGCTTCGGCAGACATCAACCCGAGTACTTCGGGCCGCAGCTCACCCCGTTCGAACGGGACCACGTCTGACGCACTGGGTCTCGCCATGATCTGACTCAATGATGACTTGGATTCGGACGTTCATCGGTCGCCCTTCTACTCTCACCTCCACGCCTCATCCCCCACGGCGTAGGGCTGGAGACGCCGGTTGACCTGCCGTCGATCAGAGTGCTCCAGCTCGGCCAGCTGATCCCGGGCATCGTCGAGGTCGCCTGTGCGGATACGCTCCAGCAGGTCGGTGTCGCGGTCCAGGACATCGCCAGGTGCATACTTGTCCTGAAGCCCCATGAAGGCCCACGGCCCCCCACAGTCTTCTGGCGGCGCCGCACGCTGCCCACCGATGCAGACCGGCTACAGACGCGTGTCGTCCCCAGCCAGTCGGCGTTCCGCCTAGATCACAGGTTGTCACAGGTTAACAAAGTCATCCTCGTCGAGGAAGCGTCCGTTGTGGCGGAAGTGAACGTCGGCGAGGCGTACCTGGTGCGGGTTGTCGCGAAAACCTATGCCGCCGATGCGGCTGATGCCATCGTTTTTTCCACGGATACGGAAGCGATGCAGGTGGGCATCACCCAGCCCATGGCGATTTGCAGGGTGTGATCGAAATCGGCGATGGTGTTGTCGGTGCGCACCAAGAGCCGGCGCCAGATCATGGGCGAGATCTCGCACAGCCACTCGTGGAGCCGAGAGACGTCCGGAGTCACATGCCGGGTGCTAATGGACAAGCAAGCTTACCACGGACGTCATGCGTATGCAGCCAGCTTGCAGGCAAGCAGCCCCCACTTGGTGATGGTCTAGCCTGTCGTGGCATGCACGACGATCTCGTGCATGATCATGTCGATCATCGAGACCTCCTCTTCCGTGCTTTGGATGGCTGCCGGGTCTCGAAGACGGTGTCGACCCGCTGTTCCGCCTGGCTCCTCGTCATTTCCCGTCGCTTTTGCCCCACCAGGGAGGTGCACATCGCCATAACTTTCAGAGCAACTGCGCTAAATGAGGATGCCGGCTGCGTGGTATACACCGAGATTTCACCCGCCAGGCGTCAGTTGGGTTGCGCGAGCCGCTCAATAGACAACTACCAATGCCGCCGGCTTCTGAGGCGTAAACCGCCCCCGATCATACAGCTGCGTGGTCGACGGATCGGCATGGCCGACCGTCCTCTGGACATCCTCGAGCTTGGCGCCATTCTCTAGCGCCGTGGTGATAAAGGTGGTCCGCATCGATCACCGTCAGTCGTCCGGCCGCCAGTCGCTTCGCAGCGATGAAGTGGAGCACCTCGAAGGCCTCCGGGGTGGCCGGTTGCGCCGTTTCGGAGTCCGCAACCAGGGCCCGGCATGCATCGGACGAGAGCACCTCCGTCGCCTTGAACTGGTGACGTGCGAACATCGATTTCCCAGCACCGGAGGGACCGATGAGCACGACTAGGGACAATTCCGGAATCGTCAGCGTCATTGGATAAAGATTCCCATCTGTGTTGGTGGCCCGATCACGGGGTCCTCTGGACCAACGACTGTACAATCTACGCGATACCCATACTGCCCGGCGACACGCGTGGCCCACTGCTGGAATTCGGCACGCGTCCATTCAAAGCGATGGTCGCGGTGGCGGAACCGGCCGGCTGCCAGTGCTGGCCATATCATGTTGTACTCTCGGTTTGGCGTGGTCAGGATCACGGTGCCCGGACGGGTATAGCCGAAGAGCACCTGCTCAAACATGCCGAGGCGCGTTGGTTCGATATGCTCGATCACCTCGATGAGCACGGCCGCTTCATAGCCCACCAGTCGTGCGTCGCGGTACAACAGCGAGCCCTGGATCAGCGTCAGACGCTGGCGCTGCCGCGTGGGGAGGTCCTCCAGGTGCAACCGGTCTGCCGCACGGTCGAGATGGCGTCGGGACACGTCCATGCCGACGATGTCGCTGAAACGTGGATCGTGCAAAAGCATCCGTACCAGTGCGCCATCGCCGCAGCCCAAGTCCAAGACGCGGGATATGCCCCTGTCGTGCAGCGCGGCCATCACGGCCTCCAGACGCTGGTGCTGGAGGCCAATGGAGGCTTCCAGTCCGTCCTTGGCTTCACCGCCCTGCGCCGCGGTCGTGTCACGATTGGCGTCATCTTCATCGGCAAGCTGTGCGAGCGCTGCGTCGGTGAGGGCACGCTGGTGTTTCAGATACCGACGGGCGATGAGCTCCCGCTCGGGGTGCAGGGACAGCCACCCATCCCCATGCCGAAGGAGCTTGGCCACCTCATCCTCGCCAACCCAGTAATGCTTCTCATCGTCCAACACGGGGACCAGCACATACAGATGGCTCAACAGGTCGTACAGGCGCAGAGTGCCGGTCAGGGTGACGGTGTAGTACTCACTGTCGCCCCATGCGGGCGCACGCGCGTCCAAGGGATGCCGTTCCGCGGTGACGTGGTAGCCCAAGGGCTCAAACAGGCGTCGCAGCACAACTTCGGCCCCGGAGCAGGGCAGCACGGCGAGGCGGGCCTCTAGGGGCAGGGGCCTGGCGGCCAATGCTGGTCGTGCCTGACAACGGCCGCTGAGGGCCGTGCCGAAGACCTCGCCGATGGCCACGCTGAGGAATGAGGAGGCCACATACGGTCGGTCATTGACATGGGGCTGCAGCAAAAAGTCATGGCTCGCCGGCGCATGTCGCTTCTGAGCCAGTTGCAACGGATCGATGTCCAGCAGTAGGACGGCCGTACAACGCTCGGGACCTGCTTTGGGGTAGAAGACATGGGCTTGGCCACAGCTCAGGTCGAAGGTCTGCAGCCGCGCGGGATGCTTATGGAGCAAATATCCCAAATCCGTCGCTGGGACGTGGGTGGTAGTGATGGTCAGCAGCATGGACTATTCCCATATCGGTTTGCAAAACGTTCGAAGTGCTTACGTGCGCGCCACGGCGTGTTCTAACCATTCGATATCGGCGTAATACACCATACAACATCCATGCGACGTATCACGTCGCTTTCAGGTAGGTCTATCACACCTAGGTCGGTCGCGGCAAGCAGGCTGAAGGCATGGAGTCAGCGGAGGAGGCGTGTGACGTTCCCTCCTGAGAGGTCCCTGGACGTAAGTGGCAGAATGGAACGGCTGGTCACAGCTTGATCATGCCTCGTTTGGCGGGAGCGGGTGGATTCCACCTGAGCCGTTGAATAGCACACAACGCGAGGCTGCGGCGGTGATCGCGCAGACCAAGTAGACGTCCTGAGGATCGCTGTCTCGAAAATCCCTGATGGCGGCAGCCACACGCTCAAGGATCGCATCGGCGTCGTTGGCTGTGGTCGGGCAGAAAACCAAGACTCGGAGGGTTGCCCTCGCAACCAAGAGTTTAGTGAAGTCGTAGATGATCTCCTCAGGATTCCGGAGCCACTCGCTCTCAAGGGCAATCACGAGGCGCTTCATGGAGGCTTCCGGCCGAAAATAGCCTGAGCCGTCCAGCAGTCGTGGATCGGTCGTTTCGAGAAAGGCAACATCGTAGAGGAATTGCCAGTTGCGAGGTTCATTCCTTGAAATGCGGACATCGAGGTTCAACGTGCTCGCGAGGGCTTCCATCGCAGCGTAGAGCTTGCCAGTCCAGAAGGCGCTGCTGTTCTGTTCTGAAGGACTCCAGGCCTGGATGTTGCTGAAGGCAGGTACGATTGCCTCGCGAACCTGGAATGCTAGCTTGTGCGCGTCACCTTGCACCGCAGAACCCCCTCCTATCTCTTATGCCACCTAGCGACTCTGGCGCTCAGCCGCGAGCGGCGCGCGACTCAAGTTTCGAAATGCCACTACAGCGGCGCGCCGCTCATCGGTCTGCAGCGCCGAGTTAGACGGCCTCAGCCGTATGGCAAGTGCAGTTCTCCCAAAGTAACCCCGAAGCATGACGCGAGTGGCGAGTACGTCTCTAGAAAGTACGTCCAAGCGGCGTGATTCGTGTTAACAGCAAACCACGACGGGGGTGCGGCAAGAAGGACGGCGCGCCGGATGTCATCTGTCCCACCCAATGGTCTGCTCTGAGTCGTGGCCAACAGGTGAAGGAAGTAGCGAATTATTTGGGAGTCGACTTTATCGTATCTCAACCGTTGCGTCTTCTTGACCTCGATATAGATCCGATTCTCGTTCGAAGCTTTCGATCGGAGTACGATATCTGGTATCATTCCGCCGATGATGTCAACCATGAACGTCGGACAAGGATTGAAGCGATTGTCGTCTTTAATCAGATGAAATTCCCTATCGCCGATTAGATCGAAGAGGTTCCTCGCGTCGGACGTGGAATTGTGGATGCAGAACTCAGAAGGCATGTCAACTCTTGCGATTCCACCGCGCAGCATCTCGCACAGTCGGCATACAAGATGGCTTTCAGTCATTGTGCCTCCGTTCGCTTGGCCGTCTAACCATTGCATATCAGGCAGATTTGCCCTGATAGCTTGACATTCGCCCAGTTTTCAGGCCAATAAACCAGCGCTCAGCCGCACATCTTCGAGGGTCAAACACGAGCAGTCGACGGGGGCTGGGAGTTGTCATGAGCGCCTCGCTGTTGAAAAGGCATAGACGGGCGTGAGGAGATGCACCCTCAGAAGGGAGTGTGCTGGCATGAGCAGGCATGTCAGGACAGAAGCTGTTGGGATTATCGCCAGGCATTAGGAATACGTTATTCATCATTAAAGATATATATCGATCTTTCATGATGTTTGGCGATTATAATGAGCCTGGTCTGCCGTGTCAACGGCAAGTGGTCCTCCCCATGTCGACTCCGGGACAAGTGCCTCGGCTCTACCGAACTGGCCGACATGCCGGCCCTCGCAGAAAGAAATGGTGGCAACAGTGGTGAGCCCGTCCTGGTCATCTGCCTACATATTGGTCGCCACCTGCCATCAGTCCTCACCCACATCGCGGACCTTTAGCGGACCCGCGCGCCATAGTTCGACAGCCGCTCATACGCCACCGGCACCACGCAAGCAATCAGCGCAGCCGACTATCGCGCAGTACCGGGTGACCTGTCCCGTCCGGATGAACTTCAGCCTAGCGACGCTGGCGACCATGTGACCGAGCGTCTAGCTTTTGCCCTTGTGGTATGCCGTGCAGGATATCATTGCTGGTGGCCGGCGCAGTTACGCAGTCACACCCTGGACCACGACTGCCTCCGTGCGCGCGTGGGTGCTGATGACCCGACACGGCCGAGGTCGCTACTCCGGACTACGCCAGTAACGTCAAGATGTCGGGGTGGTCCACGAGAGGCGGTTGGGCGCTGCTCAGGTGCCGACGCATAGTGTCAGTGCCAGGATCGAGCAGGGAATGACCCCTCAGCCCTCGTCATGGACCCGAGGAGAGGGCCATGGTACCCACGAACAGATATTGAACAGCGGCAGTTGGACACGTGTTCAATAGTGAAGTCCTGCCCAGAGCGGAATCACAGTTCATTGAACAGATGAAACATGATTAGCGACCCTACCTATCCCAGCCACCCAATGTGGATCTCGCGATGGAGTGGTCTCACATGATTGCATCGACCCGTATGGTACTCCGAAAAACGTGTTCAGTCTGTTTAGTGATCCCGAATCCCTCTCTCCTAATGAGTTTGAAAGCGAACACGTGGTGAACAGATGGAACAGGTGCATCCGTAAGCCATGGTTAAGGAAGATGCTGGCGATAGACAGACGACATGAATGCCTCGAAGAGATTCGCAGCTCACGAGGCGAATCCTACTCGCATTTGGCGCTAATTGATCATGAGGCAAGAATGCTGCGTCACATAAAGGCGGCAGATTACCGCCTCATCGTCGCTTCGGACTGGAGCGCCTCGCGCAGGTCGGCCATGGCAGGGAGGTTGAAGCGAATGCCGTACAGGGTCAGGATCAGATCAAAGAGGCTGGCGAAGTAGAGCTCCTCACGCAGAAAATTGGCGTACACTCGCCCGCGCAGCAGCGGCGGAAGTGCGCTCCGGTCGTCGCCGTTGAGCAGCAGCGGGAGGACGGTGTTCTTCTCCTCTTCCGTTCCCATAAGGCGCAAGTGGATGAGGTCGACCTCGGCGGCGACGACACTGCCGGTGGTCGACACTTTGTTTTCGTACTTCTGACGGTACAGCGGCGTCCCGACGACGACGACGAAGTCGCTGGCCTCGATCCGGCTGACGAAGCGTGCCACATTCGCCCCGATCGCTGAGTTGTCCCGCTGGTCGACCACGACGTCGAGCCCCGCATTCTGTAGGTCCGTCGCCAGTCCCTGTACCCAGCGCTCGTGTTCCGGCACATCCCAGGCGTAACTGATGAAGCAGATTGGCGCTTTGGCGTCACCGCGGTCGCGCACGAGCGCCTTGACACGCACCAGCGCCGACTCGAATGTCGTCCGCATCCGGCTGCGCTCACGGTCCTGCGCGAGCCGCTCGCGGTCGCGCCGGCTCGGGGGGACCTCCTCGCCAACCTGCAGCGTCATCCGCGCGCCACACTCGCCACAGATCAGGAAGTTCTTGTCCTCCTGGAGTCGACGCACGACCAAGCTGCGCTCCTGGCGATAGCCACACTGGGGACAATCCACCGGGGTATACTTGGTGACCGTGACGTCCCGAGCGCGCAAGAAGGTCTCAAACAACCCCTGGAACAACAGCCGGGCGTGCGGCGGGACTTGGGTGCCATAGTATAGCACTAGCTCGCTCTGGTTCTCGCGCTCGGCGACCTGCCGGAAGCCGAAAACTTCACCGCGGCCCATCTCGTACTGAGCTTGGTTCTGCCACTGGTGCGTGCGAGTGAACGTGTTGGTATAGCCCAGCAACACCACCAGCGCGGCATATACATTCTCGACCGCACCGGCGACCTGGTAGGAAACGTCGTCGACTATCTCGACATCCTCAAGCAGCGGGCGCTTCTGGTTGATTAGGGCCGGGAATACCAGGAACGTATCAGCGCCGAGCGTCTCGCGGAAGCACAGATGCCGCTCCACGAACAGGGCTGTCGCGGCGTCGAGCAGCACGGCGCGCTCGTGCGGCTCCAGGCCGGCCAGCTCAGGGAAAGGGTAGCTGCCCGCAAGCACGCGCGCCTCCTCCAGCGCACCCAGGCCGCGGGGGTTGCGCCGCGCCTCCAGCACGATCGACGCTGCCAGGTTGGCCAGTAGGGCAGGCTCCAGTAGAATCGTCTCGTCACCGGATGCGCTGCGCAGTGCCGTCACGTAACCATGGTTGGCCAGGTGCCCGACGGCGGTGAGCATCTCAGCGTCGCTGAATGACCAGTTCGTGTCGGTCGCCTCCAGACGCGCCCGCAGTTCATTCGGTCTAACCAATACGCCCTTGCGCTCGGTGTCGGCCTTCAGGGCCAGCACGGACTTCTTGACGCGCTTGAAGGTTTGGGTCGTGACAGTGGCTGGCATCGTATCCCAGTCGATCGCCGCCTTAAGCCGCTCCAGCAGCTCATCGACCCCCCCACTGGTCAGGGCGCTGGTGCTGAGATAGCCGCCTTTCACGATATACTGCCGACAGAATGCCTCCAGCTCCTCACGTGTGATCGCCGGCCCGCCGCGATCAGCACGTGCCCCGACCAGGATCGAGCCGCAGGGGTGGCCCTTGCGGTGCGCCAGCTGCTTGAGCCAGTACTCGACCCCCTTGAGCGGCTCCTGTTGGTTGGTCGGGTCGAATAAGACCAGCGCCAGGTCGACGTCGTCGAGGAACAGCGCGTGGACCAGGCGGTAGTCAGGCTGCCCGGCGAAATCCCACAGCACCGCCTCACACTCAGTTCCATCCTGACGTTTAGTGCCAAGTTCGTTCAGGACCCAGCACTGCTGGCCGTGGGTGGACGCATGTTCTTTAAACTGGCCGTGCGCCAGTCGCCAGCCCAGGCCGGTCTTGCCCACCCCGGAATCGCCGACCAGGACCAGCTTCGCCGTGGTGTAGCGCGTGGTTTCCATGGCGGTCTGGCCGCTCAGCAGTCTCTCGAGGTCCAGATCCCAGATGCGAATGACTGTGTCACCTTCGCCCAAGGTGGCCAAGACAGGACGTGTCGGATGGAAGCGCAAGCTGATAGGCCACCAATCGGAGGATGGCTCGTGAAGCGCAATTAGCTGATCCCAGCTTGGAGCGCGCCACAGCCGAACAGTCCCGTCCCACGATTTCGATGCGAGCAGCTGCCCATCGAAGGAAAAGGACACGCACGTGACCGCCTCGGTATGGCCTTCCAGGATCATCGTCTGCCGTCCTGTTCCAGGATCCCACAGTCGGATGGACTTGTCCTCGGCACATGAGGCAAGCACTCGTCCATCCGGCGACCATGCGACGCTGGTGATGTAGGCGGTATGCCCTTGGAGGATCCGGGTCAGCTCGCTCGTCTTTCCATCCCAGAGGGGATCCCACAGGCGAATCGATTGATCGTAAGAACCCGACGCCAGTCTCTTATCTCGGAACCATGCCAACTCATTAATGCCTGCACCATGTCCGTAGAGCGTTTGGATCACTTGCCCAGTCTGGGAATCCCAAAGCCGTATGGTATTGTCACCCGATCCCGAGGCCAGTATTCGTCCGTCGGGCGACCAAGCCAGACTAAAAACCCTATCGAGATGCCCTTCAAGCGTCCGAAGCTGGCTTCCAGATGCGGTATCCCAGAGCCGAATGGTCTTATCCCCGGAACACGAGGCGAGGATACGGCCGTCCGGCGACCAGGCGACGTGGTAGATCCAGCCGGAATGTCCAGCGAGCACGCGTGATGGGGTTCCAGGAGCGGTTTCGATATCCCAGAGCCGGATCGTGTGGTCGTTTGATCCCGAGGCTAATGTCCGCCCATCCGGGGACCAGGCAATTCGGCTAATGTAGCCCGTATGCCCAGACAGCCTGTGGCGGAGTTTGAAACCAGGGGGGATCTTGCCCTGCTCGCTGCCACCGGCCGGTTGAGAGGCTTTCTTGCTCGCCATCGCTCCCTCCGATTCTTGCGCACGAGCCTAATTTCTTTCCCCGAGCCGTGAGCTAGCAGTCAGGGAACGATCTCAGCACAGGTATATCGTTCCGAGTTCGCCCTGCCGACCTTGGGCTCAGGCCATTACGCTTCAGTCTTTCGGCCTGGTGCCGCGTGGACTCGCGGCGCTGGAAATGGGGCCAGCCCCTGGACCGCTGATGGCAGCCCTGCAGAAGTGCGTGGCGACGAGTCTTTCAGCTCTATGCTGCCCTTCTCCGATGCTCGAAAGTAATCGTTAGAGTGTTGATTGGACCCTCAAGAGCACCCTGCCCACGGGCGGGCATAGAGGCGCGTGAGGAGTTACGCCCTCAGAAGGAAGTGGCCTGGCGTGGGAAGACGCGTCAGAGCAGGCGCTATTGCGGACGGGCAGGAAAGATTGTTAGGCATCGGTCAGGCCTCTCCAGCATAGCAGCCAGTCACCGCTCAGTTAGAATAGGTAGAGGCGATTGTACTGGGACTGGTCTGCCGTGTCAATGTTAAGAGGTCCTCCCCATCACGACTCTGGGAAAAGTGCCTCGGCTCTAACTACGTCGCGGACATGCTAGCCCTCGTAAAAAGAAACGCCGCCACTAGCGGTAGGCCCGTCGGGTTCCGCTGCCTCCATAGGGCTCGCCACCTGCCCTCAGTCCTCGCCCACATCGCGGGCCTTTACTGGTCCTGGCCGTGATCCCAGAGCTGCTCTCAGCTATCAGCATCGAGCCCGAGAGATAAGGACAGCCAGCCAAGGTACAGTACCCGCTGACATCAGCCGTCCGAATGCGCTCCTGTATGCCGACGCTGGAGACGAGGTGGTCGAGGGCTGCACCCTGCCGTCGTATGACTTGGTGCAGCCCGTCGTTCTCGGTGGCCGCAACCGTTACGCAGTCACACCATTGTCGCGATGACCTTCGTCCACGTGTGGGTGCCGATAGTGGCCACCGTCGGCCTGAACATAGGTGAATCATCCGAATTCGGTATGAGGCGATGGTGGCACGAGTATGTTACCAGAGTGGCGAGAAGATGGTTGCCTGGTGCTTGCTGTTGCTGAAGATGGACATCTCGCCATCTTGACTGAGCTTCAGAGTAACGCCGTCCTTCGACGCGAACCATGGGAAAGCCGCACCCCGGCCGTTGCTCCGTCGACTGACCGAACGCCTCCTGGAGGGCAGGGGTATCAGGCATGGAGCAGCCCGAGCCATCGACCCAAAAGGTGCGATGCCCGTGCCACCGCCCTGCATCTGATACGTGGGGCTGCACGGAGGCGCAGAGGCGTGTGAACAGGAGGCCAAAGAGGTCGAGGGGGAGTGTCGTGCGGGCTTGGCAGTAGGCCGATGCACTGAAGCGTAGGCCTGAGAGGTGTGGCAGATGAGTGCACGCGGTGTGGCCATGCAAAATCTGTCACAGAAAGAGCTGGATGGTGGTGACGGGCGTGAGCACGCGGTCGCGCCAGGAGGGATAGCCAGCCGCCTCACACGTGCGGATGATCGCTTCTGGTTGCAACTGGGTCGCCCACGCTGTGTTGAATCGGCTCAGCACGGCGGTGACACTGGCTACCATCGTTCCACCTCCTGCATGTGTTGTGATCACAGGCCATTGCATACAGGAGATATGATGGTAGACCAACATCGATTACACCCTTACAAACTGACAACTTACCCCTAAACTTCATGCCATTCGGCTCATGGCCAGTTTTGGTGACGCGGAGAGTATGGGAACCTCCACGAGGAACATGGGGAGACCGCCCCTCAGTCACAGCGCGGGTTTCCTTACCCTCTCGTGGGCAGGAAGACGGGGCAAAACCTCCAAACCACCCTATTTCACCAAAACTGGCCAAGAGCATTAAACCGTCCAAATCCGTGGAGCAGATCCGCGGATACACCATCCTGTTTTCTGAAAGGAGGAACGCGACACGTGATCATCATCGGCCGTGTAGCACGGCGGTCCCCGAACCGTTCGCCATGCGGATACGCAGAACCCCATCAGGGTAGAGGTCAGTGTGTCCGGTAGGGGCGGAGATCTGGTGACGACGGCTTTCACGCCCGCTTCACCAGCTGCAGGACCGCCTGCTTGGTGTGCTGCGGTCGCGGAGTAGGTCGCAATCAGAAAGCCCGTGAGGCTCGACATGAGTGGTAGTCAAGGCTCGCATCGTTGGTGATCGTCATGATCCACGAGGCGCCATCGTACAGGGGCACGATACGCGCCGGGAGACGAGGCCCTATTGACGCATGCATGGCGGGGTCCTATGTTTCCCTCCACGCCATGCATGGAGGAAATACGTGAGTTACACGAGACACGTCTGCCAAGGAGGCGACCAATGATGCAGATCTATGCTCTCTGTTGCAGCTATTTAGAGTTCGACCGCCACGTCTTTTTCCCGGACCGTGCCCCGGGCACGCGTATGACCATCCCCGTGTCGAGCTATCTGCTCATCCACCCCAACGGCCGGGTGCTCTTAGATCCCGGTGTGCACTGCCACGCGATCACTGATCCTATCGGACGTTTGGGCGAACGCCGGGCGATACGCTTGACCGTCCGATCGCAGGTCGGCGACGATGTGGTCAGCCAGCTGGCGCGTGTCGGGATGCGCCCGGCTGACATCACGTATGTCATCAATTCACACGTTCACGTTGACCACCGTGGCGGCAATGAGTTTTTTCCGCAGGCGACGTTGCTCGTCCAACGACGTGAGATGGAGCGGGCACGCAGCCCCGACAACCCGTATGACCCGCAAGACTTCGATCATCCCCTCACCTACCACCTCATCGATGGCGACTATGACCTGTTTGGCGATGGCCACCTGGTCCTCAGTACAGCCATACGCTGTGGCTGATGATCTCGGCGGGGAATCGATGACGCTTGTACAGACTGATAGCAGATCGTGTGTTCATACCGTGAGCATGCCGCACTGGGCTAAGACAATACAGGCGACTCGATTAACTTGACAGTATCTATCAGCATAGCGTTACTGAGACATTACTCTCCTTGCGACAAAGCCCTCTCAAGAGCGCAGATACCGCTGCTGCCAGTGCAGAAACTCATCGGTCCGGTTCACCGCCCGCAGCAGGTCAGCGGAGGCCTGCTTGTCCGACAGGTCCTCCACGGCGCCACCGTCCTTCAAGTGCTTGAAGCCATCGCACATCGCTTTGACGGCCACGGCGAAGGCCGGATTGCCCAGCATCAGGACCCTGATCCCGTGGGCGGCAAGGAACGCCCGATCGTGCATCAGATGGTGAAACGCCAGGTGAACCCTGGGTTGGGGTTTGGGGCATTCCACACAGCACAGCGGACGATCCAGGGCTACGAAGCGATGCACATGCTCCGCAAAGGCCAGCATGATCGGCTCACCAAGGGAGATGTCCTCGCACAGAACCGTGTCATCAACCAGCTATGCGGATTCGCAGCAGAGAGAATGCTCGCCCAGCCTCTCCTCGAACGCCAAGCCGTTTTTGCAACACGACCTCGCAGCGTCCCTCCTGTGGGGCCTGTATGCTCTCATGATCAAGGGCACTCTCCCGCTAAGATTCTGTGTATTCCTCTACCGCAGCCTCGTTCAGCTCCAGGCCCATGCCAGGCTTATCCGGCAAGGGCAGGCGGCCATGCCGGGCGACCGGCGGCTGGATGTAGACCACCTCATAGATGCGTTCCCGTAGCAAGTGAAACTCGGTCAGCCAGCCATTGGCCACGCCGGCGATCAGATGCCCGTTTTGCAAGTACCATCCCCCGCCGGTGGCCAAGGGCAGATGAAACATCTCTGCCATATGGGCGACCTTCACAGACTCGGTATAGCCACCGCCGTCCAGCACATTGGCCTGCATCACATCCACGGCTCCGCCCACGATCAAGTCCCGGTTATCCCACTGGCTCTCCCCACGCGCCCGTGCCGCCAGAGGGATGGAGGTACACCGGCGTAGTTCAGCCATGAGCCGGACATCCTTCACATACACCGGGTCATCAAACCAGGTGATGTGGTAGGGTTCTATCCGCCGCGCCAACGCTCTGGCATGCTGAAAATCAAACTTGCTATTGCCATCCACCATCAACATCACCGGGTCCCCCACGGCCTCGCGCACCGCCTTCACCCGTGCCACATCCACCGACACATCCTGGCCTCGGTCGGCCGCGACCACCTGCATTTTGAGCTTGTCATGTCCCTGCTGCACCATCTGACGGGCCAGTGCGACCAGTTCCTCCAGGTTGTACACATTAAACCCGAATGTGGTGTACGCGCCTACCGACGAGGGAGATGCGCCTCCCAGCAGCCGGTAGATGGGCTGGTTGAGGTATTTGCCCTTGATATCCCATAGGGCTTGGTCAACAGCGCCGATGGCGCGGGCCACCACTCCGGTCCGCACCTTATACGACATGCCTATTTCCCAGCAGGCATCGTTCCAGATTTTCTCGGTCGCCAAGGGGTCCTTTCCGAGGAGAAAAGGGCTGATTTCCTGGTGGATAAGCTCGCGGACGGCGAAACGCTCGGCGTCGCGGGAGATGCCGGCGCCACCGATGCCTTCGTCGGTCTCCACTTGGA
>Ga0137403_10000757_pt1 | contig 41449 bp, 38 predicted proteins | sample CZOMad2_1_16fung_FD_122057 | JGI IMG/M metagenome (GOLD analysis project Ga0137403, IMG submission 122057) | Vadose zone soil fungal communities from Angelo Coast Range Reserve, California, USA - CZOMad2_1_16fungal (Hybrid Assembly) | ecosystem: Environmental > Terrestrial > Soil > Vadose zone...
CACTAAGAATTTTTATCGTCTCGATTTTCTACATTCTATTTATTGGCAGCTTTATAGCAGGCGCTCGAGTCACCCGTCAAGCGACAGCGCTCTCCTATGCATCTCCAACAACCGGCCAGCGCGTGCGTGGATCCAGACCGACCCGTCGGGCGATCCGCTCGCCGGAGCATTCCTGCGGCAGTGACTTTGCCGAAACTATCGGCAGCCATGCCTTGCGAACGCTACGATAGACGATGCGATCTCAAGAAGGCCGCGGAAGTCTACGGGGAATCCGGTGGGAGCGGGAAGCCGACTAGCTTGCGCTGACGCCCGCTTTCACCGCGCGGCCCCCTCTGCTATCCTCGGGCGTGACCAAGAACCAGTTGGCCCTACGTCCGCGATATCTGGGAGTCGAGCGATGCTCAACCGTGGCGTCGTCATCGTACGGCCGAAGCAGCCTTATCTGGATTGGGCGGCGGAACTGGATGACTCGGGGATCGTGCCCGATCCGAACGATGAGCAGACTGTCTATCTGATCCCGAGCTACGGCGACGACGAGGAGGCGTGGGAGATTCTCGAGAGAGTGCATCCCGCGATATTTGAGAATGAACTCTATGGGTGGCACACTGATGAGGCGGCTTGGCCAAAAGATCGAGACTTCGCGATGTTCAAGGCGTGGTTTAAGATCGAATTGCACTCGGTACTCGAGGATCTCTGCGACTACGAGATCGTTGATGAGGATGCTGAGGCTTAAGGTGTTGTTCATGTCGGCGTTCACATCGGGAGCAATTGAGGACTACGATATGCAAATTGCTCGTGGCGAACCGTGCCTCGTAAAGCCGTCACAGTACTCGCCTTGACGAACAAGGTCCGGGGCTCTGCATTAGCCATGCTCTCCTTTTGTCCGCCCGGAAGAACGGACCCGGTCATATTGGCTCGCTCTGCGAGGCTCTTGGGGGATTCAGGTTGGTTTGTCGAATCTGCACGCCCCTACGAGGCCTGTTGCGTCGGCAAGGTCCTTGCTTCCTGGAGTCAGGGAAAGAAGGAGAATTCAATGACCATCCCTCACGATTTGCTGGACGATCTCCGCACTTCCCCGACAGACCTCGCCCGCATCGTTGAAGCTGTGGTTCGAGATGGACTTCCGCACGTAATGATCGGCGGGAGTTCGGTGGTCTGGGGTGCTCACCACAGCGGCCCCTTCGACCGCCGGTCTACGGTATCAGGCAGGCGGATGAAAAGGTCGTGAGCTTGGCCGCTTGCGCCTTCGAGGACGAAAAGCTGTATCTCGTGGAGCCCTGCCGATGAAGAAGGGACAGCGGCCTATCGTGATCAGCCAGGTGCGGCCGGCGGTCGACGACGGCCGGTATCCCGTGAAACGGGAGGTAGGCGACTGTCTCACGGTCACGGCCGACATCTTCAAGGAAGGTCACGACATGCTGGCGGCGGTGATCCTGTACCGCCGGCAGGACGAACCCGACTGGCGGGAAGCGCCCCTACGGCTCGCCGACAACGACGGATGGGTCGGCTCGTTTCCCCTCGAGGCCAACACCCGCTACTCGTTCACCATCGAGGCGTGGACGGAACGCTTCGGCTCCTGGGCGGACGACGTTTCGCGACGCGCGGAGGGAGGCCAGGCGGATCTCACCAGCGAACTGCTGGAAGGCGCCCGGCTCGTCACTCAGACGCGGGCCCGCGCAGCGGGGACGGATGCCGCTCTCCTCGACGACGCTCTCGCCCGGGCGGGGGCCGCGGACTCTCAGGAAGAGCGGCTCGGCATCCTGCTCCAGCCCTCCCTGCGCGAGGTCGTCGCTCGTCTGCAGGTGCGCCAGGACGCCACCCGATTCGATCGTGAGCTCGAGGTGGTGGTCGACCGGCCCCGGGCGCGCTTCGCCTCCTGGTACGAGCTCTTCCCGCGCTCGCAGAGCAAGGTGCCGGGGCGCCACGGTACCTTCGCCGACTGCATCGAGCGGCTGGCGGACGTTCGGCGCATGGGGTTCGATGTCGTCTACCTTCCCCCGATCCATCCGATCGGTCTGACGGGCCGCAAGGGACGGGACAACTCTCTGAGCGCGGCGCCGGGCGACCCCGGAAGCCCTTGGGCGATCGGCGGGCCCGAGGGAGGACACACCTCCGTGCACCCCGCTCTCGGCACCCTCGAGGACTTCCGGCGCCTCGTGACCGCGGCCGAGCGGCTCGGGATGGAGATCGCGCTCGATCTCGCATTCCAGTGCTCCCCCGACCACCCCTGGGTGCGGGAGCATCCGGAGTGGTTCTACCGGCGCCCGGACGGCACCATCCGGTATGCCGAGAATCCGCCGAAAAAGTACCAGGACATCTTCCCGATCAACTTTGACTGCGAGGCCTGGGAAGCACTATGGGACGAGCTGCTCCGGGTGGTGCTCTACTGGGTCGAGGAGGGTGTCCGCACGTTCCGCGTCGACAATCCGCACACCAAGCCCTTCGACTTCTGGCGCTGGATGATCCGTGAGGTGCAGGACCGGTACCCGGAGGTGATTTTCCTGTCGGAAGCCTTTACCCGTCCCAAAGTCATGCGAGAGCTCGCCAAGGCCGGCTTCACTCAGTCCTACACCTACTTCACCTGGCGCAACTTTAAGGACGAGCTGACGGAATATCTCCAGGAGCTCGTGGGCTCGGACATGGTCGAGTACTTCCGGGGGAACTTCTTCGTGAACACCCCGGACATCCTCCCCGAGGTGCTCCAGCGCGGCGGCCCGCCCGCGTTCAAGATGCGCGCGGCCCTCGCCGCCACGCTCTCGCCGCTCTGGGGAATGTACAGCGGCTTCGAGCTCTGCGAAGGGGCTGCCGTCCCCGGCTCCGAGGAGTATGCGGGCTCGGAGAAGTACGAAATCCGTGTCCGGGACTGGAACGCCTCCGGGAGCATCGTGGAGTACATCACCCGGCTGAACGCGATTCGGCACGAGAACCCCGCGCTCCACGCGTACCGCAACCTTCGCTTCTACGCTTCCGACAGCTCTCACGTGCTCTTCTACGGCAAGATGACCCCCAGTCGCGACAATGTCATCCTGGCCGCGGTCAATCTCGACCCCTTCGCCTCTCACTCGGCCACTCTGGCCATCCCGCTGGAGGAGATTGGGATTCCCGCGGGGGAGACCTATGAGCTCCATGAGCTCTTGACGGACGTGCGCCGCCTCGCCCACGAGAGCGCGCTCGCAGTCGAGCTGGATCCCCAGACATCGCCCGCGCACATCTACCGGGTGAGCCGGTGGAGTCGCCGCGAGCAGGACTTCCCCTACTTCCGCTGAGGAACCGAGTGAGCGACCCTCTCTGGTACAAGGACGCGGTCTTCTACGAGCTGCACGTCCGCGCTTTTCAGGACGCCAACGGCGACGGCATCGGAGACTTCGTGGGGCTGACCACTCGGCTCGACTACCTCAAGGAGCTCGGCGTGGACTGCCTGTGGCTCCTTCCCTTCTATCCGTCACCTCTCCGCGACGATGGGTACGACGTGTCGGATCATCGCGGAGTTCATCCCGACTACGGGACCACGGCCGACTTCGAGCTCTTCCTCGAGGCGGCCCATGCCCACGGCCTGCGGGTCATCGCCGACTTCGTCATGAACCACACGTCCGACCAGCACCCATGGTTCAAGGACGCGCGCCGGGCCCCCGACTCGCCCTACCACGACTACTACGTGTGGAGCGACACGGACCAGCGCTACCGGGACGCCCGCGTCATCTTCGTGGACTCGGAACCTTCCAACTGGACCTGGGATCCGGTGGCGAAGGCGTACTACTGGCATCGCTTCTTCCACCACCAGCCCGACCTCAACTTCGAAAGTCCCGCCGTGCGCCGCGACATGCTCGAGATCATGGAATTCTGGCTCGACCGGGGGCTCGACGGCTTTCGCTGCGACGCCGTGCCGTATCTGTTCGAGCGGGAGGGCACCAACTGCGAGAACCTCCCGGAAACCCACGACTTCTTACGGGAGGTCCGGCGCCACATCGATGCCCGATACGACGCACGCGTCCTGCTCGCCGAGGCGAACCAGTGGCCTTCCGACGTGCGGCCCTACTTCGGAGACGGCGACGAGTTCCACATGGCCTTCCACTTCCCGCTCATGCCCCGCCTCTTTCTCGCCGTGCGCCGCTCGGACCGAAGGCCCATCACGGACATCTTCGTCCATACGCCCGAAATCCCGCCCACCTGCCAGTGGTGCCTGTTCCTGCGCAACCACGACGAGCTGACGCTCGAGATGGTGAGCGAGGAGGAGCGCCGCCGGCTGTACCACGCCTACAGCTCGGACCCGCGGATGCGGCTCAATCTGGGCATCCGGCGGCGTCTGGGCCCGCTCCTGGACAACGACCGCAGGAAGATAGAGCTCCTCACCAGCCTCCTCTTCACGCTGCCCGGCAGCCCCATCCTCTATTACGGCGACGAGATCGGCATGGGAGACAACATCTACCTGGGCGACCGGAACGGTGTGCGCACCCCGATGCAATGGACGGGAGATCGCAACGCAGGCTTCTCCAGGTCGGACGCCGCCCGCCTGTACCTGCCCCTGAACATGGACCCCGTCTACGGGTATCAGGCGATCAACGTCGAGGCCCAGCTCCGGACCCCGTCCTCGCTCTTGAACTGGATGAAGCTCATCATCGGCGCGCGGAAGAAGACGCGGGTCTTCGGACGGGGCACCCTTCGCTTCCTTCGCTGCCTGAACGACAGCGTGCTGGCCCACGTCCGGGAGTTCGAGGGGGAGACGGTGCTGGCCGTCCACAATCTTTCCGACGCCGCCCAGCCCGTCGAGCTCGATCTCCGCGCCTGGATCGGGCACACACCCATCGAGATGCTCGGCGAGACGCGCTTCCCGGCTATACAAGACCAGCCCTACTTCGTCAGCATGGCGCCTTACGGCTACTACTGGTTCCGCCTCCAGCCCCCGCGGCAGGAGTCGATGCTCTATGACAATGAATATGTCCCTCTCTAGCCCCGCACAGGTCGTAGACTTCCTCGCCGGCGCCGGGCTGGGCCCGCTCACGACCTTCATCATGCAGCAGCGCTGGTTCGCCGCGAAGTCGCGTGCCCTCCGCACCGTCGACATCGAGGACTGGGCGGCTCTCGATGCTGACCGTCCCGTCCTGCTCCTGCTCGTGCGGTTGGACGGCGAACGCTACTACCTCCCCCTCGCTGTCTGCCCGGCCGCCGACGCCGCCGCCCGCGACGTGATCACGCGTATCGACGATCGCGCGATCGTCGATGCCCACGAGGATCTCGGCTTCGTCCATTCCCTCCTGAGCGCCTTGGCCTCCCATCGCGAGCTGACCGGGCGCCGCGGCTCCTTCGCGTGCCGGTCTCGCGGCCGGCAGGGAGCGCCGGAAGGGCTGGCGGCCGCCCCGCGCGTAGCCGTCCGGATCTCGGGGGAGCAGAGCAATACCTCGGTGGTCGTGGACCGTTCGCTCATCGTGAAGTCGATACGCCGGCCCCAGCTGGGAATCAATCCCGACGTGGAGGTGCTGGACTTCCTGGCGAGCCGGACGAGCTTTCTGAACATTCCTCCACTCGCGGGTTGGATCGAGTACCTGGACGCTCGCGGCCAGGGAGCGACCGTCGCGGTGCTGCAGGGCTTCATCGAGAACACCGGCGATGGCTGGCGGTACGTGATGTCGGGCCTCGAGGAGCTCTGTAGCACGCTCGAGGGCGCCGGAGCCGAGCCGCCCGAGGATCGGATCGCGATGCTCGCGGGTCCGCTGATCCGCGATGTGAGAGAGCTCGGCATCGTCACGGGCGGTCTCCACGCGGCGCTCGCCTCCGACCCACACACTCCGGCGTTCAGCCCCGAGCTGGTGACCTACGAGGATGTCGGGTGCTGGTGCGCCCGGATCGCCCGAGAGCTCGAGGAGGTCGCCTTCGACACCGTCGCGGGGCCGGCCCCGCCTCCCGGGCTCGAGATGATTCGGGAGACGCTCCGGGGCTCGGGTAGGCGCATCGACGCGTCCCTCGCGGATATGGGTCTCCTCGGCAGCTCTCACACCCACAAGATTCGCTGCCACGGAGACTATCACCTGGGCCAGGTCCTCAAGACGACCGACGGGTTCGCCATCCTGGACTTCGAAGGTGAGCCGGCGCGCTCCCCCGAGGAGCGAAGCGGCAAGCGCCCGCCCCTCCGCGACGTCGCCGGCATGCTGCGCTCGCTGAGCTACGCGGTGCACGCGACGGCGTGGCGGCGTCCACCCGAACGGCGCGCCGAGACACTCTTCCGTCTCACGGCCTGGGAGCAACATGCGCGTCGCGCCTTCTTCGAGGGCTACCGGCTGACAGTGGAGAACAGCCCCGCGCGGCTCGTACCACCCACCCACGCGGAGCTGGCCAGGGTCTGCGCCGTATTCGAGCTCGAGAAGGCCTGCTACGAGCTGCGGTACGAGCTCGACAATCGCCCCGACTGGGCACCCATTCCCGCCGACGGCATCCTGCACCTCCTCGAGTCCGCCAGGAGCTGACCTCCAATGCGAGCGAAGAAGAGGCAATCCGGACGGCGATCTGGCCCCCGGCATCAAACCATGAGCCTTCGCCGTCGGTCGCATGCCGGATGCCGCTCCTTGGACCTGGCGCGACCGACGTGCCAAAGGCCCGACTCGCCGTCCACCACCAAGGAGGGCCCGCCATGCTGAGAAAGCTCATTATTCCGGCCGCCGATCCTGGAACGAGTCTCGAACCGGGACGCTTGCACATTCCGGCACTCGCGACGGTGCTCGTCACGTCGGAGGCGCCGGAACACCCTGTGGACTCCCTCTTCGATGGCCGCGACGGGCCCGGTGGCACCCGCTGGGTCGCCTCTGTGGACGGTGAGCAGGCGCTGATCCTCGCCTTCGACACGCCACAGACTATCCGGGAGGTGGGCCTCGAGACCGAGGAATCGCAGGCGAGTCGCACCCAGGTCCTTACCCTTTCCCTTTCACAGGACGGGGGCCGAACATACCGCGAGATTCTGCGTCAGGAGTTCAATTTCAGCCCCCCTGGGACCACGTTCGAGCGCGAGCGCTGGACCGTGCCCGCCGCTCCGGTGACCCATCTGCGCGTCACGATACGGCCCGACAAGGGAGGCAACCTGGGCCGCGCCTCGCTTACGTCGTTGACGATTCGCTGAGGACGTGACCCTCACGGATTTTCGCCCTTGAATCATCGCCCACCCGCCGGGCTTCAACACTCGAAACAGTTCGTGCATTGCCCGTCGATCCTCCGGAACATGCTCCGGAACATGGCTGCATAGAATGATGTCGAATGAAGCACTGCACTCTGGCCAAATCCGCCGATACACACCTGACTTCCTGGCGCGCACGCTGGTCCGCGCGATCGGGGTGCGCGGCGGCGCCACTCATCTTTCGGGCATGGCGTTGGGCTCTTCACAACGAGAGGGTGAGTTTTGCATGTTTCGGACACCCGTTTCCATGAAGAGGTCGGTGTATGCTCTGGATCATCGAGATGACCATGCGTGTGCTCCTGACTTCCCTCTGCCTCGGTCTCCTCTGCGCGGGTTGTAGCAGCCTTCCGACGCCGTGTCCGGCGCAGGCGAGTGCCACGGGAACAGGCTCCACCGTCTCGCAAGCAGAAGCGCGGGTGACGTGGAAGAGCGGGGGCTGTTCGGGTCACCCGTAGTGAGAGAAGTCCACGGGGGAGGGGCACTGTGCCGACCCATCAGTCGCTGAGCGGAGCCTCGGACGACGAGCTCCTCCACCGGATGGTCCAGACCCATCCGGATCGCTTCGGTCCGCCATTCTGGGAGTTCTTCACGGCTCACGTCGCTTCCGAGCTTCCGCCGCAGCCGGTGATCATCGACCTCGGGTGTGGTCCCGGGCTTCTGCTGCGTGACTTCGGCGCCCGGCTGGCCAAGGCGGTGCTCCACGGCTACGACGTCACCCCGGCCATGGTTGGCTACGGCCGCCAGCTCGCATTCACCGGCGCGCCGCCGACCTTTGCCATCCACGACGTGACCACGCATCCGCTGCCGCATACCGAGGGCAGCGTAGACCTCATCAGCATGTCCTCGGTGCTGCACGTGGTCGACCAGCCCTTGCCCGTGCTCGCCGAGATCCGGCGGGTCCTCGCGCCGGCCGGGCTCCTTCTCCTGAACGACTGGATTCGCCAGTCCCTATCCGCCTACTTGGCTTGGCGCCGGGACGTGCTTCAGGAGAGCCCGGCCGAGTCCCAGCGTCGCGGCTTCAGCCTCTTTCCCGTGCACAACAAGTACACGTCGGAGGACTGGCACTGGCTCCTGGCCGAGGCGGGTTTCACGGTGCGTTCGGAAACGCAACTGCGCGCGTCCCACCGGATCATCGTCGCGGCCCGGCGTTAGCGGACGGGACGAGTCAACTCGGCGTCGGCCCACCCTCGGGAAGGCGCCCGTAGATCTGGGTGTTCGTGCGTAGCCGGTCGCGGGCCTCGTCGGTGAGGGCCTCGGGTCGGAACCGCCACGACCAGTTGCCCTCGGCGCGACCCGGCGTATTCATGCGGCCGGCCGAGCCCACGCCGAGGACATCTTGAAGAGGCACGATGCTGACGTCGGCGATCGACATCTGGATGACACGGATGAAATCCCAGTTGATGTCCGAGCCGTCGGTGCCGAGATAGCGCAGGCAGCGGGCGCGCTCGAGGCGCTCCGCCTCGGTGGCGCTCTCGCCCGAGCGGTGCGCGAACCAGCCCACCACCGTGTCGTTGTCGTGGGTGCCCGTGTAGGCCACCACGTTCGTCGTGTATTCGTGGGGCAAGTGCGGATTGTGCGGGTCGCCGCTCCACGCGAACTGGAGCACGCGCATGCTTGGGAACCCGAATGCGTCGCGGAGCTCGTGGACGTCGTCGGTGATGGTGCCGAGGTCCTCGGCGATGATGGGCAGGTCGCCGCCGAGAGTGTCCATCATCGCGCGGAAGAGGGCGCGCCCGGGCGCCGCGATCCATGAGCCGTGCTCGGCCGTCTCGTGGTTCGCCGGCACTTCCCAGCACGCGGCGAAGCCGCGAAAGTGATCGAGCCGCACGACGTCCACCATCTTCAGGGTCTCGCGCATACGATCTATCCACCATCCGAACCCCTCCTCGCGGAGCCGCTCCCAGTGGTAGAGCGGGCTGCCCCAGAGCTGGCCGGTGGCGCTGAACGCGTCCGGCGGCACGCCTCCTACCACCGTGGGTCGTCCTTCCGCGTCGATCTTCCACAGGTACGGGCGTGCCCACACGTCGGCCGAGTCATGGGCGACGAAGAGCGGCATGTCACCGATCACGCGGATGCCCCGCGCACTGGCGTAACTTTTCAGATCGAGCCACTGGCGGAGGAAAAGGTATTGAAAGAAGCGGTGCGCCTCGAGGCGGTCGCCGAGGGCCCGCCGCGCCTTGGCCATCCCGCCGGGCTCACGGCGGGCCAGCGCAGGCTCCCACGTCCACCACGCCGCGCCGCCGTGACGGTCCTTGAGAGCCGCGAACAGCGCATAGTCGTCGAGCCAGGACGAGGTGAGGGCGAGCACGCGCTCATAGTCGCGCGCGAGCTCCTGGTCGCCCTGCACGCGTCCCTTGAAGTGGTGAAACGCCTTCTCGAGCAATTCGCTCTTGTAAGCGATGACCTGGCCGTGATCGGTCAGGTCAACGGGGAATGCCGGCGGATGGTCGATATCGCCTTCATCGAGGAGCCCCATCGCCACCAGATTCCGGGGACTGATCAGGTTCACGTTGCCCGCGAAGGCGGACGTCGATGCATAGGGCGAGCCGCCATAGCCCGGGGGCGTGAGGGGCATGATCTGCCAGAACGTCTGGCCGGCGGCCGCGATGAAGTCGACGAAACGGCGGGCTTCTCCCCCGAAATCGCCGATGCCGAACGGGCCCGGCAGGGAGGTGGGGTGCAGGAGCACGCCGCTCGACCGCTCGAATCTCACGGGGTGGTGGCCGCCTCGGCCGGCGGGGCCGTCCGGATCCAGGAGCGCAGGACCTCCGCCACACTCCACGCCTGGGCGACGCAGCCGCGCGGCGTGTATGGCTCGACGGCGTCGAACACTTCGCTGATCGAGCCGATGCAGGCCTCGTCCAGATGAGGCACGAACCCATCGAGAAAGTGTCGCGCGCCCACGCGGTCTTCCGGGTGCACCTTGAGCCACGCGTCGATGAACGGGCCGATGAGCCACGCCCATACCGTGCCCTGATGATAGGCCGCGTCTCGCGTCCGGAGATCGCCGTGATAGGTCGGCTTGAAGTCCGGGTGATCGGGCGACAGGGAGCGCAGCCCCACCGGCGTCAACAGCTTGGCGCGCGCGGTCTCGACCACGGGAACCCAGCGCGACTCGTCGAGCACGGGGTGCGTCAGCGAAATGGCGAGGAGCTGATTGGGGCGGCACGCGCTGTCGTCCTGTCCGGCGAGGTCTGGGCTCTCCACCACGTCGTAGAGATACCCGGCGGCCGGATTCCAGAAGCGCTCGTTGAACGAGCGGCGGCACAGGTCGGCGTGCGCGGCGAGCGTCGTCGCCCCTGCGTCATCTCCCGTCTCGCGAGTCCAGCCCTCGAGCAGGCGGAGGGCGTTGTACCAGAGCGCGTTGATCTCGACCGCCTTGCCCCGGCGGGGCGTCACCACCCACCCGTCGCACTTCGCGTCCATCCACGTCAGCTGATAGCCGTCCGCCCCCTGGATGAGGAGCCCGTCCTTCGGATCGACATGGATGCCGAAGTGCGTGCCCTCGAGGTGGCACTGGACGATGTCCGAGAGCTTCGGCAAGAGGGCGGCCAGGGTGGCCGAGTCGCCCGTGCTTTTGAGGTATCGGTCCACGGCGTGGAAGAACCAGAGGGTGGCGTCCGCCGTATGGTAGAGACCCTCGCTGCTGCCGTCGGGAAACATGTTGGGGATGAGCCCGTCGCGGACGTACTGGCCAAAGGTGCGGAGGATGTAGCCCGCCTCGGCGTGGCGGCCGGTGACGCAGGTGAGCCCTTCGAGGCTGATCATCGTGTCGCGACCCCAGTCCGTGAACCAGTGATAGCCGGCGATGATCGAGCGTACGTCGCCGCCGGCGGCGCGCGCGCGGGCGACATCCTCGCGCCGGCCCGAGGGCCTGATGACGAACTGATCGGCGGCGAGGACGAGCTCCGCGCCCACGCCGAAGCTCGCGGAGGGTTCGGCGCCGGCGAGGAGATGCTCGCGGCGCTCGCGCTCGGCCGCCTCCGCGGCCTCGGGAATGAGCGCTTCGATCAGGTCCCACGCCTCGGTGGACGCGACGAGGGTCGCGCTCGTCTCCGCGCTCAGGTCCACGCTGAAGTAGCCGGGGCTCCACAGATCGCCCGCATCCGCATAGCCGCGCTCCGCTTCGGCACGATAGTGGACATTCTCGAGGACGCTGCCGTCCAGCGCGAAGCTGGCGCGACGGCCGTAAATCTTGAGACGCAGGGGTGGGTAGCCGTGGGCCGTCGCCAGCTCCAGGTGCTCTCCCACCGCGGTGATCGTATAGGGTTCCTCGAACGCTCCGTGAACTGATCCCTCGAGCGGCCGGACGTGCAGCGCGGGGCGCAGCTTGAGCCGCACCGGCTCACCGCGGAGCAGGCGATACGTGACGTGCACGGTGTTCTGCTGATGGGGCATGCGCACGCACTTCTCGATGGTGGTGGAGCCGATGTCGTAGCGCCACACCGGCAGCCCGTACTCGAGCCTGAACTCGACGAGATGCTTCGCTCCCGGCCACTCGAGGCCCCCACCCGCCCGCTCCTGTCCCCCGATCTCGAAGCGCGTGCCGTTGGATAGCCGGAGCCATTCCGACAGATGGTTCAATAGGACGGTGCGTCCGAGCGGCGTAGGGAGCGCCGCGACGAGAAGGGCGTGATAGCGGCGCGTGGGGATGCCCGCCAGTGTACCCGCGGCGAAGCCGCCGAGGCCGTTGGTGACGAGCCACTCGCGGCCAAGGAGCGAGGCGGGATCACGCGTGCGGTCGCCGGTGCATGAGAGTGCTCGAACGATCTCGGCCACTATTCCACTCCCAATCTCCGCAGGGCATCGCGGCGAACTTCCGCTTCCTCCGTCTCCTCCTCCGTGCCGCCCGCGGGATCGTCCATTCCGGAGGCCGGCTGGGGCTCGAGGAGGACCGCCGCGTGGCCGGGGATGCGCCAGTTCTGACGCGTTTCGACGGGCGCGACCCCCGCGCCACCGTACCGCACCTCGTCACTCGACCAGAGGATTCGCCAGAGGGCGTCAGTGGGCGGCGCGAGAAGAGGCTCGGGCGCCGGATTGAGCGTGAGATCTGCTCCGAGGTTCACCACGAGCAGCCGGTCCGCGGCCGCCTCTCCGAAGAAGCGCAGGACGAAAGCCTCCGGCCCGAGCACGGCGCCGTCCAGGCCGCGCGGCCGCTGCGCGCTCAACACGGGGTCGCGGCGCCTCAGGTGGAGGAGATCGCGATGCATGAGGTAGATGCTCTCATGACTCTCGCGCTCTCCGAAATCGAGCGTACAGCGCTCGAACGTGTCCACCGCGGTCGGATCCGGAAGCACGGCCATGACCTCGGGAGTGGCGATGCTCGGGAACTGGGCGAGAAACGCGGCCCGGCCCTCGTGTACTTTTGTGCCGAGCGCCCCCTGATGATCGGCGAAGTAGTGGAAGGGCGCCGAGGACGCGAACTCCTGTCCCTGGAAGAGCATTGGCGTGCCCGGAGCGAGGAGCAGGTAGGCCGTCATCGCGCGATAGCGGCCCGGGCTCGTCAGCCGGTGCAGCCGGTGCCCCTGCGCGGAGTTCGCGACCTGATCGTGGTTCTCGATGAAGGTGACGAAAGTCTCGGGCGGGAGATCCAGGGCGGGCGTGCCACGGCGCCCCCGCTGCCACTTGTAGCGCTGGCCCTGGTACAGGTAGCCCCATTTTGCCGCCGAGATGAATTCCTGCGGCGAGCCGTTGTAGTCGGTGTAGTAGGCCTCGGTCTTGCCGGTGAGCGCCACCACCGCGCTGTGGTGGAGATCGTCGTTCCAGAGCGCGTCGAGCCCGTAACCGCCGCGCTCGGCCGATCGCACGAGACGCGTGTGCTGGGGCTCGTTCTCCGCGACGATGATCGTTGCCCGTCCGCGCGCCGCCGCCCGCACCTCGCGGGCGAGAGCGGCCAGGAGGTGCTCGGGGGAGTCGTCGAAGATGCTCTGCGTCGCGTCGAGGCGGAGGCCGTCGAGGTGGAACTCCTCGATCCAGGCGCGCGCATTGGTGAGGAAGAACTCGCGCACGGGCCCTGATCCGGGGCCGTCGAAGTTGAGAGCCTCGCCCCAGTCCGTCCGGTGCCGGTCGGTGAAGTAGTCCGGGGAGAAGCGCTTGAGGTAGTTGCCGTCCGGCCCCAGATGGTTGTAGACCACGTCGAGGATGACGGCGAGCCCCAGCCCATGCGCACGGTCCACGAAGCGGCGCAGATCGTCCGGCTCACCGTAGAGGCGGGTGGGAGCGAAGAGGTCGACGCCGTCGTAGCCCCATCCGAACGCCCCGGGGAACTCGCTGATCGGCATGAGCTCCAGACACGTCACGCCCAGACGCGCGAGCTCGGCGAGCTCGCGCATGGCCGCCGCCCACGTGCGCGCGGGAGTAAAGGTGCCCACGTGCATCTCATAGATCACCTGGCCCCGGATCGAGGCGCCCTTCCAGTCCCTGTCTGTCCACGCGAACGCCCCCGGGTCCACCACACGCGAAGGACCAGACGGACCGGCCGGCTGAAATCGAGAGGCGGGATCCGGGTACAACGTATCGTCGTCGTCGAGGCGGAATCGGTACAGCGTGCCGTCGCCGGCGGCGTGTGAGACGCCGGAGAAGTATCCGTTACCCTCGGGAGTGAGGGACACGATCTGCTGATCCGTCTCGCTGCCCAGCACCGCCACGATCTGCTTCCGTCGCGGCGCCCACACCCGAAAGTGCACCCCGCCTTCGCGCAGGCACTCCGCCCCGATGGGGAGCCTCCGCTTCAGCGAGGTCAAGCCAGAGACCGGGCCGCCTGGGTTCGTGAAGCCCCCCGCGGTCCGCGCTGAGTCTGTGTGAGCTACCGCCTCGATCACCGGGGACGATTGAGCTTTACTCGTCTGCGCGCCAGCCATGGGTCGCGGTGGCTAGGAATTGTGCTCGGCGCTCGAGCGGCGGCGAGCACTGGCCCTCACCACGTATCCTCCGCTTTGCTGGGCCGAGGATCCTTTCGGAGGGTTTGCTCAGCGCGCTCCCAGTCTATTTCGGGCGAACCGACGGGCGCGCCGCGCGCCTCCCACAGTTGATACGCAAGTTTCTCGATGTCTTCGTGCGTCGGCGGTTCCTGGGTCAACGGCATGACCGATCTCCTCTGGAGACCCGGGCGTCGTGGCCGGATTGTGCGTGAGCCCGTAGGGCGTCGTCGCGTGGCCTCGGGGCGGGCGTCGTCAGTCATGATTGCCAGATGGAGTAGCAAGACTTGTTCCGGTACGAAGGAAAGACCATCCCACCGCCCGCTTGGCGGGTCCCCGGCATACGCATCGACGTCCGACAGCGAAGCCGGTCGGTTCTTACCCGGTACACAATTACGGCCGGGTACACACGACGCGCGGGGAACCGCAATGCCGGTGCCGAAAGGTGAGGCCGTCAGCGGCTGGCCGGTCTTCTGGGGTCAGGGGGAGCGGAGGATGCCGCGGTCTCTCAAGCGTGGTCTCGAGCGAGGGGTGGCCGCACGCTCGTCCCGGAGAAGAGTACGGTCATGATGATCTCCACGGAGTGATTCCTCGAAAGCCCCTGGCAGCCAATGGCCGCGCGCGTGGACTTTCCTCGATCGCCATAGAGCTCCACGAGCAGGTCGACGGCGCCGTTGATGACGCGGGGCTGGTCGCCGAATCCCGGCGCCGAGTTCACGAACCCGATGAGCTGGATCACCTGCTGGACGCGATCGAGATCGCCGAGGGCGTACTGGACCTCGGAGAGAGTGGTGAGCACCGCGTAGCGCGCAGCGTCGTACCCTTGCTCGATGGTCAGGTCCTTGCCCACCACGCCGGGCAGATAGGGCGTGCCGTCCTTGACGGGGGCGGTGCCGGACAGATAGAGGACGTTCTGCACGGCGTAGTGTGAAATGAAGCGGGCGCCGGAGGGATTGGTGGCGTAGTCCTGCTCGAGGTCGGGCACCACCAGGCCGAGGCTTTGCAGCTTCTTCTCGACGATCACGATGTCCTCCGCCGCATCACCGGGCGGGACCCGGCACCCAGTCTCCGGTCTTGAACTCGGGCGGAAACACGATCCGCGCCTCCGAGAACGGCATGTCCGGCCGCGTATACTGCGTCAAGAGCATCGGTGGCGTCCACTGCTGCCAGTACGGCCCGTCGCCGCGGGTGAAGCTGACGGTGGCGTTCCAGCCCTCGAACTTGTTGGCGAGCAGGGCCTTGGCGATGTCCTCGCCCTTGTCGCTCTTGGCCGCGGTGATGGCATCCGCGATCAGCATCACCTGCGAATAGGCATTCAGGGCCGGGTAGACCGGATCCTCCTTGAACGCTTCCCGGTAGCGCCGGCTCATCGCCTCTCCTCTCGCCGTGAGCTTCATGCGAGGCTGGTAGTGGACGATGAACGTCGCGTACGTCCCCTTCTCCCCAAGGTTCTTCCAATACTCGGGCCGGGCCGGCAGGTCTGTCGCGATGAGCATGGGCGCGGCCGGAAACAGGCCGACGTCATAGGCCTGCTTCACGATGAGATACAGGATGGGCCCCACCCCGCCGTTGACGACCATGTCCGGCTTCCACGCTTTCAGCTCCAGCATCTGCGGGGTCAGGTCGGCCACCGCGCGGTCCACGACGATGGCCTTGATATCGGCGCCTATACCGAGCGTCTTGAATTGCTTCTTGGCCTCCTCGACGAGGCCCAGACCGAAGTCCGTGTTCTCCACGACGAGGGCCACCCGCTTGACCCCCCGCTCTTTGAGCCATCGGCTCCACAGCTGCACGCGATCCTGATCGATGGCGTGGGTCCGGAAGGTGTACGAAAGGTGGCGCTCGGTAATGGCGCCGGCCGTGGCCTGGGTGGCGAAGATCGGGATCCTGTACTCGTCGGCGAGCGCCTGGACGGCGAGGGTGACCGAGCTATGGTATTGGCCGATCACCGCCGAGACGCGGTCCTGGGTCGCGAGCTTGCGGAAGGCGGCCAATCCCTTCTCCGGCGTGCCTGAATCGTCTTCGACCACCAACTCGATCTTGCGCCCACCCAAGAGTCCGCCCCGGGCATTGATGTCTTCGGCGGCCATCTTCGCTCCGCGGACGATGAACTGCCCGCCGCTCGCATCCCCTGGAGGAGAGAGCGGGGTCAAGACACCGATCTTCACCGGGGCCTGGGCAGAGGCGGCGGTCGTCACGCCGATCAGCAACAGGGCCGCGGAGACGCAGGCGGCGAGGCTTCGGTTCATCCAGGGGCTCCTCTCAGATTCGCTCGAGAATGTGCATGCCGCGCTGTCTGTCCACGAGATAGATCAACCCCTCGCGCGTCAGGAATACATCGTTGCTCGACGGGCGCTCGAAGCCCTTCGGCGCATCGGGGACGAAGTACGCGACCTCCCGCGGGGCATGGGGGTTCTTGATGTCGACGACGCGAAGCCCGTGCGCGAACCAGGCCACGGGGATCTCTGTGCTGTATACCTGCTCGGCCGGCTGATGGCACCCGGTGAATTCCGGCTGAGGCATGTCATCGATCCCCGCCACCTGGAAGGTCGAGATGGGGACGGGATTCGTTTCGACGGAGACGTCGACGATCCACATGAAGGGAGGAGGCGAGGGACGGAGCTTCCGTACATCCTCGTCGGTGACCACGAGAAGCCGACGTCCCGAGACCGGAAACGGGATGGGCAGCGCGGTGTGGGTCGGATGCGCGTAGGGCGGGCTCCAGTCGAGATGCGACACCATGCGCGGCCTGCGCAGGTCGTCGATGTCCAGGATCACGAACCCGGCGTGCCAGTATCCGACGTAGAGACGATTGCCGAGGCGCAGCGGGTGATGACACCAGGTTTCTCGGTACCCCCCGGTCGGCGTCTCCCCGCCCGCCGTCCACTGGCCGGGCATCCACCAGCGGCCGACCTCCTCGGGACGGCTGGGGTTCTGTAGGTCGAGGATCATGACGATGTTGCCGAGATAGCCGTCGACCTCGGGGGAGATGTAGGCATAGCGCCCGTCGAAGTCGTAGCGGTGCAGGCCGGTGCCCGCGGTCTGCCAGAAGGTGATCTGACGTGGCTCGATCGGCTTCGATACGTCGTAGATGGCGAGCCCGCCCCGGAATCCCGGCTCGAGCTTGTAGGGTGGGGGAGCCTCCCAATTGATCAGCATGAGGTCGTTCACCACGCGGACCTTATGGGAGTGAACACCGGGCGGCACCTGGAGGGAGGCGACCTTGCGCGGGCGATTCGGATCCTTGACGTCAACGATGGTGGTTCCGTCGGGACCTTCCATGTGGGCGATGTACGCGTAGCCCTTGTCGACGAAGACCTGACCGCCCCCCGGGCAGTCGAAGTAGCCAACCTTCCGCAGTCCTTTGATCCGGGGCATCAGGGCTCCCTCGGGGACGACACCGCTCCGATCAGCGCCAATCCTTCAGGGTCACGATGAAGCGGTGGCGATCCGCGCGGTAGAAGGCGTTGCTGAAGATCACCGGTCGCCCCCCCGTGTCGAAGTAGGTGCGTTCTCCTTCGATGATGGGCGCCCCCACCTCCACCCCCAGGTGTTCGGCGAAGGTCGGATCCGCCAAGGTGGCGCCAATGGTCTGGCGCACCGAATCGATCTTGACTCCGTAGTTGTCGTGCACCAGCGAGGCGAGGGTGGCCTGGGTCAGGGCGGTCTCGTCCTCGAGGAGCCGGACACCCAAGTCGTGGGGGAGATACGCCCGCATGAAGATGATGGGCTCGCTATCCACGGCCCCGATCCGATCAAGCGTCACCACCAGCGAGTCGTTCGACAGGGCAAGGCGCTCGGCTATGCGAGGACCGGCCGGCATCACTTTGCTGGAGAGCAGGCGCATGTAGCCGCTCAGCTGCCGCCTGACCACAGACTCGAGGAGCTGGCTCGGCTTCATCTCCGCCCGGCGTGTGGTGGGACCGCAGTAGAAGGTCCCGCGTCCCTGCTCCCGCCTGAGGAGGCCCTCTTTCTCGAGCAGTCTCAGGGCCTGCTGAATGGTGATGCGGCTCACCTTGAACTCCGCGCACAACGCTTGTTCTGAAGCCAGTTTATCCCCGGTGGCGAAATCCCGGGCAAGCCTGGCCTCCAGGATGGATTTGATCGTGAAGTATTTCGGGACGGGGGTTTTCATCGGCGCGATACTAACTTGTCCTATCGTTATGTCAAGCGATCTAATTGGATAAAGCGAGGATGATTATCGGCTCCATCGACAAGGCGCGTCAGAGGCGCGCCGGAACGGAGCGGCGCGCGTGCGTTCAGGACTTCGTGTTCTGACGGACGAAGGCCTGGGTGCGGCGCCAGGCGTCGGCCGATGCCTCGGCGAACTCCGTGTACTTCCGGTCGAAGAAGCTGTGAGGCGCGCCCGGGTAGGTGGTCGGCTCGTGCCTGACGCCCGCCTTGCGGCACGCGGCATCGAATTCGCTGACGGCGCTCTCCGGAATGCCTTCGTCGGCCCCGCCGAAGATGGAGAGCACGGGGCTCTTGTAGCTCGAAACCGCATCGATCGGGCGCGGCCGATCCGGCCAGCGCTTGAGGCCGAGCGGCCAGCCATAGAAGCCGATGACGCCGGCGTAGCCGAGCCCGCTCGCCGCCTGAAGGTACGAGAGGGCGCCCCCGAAGCAGAAGCCCACCGAGAAGAGCGAGCGCACGCCTCCGCCCTCGGGCGTGCGCAGGTACGCCGCAGCGGCCGCGATGTCGGCCTGGAGCGTGTCCGGCTTGGTCAGGGGCACCTGCGCCATGAAGTCGAACGCGTCACTGCGGTCGTCGCTGGGCGCCGTCCGTCCAAAGAAATCGATGGCCACGGCGTCCACTCCAACTTCCGCGAAGCGGTCGGCGAGCTCCTTGTAGTACGTGTGCAGGCCACGCACGTCGGGAATGACCACCATGCCCGCGCCCGTGGGCGCCGCGGCGCGCACGGCGTACGCCATGAAGCGCGTGCCGTCCGCGGAGGTGAGCCGGAGGTCGCGGCCGCCCGCCGAGCCGCCGGCGATGGGAGCGATCGGAGGTCGGGAGTCGTTATCGACACACATGAATTGGCACCTTAGCGGGGCATCGGCCCGCCGTCAAGCGGTTGTCATGTCGCGGCACGCTGGCCGCCGTAGGCCTCGCTCGGAGCATAACGGCTGTCTTCGAAGAGCCGCTTGGCCCGGGCGTCCACCACGCGCTTCCAGTTCGCCAGCGCCGTCTCGGTGAACTCGCCGTCCGGCCGCGGCTCGTCGTCGAACCTGTCGAGGGTATCGACCCCACGCAGGAGCATGGCGGACTCGCGGCCGCGCGGCCGCTCCGCCCACGTGGGCACCATCTCGACGAGGAGGAGGAAGCGCCGGTCGGGGCCGACATTGATGGACGAGCCGTGTATGAGCGAGTTGTAGAACATCACCATCTCGCCGGGCTGGAGGACGAAGTCCACCGCCTTCGATTCGTCGAAGGGATCCGAGATGTACTGACCGCGGGCGAGAATGCTCTTCGGATCGTCGCTCTCCTCGTGCTTGAGGTGCCCCCACTTGTGCGACCCGGGAATGCCCCACAGGCATCCCTGGTCCGCCCCGCACGCGGAGAGGGCCAAGGCGCCGAGCACCACCGGGACCGGCGAGCCGTACACGGAGTCCTGGTGCCAACCCGCGATCGTCTGCGCGTCGGCCTTCTTCACGCGCCAGGCCATGCTCCAGCAGCGGATATTGGGGCCGATCAGGTCTTCGAAGATATCCAGCGTATGGGGATCCTCGGCGATGTCGAGCACCCACGGGCAGAGGAGGTGCGATTTCGTCTTCATCTTCTTCATGTCGTTGGGAAAGCGGGCCTCCAGGGCCTCGAATTTCCGTCGGTACTCCGCGGCGCGCTCCGTGCTCATGGCCCGGATCGGCGACAGGTATCCCTGCTCCTCGAAGTCCCGCACCTGCTGTTCCGTGAGTACCTTGGGCATCTCCACTCTCCTTCGGGTCGGAATGGCAAAGGGGCCAGCGAGTCAACGCCGACCCCTTCCTGAAAACGCTGTATTGATACCGCACGACGCGATCACCGTCAACCGCGGGGAGAACCAGGAGGATCGATGCCGTTGCCAAGGCTTGGGGCCCTTCCACAGCGCAACCCGGTCTGTGACGAAAAGGTGACCCGGTAAAACGTGCAGTATGCTCTCCAGCTTCGCCGCTGGTCACGTCCCGTCAGCCTCGATTCCGACTCCCGAACGCCAGGGTTCGTTCTGGCACAACCATTGCGCTTCCATGGGAGCAAATGGAGACTCTCCAATCATTCGTTGAGCAGTTTACCTATCTCGGAGTGTTCCTTGTGCTCCTGGCGGGCAGCCTGGGTCTGCCCATACCAGAGGAGATGGCCATCGTGGCCGCCGGCGTGATGAGCCACGAAGGCCTCATGGCGCCATGGGGGGGCATCGTGGTCTGCGTGTTGGGCGTGCTGTCCGGTGACATGATGCTCTATTGGACGGGACGAAACGGAGGCGAGCGCGTCGTCAACTGCCGCGTGGTCCGGTTCCTGCTGACGCCCGCACGCGAGCAGCGACTCAAGGAGGCCTACCGGCGACACGCGATCAAGACAATCGTGACCGCGCGCCATCTCATGGGGCTCCGCGCGGCGGCCTTTCTGACCGCGGGTATTGCGCGCGTGCCCTTCTGGAAGTTCCTGTTGGCCGATGGGGGCGCTGCCCTCGTGGCCGTGCCCTTCTCCTTCGGATTGGCCTACTTCTTTGCCGACCATATCAAGGCGATTTACGAGAATGTCCACCGGGCAGAGCGCTGGCTCGGCCTGCTGGTACTCGTCTTGGCGACGGCCGCCGTCATCATAGTCGTCAGGAGACGCGAACGGCGTGTCGTCGACGAGCTCGTCGACCCGCAGGTCGCGCCGCACCGACGGCAGATCACGGGCCATTCATGAACGACCCGCTCATGACGTCACGAGTCCCTCCGCGAGCCCTCTCATGCCCCTCCGCATAGGTGAGCCGCAACGACTGGGAGGAAGCGAACGTCTTCCTGCCTGGCGGGTGACCCTCAGCGAAGACCCGAGCACGGAATGGCGACGGGAATTCCTCGGGCAGGCCTTGGCGAGCGGAATTTTCCAGAATGGCCAGATTGCCGTCGAGGCGGGGGCGCTGGTGTTCGAGCTCGAGCGCTCGGCCTTGGCCGTGGCCTGCGAGATGGTCGACCAATGGATCGCCCACGCGAACGGCGACCAGTCACCCGACGGAGCGCCTTCCGGACAGCATGTCACCACGATCTTGGTGGTGGACGACCAACCCGATGTCGGACCCCTGGCTCAGGACATCCTCGAGGCCGAGGGGTACGCCGTGGTGCACACGACTGATCCGATGGAGGCCATCAGACTGGCGAGGAGTCGGCCGGACGATATCGACGTGCTCCTGGTCGACATCGTGATGCCCCTCATGGATGGCCGGGAGCTCGCCCAGCGCATCCTCACCATGAGACCAAACGTGAAGATCATTCTCATGTCCGGGTTCGAGGTATCAGGAATGAAAGGGGCGGGCTGGGCATTTCTCCAGAAGCCTTTCGGCCTGGAGCCTCTCAAGCGGATCGTCGCGGACACGCTGAGGGGATACTCAGGGAAGCTCTGAAGGGCACTCCTAGACCGACGCGGCGACTACTTCCTCTCCATGCGAGAAGCCCGGACGGCAGAAGCCAATCGTGCACCCGGAATGCCAAGATTGCGGCCCCAGGGTGCACGATTGGCTACGAGTTTAGGCCGCTTTCCGCTCCTTCTTCATCTCGTCCATGTCCGCTCCGGCCTCCTCGAGGCGAGCCTTATCCCATACCTTGCTGATTCTGGGGAAGATATCGCTTTCCTCTTCCTCTATGTGGGTCTCGAGGCTCGCGTGGACCTTCTTGACCTTCCCGAGCCACTCCGCTTCTTCGGAATCGAGCTCCTCGATCTCGCTGATTAGACCTTCCACCTTCTTGACCTCGGTGTCGTGCTTCTCTCTCCATCCGGCGAGTAGGGAATCCTTCCCCTGCGCGTCCTCGGACAGAGGCCCGTAGAGGCAGGCGTCCTCTATCTGCTCGTGGGCCTTCAGCTCGGGTGACAGCTCCTCCCAAAGATCGCCTCGCTTCTCTGGGCGGGCCTTCAAGACCTTCTCGAACGCAGCCTTCGCCTTCTTGTGCTCCTGCTTGAGAAACTTGATCGCATCCATGGTCGCGCCCTCCTGATGAGCCAGTCGGTATGGGTTGGGTTGAACGGGCACCAGCTGCTAGTCGCTCCCGAAGCAAGTCGAGTGCCCGCTTCGAGATCTCATGTTTCCCGTCGCCAGAGGCGGGAAGCGCCCGGCTCGAACGGCGATAGTGAGAACGCTTGTCGCTGACCGGTGCTGCTTACCGAGTCGAACCCGGAGGCAGCGAGGGGTTTTTACACACTATGTTCGAGAGGTAGCCGAGCCGGCTGCCGCACGCCCTTTCCTCACGTCGAGCAGCACGTCGTGCCACTCATGTCGCTCTGCTCCGTTGACGAGGGCGTCCAGCTGACGGCGTGTCTCTGCGAAGAGCGGGTCCTGGTGCCACTCCTCCCAGTCGGCGCGGGTCCTCCAGGTCCCCACAATCTCTCGCTTCCTGGGTTCGCCCTCTGAAGAGAGGAGTTGTCCTCCCACCCAGCCGGGCCGCTTCTTGGCTTCGGTCATGCGCGCAGCCATGATAGCGTCCCACTCTCGATCCGCGCCTTCCCTCAACTCAACCGCTGTGACGATGGTCACCATTCTTGTCGCTCCTCGCAGCTAGAGGACTGGTTTTGGATCGGCGTTGAGGAACTTCAATCGCATCATCCGTGCCAGTGCGAGGCCGCTCTCGAGTCAGTCGGAACGACAGGGTAGCCCTTACATATCTACGAGCAGGCTGGGGCTCGTAGCGGTTGTCTGATTCACTTCTGCATGGAGCTTCCGGGCCGGCCTGGTTGCATCGATCCAGACGGCGACGGGCTGGTTTTTCCGGGCACGCATGGCTGTGACACGGTGCCCGGCGGGCAAGGTTGGAGCGTGCCAGGTCCACCGGGCAACGGGAGAGGTCCCGGAATGGTGTTTTGCGGCGCTTGGGGAGGGCTTCCCGGTAATCCCGGCTGATTGAGACTTGGCGTGCCTGGCAATATTCCCGGCTGATTGAGACTTGGCGTGCCTGGCAATGTTCCCGGCTGGGTCGTTCCAGGAAGGGGCGGCGTACCTGGCGGAGTGCCCGTTCCAGGACTGCTCGTCTGCGCAGAGGCAGGCCCCGCGACAAGCGCTCCGACGAGAGCAACGACAGCCATCTTCGAAGTCATAGCTCTTTCTCCTTCGGGAAAGTGAACTCTAGTAAGAGATCGTTGCATCGGCTGTGCCACGGTTGAGGAGGAGCCTCCTCAGTGTGGAATTTCTTACTCGGCCGTAGAATGCCGGAAGTGGAGAGGGGCTCCCGTCGAGACGGCGAGTAGATTCGAAGGACTAGGGAAAGGAGTCGGCATGGAGCGGCGGCGGCTCGGCAGTACCGACATGCGGGTGAGCGTGCTCGGCTTCGGGGGTTCCGAGATCGGCTATCAACGCGTGAGCGCGCGCACGGTGGCGCGACTCCTCGGCGGCGCGCTGGATGCCGGCCTCAACGTGGTGGACACCGCCGAGTGCTACGAGAACAGCGAAGAACTGATCGGCAAGGCGGTGGGCGACCGGCGCCATGAGTTCTATCTCTTCACGAAATGCGGCCACGGGCGCGGCTACGGGCATGCCGACTGGCGGCCCGCGTCCCTGCTCGCGAGCATCGAGCGGAGCCTTCGCCGGCTCAGGACGGATACGCTCGACCTCGTCCAGCTGCATAGCTGCTCGCTCGAGCACCTGAAGAAGGGCGACGTCATGGCGGCCCTCGAACGCGCGCGTGAGCGCGGCTGGACGCGGTACATGGGCTATAGCGGCGACGGAGAGGCCGCGCGCTACGCCATCGAGTGCGGGCGCTTCGACACGCTGCAGACCTCGGTGAGCATCGCCGATCAGGAGGCGCTGGAGCTCACGCTGCCCTTGGCCATGGAGAAGAAGATGGGCGTCATCGCGAAGCGGCCGATCGCCAATGTCGCGTGGCGCTACCCGCGCAAGCCCGCCGAGCCCTACTACCAGACCTACTGGACGCGGCTCAAGGCGCTCGACTATCCGTTCCTGCGCGGGCCGGCCGCCGCCGCCGTGGCGACGGCGCTGCGCTTCACCCTGGGCGGGCCGGGCGTGCATACGGCGATAGTGGGGACGACCAAGCCGGATCGGTGGAAGGAGAATGCCGCGCTGCTCACGGCCGGCCCGCTCTCACGAGCGGAGACCAAGGGGATCCGTGACCGCTGGCGCGAGATCGCGGCCGGGTCGTGGGTCGGACAGATTTGAACCTGCGATAGCCTACCGCGTCACCTCGGAGAGGAGACGGGCCCACGCGTCGGGGCGGAAGCTCCGGCGAAGATGCCGGGCCCAGCGATCGAGGCGCAGGTCGACGGCATCGGCTACTCGGACCGGTTCGGGCGGACGCCCGCGATCCCTCCGGATCACGTTGAGGAACCCCGCGCGCCACTCGTCGTCGGCCAAGAGGCCGTGGAGATAGCAGCCGACTGCGCGGTCTCGCCGGCAGCCCATCTCGGCGCCCGCATCCAGGAGCAGCGGCTCGCTGCGGTCCGTGCTGCGGCTCTGCCCGTGGTGAATCTCATAGCCTGTCAGCAATCGGCCGGACACCGGCCACGCGCTGATGCAGTGGCTCTGCCGGGTGCGCTTCTCCGACTCGAAGATCGTGTCGATCGGCAAGAGCCCCAGGCCCGGCCAGGTTTTCGGTCCGCCTTCCGTGCCTTCCGAGTCCTCGAGGTGCTCGCCCAGCATCTGGTAGCCTCCGCAGAGGCCGAGGATCCAGCACCCAGCTTGGTAGGCCTCGGAGACGGCGTGCGCCATGCCGGATGCCGTGTGATGCACCAGATCCGCCACCGTAGCCTTCGAGGCTGGGAAGACCAGCAGATCCTGCTCTCTCGCCAGGCGTGGGTCGGTGATCCAGGTCAAGTGCGCGTCGGGCTCGGCGAGGAGAGGCGCCAGATCTTCCGTATTGGAGACGGCCGGGCTCAGGAGGGCGCCCACCCGGAGCATGTCGGCCGGCGCCCGGTGGTTCACGGGAATGCGCAGCGGGCGATCTTCCTCGTCGAGACCGTGATCCAGGTACGGCACGACGGCGAGGACGGGGAGACCGGTCATCGCTTCGAGCATGGAGACGCCCTCCTCGAACAGAGCCGCCTCGCCCCGAAACCTGTTCACGACGATGCCGAGCACCCGGCGTCGATCCTCGTCGGGCAGCAGGTCGAGCGTTCCCTTGACCTGGGCAAAGACTCCGCCGCGATCGATGTCGGCCACGAGGACAATGCGCGCATTCACGAGGCGGGCCGGTCGAAGGTTCACGAAATCCCTCGGCCACAAATTGATCTCCACGGGCGAGCCGGCCCCTTCGAGCACGATCACGTCGTGCCGATCGGCGAGGCGGCGGAGGGCCTCGTCCGCGATTGCGGCGAAAGCGCTGGTGTCGCTCCAGTACTGCGCCGCGTCGACCTGCCCCATGACTTTGCCGAGCACGATCGCCTGCACCCCGGTCTCGGTCACCGGCTTGAGCAGCACGGGGCCCATGTCGACGTGGGGCTCCTGGCGGGCGGCCTGGGCCTGGAGAATCTGGGCCCGCGGCATCTCGAGCCCCTCGCGGGTGACGCCGGCCTGATTGGCCATGTTCTGCGCCTTGAAGGGCGCGACGTCCAGCCCCGCGTCGGCGAGGAGACGACACAATCCTGCCGCCACCACGCTCTTGCCCACGTCGGACGCCGTGCCGAGCACGGCGAGGGCGGCCTTCACTTTGAAGCCAGCTCGATCAGGCCGGCTTCTTGCTCGGGCGCTCCACCACGGGGAAGCCGGCCTTCTTCCACGCGGCGAAGCCGCCGTCCATCTCATAGACGGGCTCGAGGCCCATCTGCTGGGCGACGTCGGTGGCGAGGGCCGACCGCCACGCGCCGTTGCAATAGAAGATGAAGCTCTTGCCGGAGCCGAAGACCTCTTTGCAGTAAGGGCTCTCCGGATCGATCCAGAATTCCAGCATGCCGCGCGGACAATGCACGGCGTCGGGGATCATCCCCTCCCGCTCGAGCTCACGCACATCGCGCAGGTCCACGAACACCGCGTCATCCTTGCCGTGCCGGGCGTGCGCCTCCTCGAGGCTGAGCGTCTTGATCCGGGACTTCGCCTCGTCGACGAGCTGCCGAAAGCCCTTCTTGAGCTTCATGGGTTCCTCCTCTCTGGGAGCACGGCGTCGTCCTTGCACTCTACACCTTGGACTGCCGACGGGCTCGCCGGCAAGATCCGCCCTGGATGCTACACTTTCGGGCGTCGCTCGTCTTACCAAAGGAGGGGCGGTGCTCGCTCCCGACGCCGCGGCCGCCGACGACCGGTCGCAGGGGTTCACGCCGATCGAGTGATCGAGTCTGCTCCCTATCTCTACCGAGGAGCGATTCGGGCCCGCCGCGCCAGAGACCAGCAAATGAGGGCGAAGAGCAGGTAGCCCAAGGCCACGTTCGAGGATTCCCCTATGCCGAGCTTGGCGCCGTGGATGAATCCAAAGAAAGCCAGCACGGCGCCCGCGAGGGCATAGACGGCGGCCCGATCGAAGTCGCGGTCGATGATGAACGCGGCCACCGCGCCTAGGATCATGCCGGCGAGGATGGCGCCGCCGCCGAGCAATTCCATGCCGCGATAGACGACACCCGAGCCGGCCAGCGCGCTCATGCCGACCTTTTCCGCGCTGGTGCCCGCCGCATTGAGCGCGCCGTCCACCAGCACCTGTCCCCACGACGCGATGTTGGGGATGAGCGCGAATATCACCGCCGGCGCGTGCTCGCGAGGCGTGGCCTGGAACGCCTGCGCGCCGATGACCACGCCGATGTAGAGGAGGATGGGCAAGATGGCCACGAGGGGAATGACGGCGAGGAGGAGGGCGACGAGACCGAGGAAGCAGACGAGCCCGACGCAGACCCCCGTGACAAGGGAGTAGCCGACGCGCCCGCCCACGGCCTTCCAGCCCGGGTGGCCGATGTAGACGGCGGGGGGAAAGGGGCTGCCGAGCACCGAGCCCACCACCGCACCCACGCCGTCGGCGAGGAGAATCTTCCTCAAGTTGTAGCTATCGCCGGCCGCCTCCGCGCTCTCGACATTGTTCATGCCCTCGGTGAAGTTGTAGATGCCGAGGGGAATGGCCGTCACGAGGAGCGGGCCGATGTCGCGCAGGCCCACGAGGACGTCGCCCGAGGGAATAGGCAGTCTCAACCCGAACTGACTCAGGGCCACTCCCACCGCCGTCGGCTGCATCAAGCCCGACCATCCGAGCATCGCGGCGATCCACGCCACGGCGGTGCCGATGACCACCGCGGCCAGACCGCCGGGCACATTGCCGGGCAGGGAGACATTGGCCATCCAGCTGACCATGATGATGGCGAGGGAGATGAAGGCGATCCACGGGACCTCCCAACTCTGGAAGGCCGGCCGCATCGAGATGAACGTGATGGAGATGCCGGCGAGAGTGCCCAGCATGGCCGCGCGCGGCGTGTACTTCCTGATGGCGGGGCCCACGAAGGCGCCGAGCAGGATGATGACGCCGATCACGAAGCACCAGGCGAGACCGGCCTGCCAGGCGGCGACAGGATTGCCGGTTTTGAGCGCGACGGGAAGCATGATGAGGAAGACCACGATGAACATGTGCGGCACACTGGGGCCGTACGGCATGGCGGTGACGGTGTCGCGTCGCTCGGTTTTGGCCAGCCGGTACGCGAGCCACGCATAGTAGATATTGCCGAGGGGAAGGGCCACGGCCAGAGCGGGAAGGATACGGCCGAAGACGATGTCGCCGGGAAGCTTGACGACTCCCAAGCTGAGGCCGGTGAGCACGATGACATTGAGTACCACGTTGGTGAAGAGGCCGAAAAACGCGTTCCAGTCACCTGGCACCCACCACCGGACCGGATACTCGTCGGTCGTCGCGCTCGCCATATGCCCTCCGTGTGCCCGCGTTTACCGCGTGGTGGCCAGAGCCTCGAGGAAGCGCGTGGAGTCCGAGACCCAGCCGAATATCCCGCCCTGCGCCTTGATCATGGCCAGCGCCGCCGTCTGGAACTCGGGGAAGTAGGAGGCGACGCAGTCCTCGAGCACGAGGCAGTCGTAGCCGCGATCATTGGCTTCACGGACCGTGGTGTTGACGCACACCTCCGTGGTCACGCCGCACACGACGAGGTGACGGATGCCGCGATGTTTCAGGATGCCGTCGAGGTCCGTGGCGAAGAAGGCGCCCTTGCCCGGCTTGTCCACTACCGGCTCACCGGGCTCCGGGTAGAGCTCCTTCACGATGTCGTGGCCCTCCTCGCCGCGGACGAGAATGCGCCCCATCGGCCCCGGATCGCCGATGCCCGCGGTGAGACGGCCCCGCGCCTTCTTGGAGGGCGGGCAGTCCGTGAGATCGGTGCGATGACCCTCCCGCGTGTGGATGATCAGGAGCCCGCGCTGGCGGGCGGCCTTGAGGACACGCTCGGCGGGCGGCACGGCGCGGCGCAGAAGCGAGACGTCGTTGCCGAGCGCTTCGCCGAAGCCGCCCGGATCCACGAAGTCGCGCTGGAAGTCGATCATCACGAGGGCGGTGGTCTTCGGATCGAACTCGTACTCGTAGGGCTCCGCGTTGACCTGGGCCATGGCACTATCCTCCTGGAAGCTCGAACATCACCTCGGTGTGTGACGATATGCTCGATGGGCAGCGGCAGGATAGACCAGGACCGGGAGGGCGGCAAGCAGAACGCGGCCTCGGACGTCACGGGGCGGGAGGGATTCGGTGAGACCCCGTCGATCAGCGGGCAGGGCGAGGGCGCCACGCTTGGGCGTCCTTCTGGTTGCCCTCTTAGTGGTCATACTGCCTGGCTGCGGGCGATCCCGGGAGAGCGACGGGCCGGTCGTCCTCGTCCTCAAGCACGCCAAGATCCTCGGGCCCGTGGATCCGATCCCCCGCCTCCTCGCGGAGTTCGAGGCCGAGCATCCCGGAGTCCGCGTCAAAGCGGAAGTGTTGCCGTGGAGCTCGGACGAGCAGCGTCAGTTCCTCGTGATCAATCTCGAAGGGGGCCGGCCCGGCTTCGACGTCATGATGCTCGATTGCATCTGGGTTCCCGAATTCGCGAAGGCGGGCTGGCTCCTCGACCTGACCCCCGGCGTATCGCGCGACGAGCTGTCCGCGCACTTTCCCTCGGCTGTCGAAGCGGGAACCTATCGGGATCGGATATGGGCCCTGCCGTGGTTCATGAACGTGGGGCTTCTCTACTACCGCGCCGATCTTCTCGCCCGTCACGGCTTCTCACCGCCGGCGACCTACGCCGAGATGCTGGAGCAGATCCGGGTGATCCGGGCCGCCGAGGGCAATGCTCGGCTCGCCGGATATCTCTGGCAAGGCAAGCAGTACGAAGGCCTCGTGGTCAATGTTCTCGAGGGACTCTGGGCCGACGGCACGAGTCTGCTCGATGCCGAGGGTCACCTCTTCCCCGACCCCGGACGGGCGGAGCAGGTGTTGAGGTTTCTCCGCATGCTCATCGACACGGGAGTGAGCCCGGCGTGGGTGACGGCGGCGGACGAGGAGAGCACGCGCCGACCTTTCGGCAACGGTGACGCCATCTTCCTCAGAAGCTGGCCGTATGCGGCGGATCTCTTCGAGCGGCGCGAATCGCCGGTGCGAGGCAAGGTCGGCCTCGCCCCGCTCCCCCGTCACGTTGCCGAATGGCCGGCTCCCGGATCCACGGGCGGCGCCCATCTCGCCGTTACGAGGCAGACCCGCCATCCGGTCGAGGCCATGGAGCTCGCGCACTTTCTCACCGGCCCGCGTGCACAGCGAGCCATGACGGCCAGCGGCGCCACCAAGCCCACGCGGATGGCCCTGTATCGCGACCCCGAGCTGGTGCGGAATTCTCCCAGCCTTCCGCGCATTCACGATCTGACGCTCGCCGGACGCTCTCGCCCCGTCACGCCCTACTACGTGATCATCTCGACGACCCTCCAGCCCGAGCTGTCTGCCGCGCTCGTGAAGGTCAAGAGCCCGGCCCGGAGCGTGGCCGACGCGCGTCGCCGGGTCGAGTTCTTCCTCCGGGATCTGCGCGAGTGACGGGCGGTGGCCAGGTTCCGAGCCTCGCGCGCGCGCAGCGGCGGGCGAGGGTCCGTGGCCTGCTCCTCCTCGGCCCCGCCCTCGTGACTCTGGGCGCCCTCACCCTCTATCCGACGATCTGGGTGTGCTGGCTCTCGCTACAGCGGCGCATGCCCATTTTCGGCGTGAACCGATTCGAGGGTCTTGGCAACTACGTGTTTCTGGCCACCGATCCGCGGTTCTGGAAGGCGACCGAAGTCACCCTCCTCTTCACGGTGACGTCGGTGGCGCTCGAGTTGGCAGGCGGAGTGCTGGCGGCCGTCGCGCTGCGCGGGCTGCACGCGGGATCGCGAATCGCCCTGTCGCTGCTCCTGCTCGCGTGGGCGCTCCCCTCGGTGGTGACGGCGAAGCTCTTCGAGTGGCTTTATCACCCGACGGCGGGCCTGATCAACTTCGCCCTCGGCGGGATCGCCCTGAACTGGCTGGGTGACCCCCGGCTCGCCCTCCCCGGGCTGATCCTCGCCGACGTCTGGCGGACGCTGCCCTTCGTGGCCGTGCTCTGCTATGCGCGCCTCCTCGCCATCCCCGCCGACATCTACGAGGCGGCCCAACTGGACGGAGCGGGCGCGGTCGCGACCTTTACCCGGATCACGCTCCCGCTCCTCGGCCGGATCCTCATGATCGCTCTCCTCTTCAGGACTCTCGACGCGCTCCGCTCCTTCGACCTCATGTTCGTTCTCACCGGCGGCGGTCCCGCCGGCACCACGGAGACGCTGACCGTATACGCGTACCGGAGTCTCTTCCAGGCCGTCCAGCTCGGCCTGGGCTCCGCGGTCGGGGTGGTGGTCTTTGCTCTCGTGATGCTGGTGGCCTGGGCGTACTTGCGCGCGCTCCGGCGCCAAGGGCTCGCCGCGTGACGGGCCGGCGGGCCGGGGCCATGCGTGTGCGCGAGGGGGCCGTCCTCGCTCTGTTTCTCGTCTACGCGTGGCCGTTCTTCTGGCAGCTCCTCACTTCGCTCAAGCCCGAGGCGGAGCTCATGGTCCTGCCGCCGCTCCTGCCCAGCCGGCTCACCGGGGAGCACTACCGGGCCGTGCTCGATCAAAGCGTGATGCTCCGCGCTCTCGGCAACAGCTTCGGCGTCGGCGCCATCACCACCGTGCTCGCCTTGGTGTTGGGACTCTTCGGCGCCTACGGGATCGCGCGCTATCCTGTCCCCGGCAAGGGCCTGCTCCTCCTCCTCATCGTAGCGGGCACCGCCTTTCCGCAGATCGCGACCGTGAGCCCCCTCTATCTCCTGATGCGGGCCCTCGATTTGCGCGACACGTGGCTGGCCCTCATCCTGGCCAACACGTCCTTCGCCCTCCCCCTCGTCATCTGGCTCCTCACGGGATTTCTCCAGGAGATCCCCGCGCAGCTAGAGGAAGCGGCCGCGGTGGACGGCGCGGGCCGCCTCCGTGCCTTTCGCTGGATCGTGTTGCCACTTCTCGCGCCCGGGCTCGCCTCCGCCGCGCTCCTCACCTTTCTCTTCTCGTGGAACGAGTTTCTCTTCGCGTACACTTTTACCGCTACCGAAGCGAGCCGCACGGTGCCCGTTGCGCTCGCCCTCTTTCCCGGGGTGTTCGAAGTACCCTGGGGCGACATCGCGGCCGCCTCCATGCTGGCGAGCGTGCCGCCGCTCGTGTTGGTTATCGGGCTGCAGCGCTACCTCGTCCGCGGCCTTCTCTCCGGCGCGCTCCGAGAGTAGAGCGCCGCCTATAATCGGGGCCCCCGGGCCAGACAGGAGGAAGACCTTGGAGCACGTGACCCGACGTCGACTGTTGATCGCAAGCGCCAGCGCCCTTGCCGCGGCGGCGCGTGTGCGGGGAGCACGGGCGCAGGCCGCGCCGGCCACCGCCGGTCCCCCCGACCCGAAGCTGGTCGAGGATCTCGTCGCCGCCAATCGCATCCTCGCCGACCAGGGTGTGGTGGACGGCTATGGCCATGTGAGCGCCAGGCACGACAAGGCGGCCGACCGCTACCTGATGTCGCGCTCCCTCGCCCCCGAGCTGGTCACCCCAGCCGACATCATGGAGTACGACCTCGACAACGTGCCCGTGGACCCGCGCGGCCGGGCCGTCTACCTCGAGCGGTTCATTCACGGGGAGATCTATCGCGTCCGCCCGGACGTGCGCGCCGTGGTCCATAACCATTCGCCCTCCGTTATTCCTTTCGGGGTGACGGGGACGCCGCTCCGACCGCTCTATCACATGAGCGCATTTCTCTGGCCCGGGGTGCCCATTTTCGAGATCCGCAGCGCGGGCGGGCCCGCCACGGACATGCTCATCCGGGACGCGGCGCTCGGCCAGGCCCTTGCGCGATCACTGGGCGCGGGGCCGGTCGCCCTCATGCGGGGCCACGGCGCTGTTGTGGTGGGCGCCAGCGTGCCGGAGGTCGTCTTCCGGAGCGTCTACACGGAGGTGAACGCGCGGCTTCAGGCGCAGGCGATGGCGCTCGGCGGAAACATCACCTACCTCGATCCCGACGAGGCGAAGCGCGCGCAGGCCTCGATCGGCGGGACGATCGGACGCCCCTGGGAGCTGTGGAAGAAGAAGGCCCTGGCGCGGTAGCGGCGAACGCTCGCTTCAGTGGGTGCACACGCCCTTGACCCACTCCCCGTCGGGCCGACGACAATCACAGGGCCGGCCCGGGAAGATGAAGGTGGGCAGGGCGCAAATACCCTGGCTCGTATAGCAGACCCGGGCGAGCGGATACGGGTAGTCGACGGGAAGGAGCTCGTAGAGCACGGGCTCGGGAAATTGCTGCGCGGTCGCGGGAACCGCCAGGGCGAGCCCGAAGAGGGCGGGGAGCAGCAGACGCCGCATGATTGGGCCTCCTTCCACCGACGTTGCCTACACTACCGCAGGTGAGGGAAGACCTGTTCGCCCAGGAGCCGGATGGAGCGCAGGACCTTGGCTTGCTCCATGCCGGGCCACTGGACGCGGAGGACCATGGTGGTTACCCCGAGCCGCTCGCGATAGCGCGCGATTTCCTCTCTGACGCGCGCGGGATCACCCAATAGAAAGCGATCGCGCGCGAGGGCCTCGAAGTCCGACGCGAAGCTCTCGCCGGCGGGAAGCGCCTTGTCCTGCTCCCACTCCCGATACGCCGCATACTTGGCTTCGAGGAAGGGACGCGCTTCGCGTACGGCCCTCGCCCGATCGGGCGCGACGTAGCATTCCTTGATGAGGGGGATCTCCGCCGCCGGCGGCTTCCCGAGCATCTTCCGTGTCCCGCGAAACAAGACGAGCTGCCGCCCCAGGGTCTCGAGCGTGGTGTGCGGGTTCATGAGCCACGCGTCGCCCAGTTGGGCGGCGCGCCGGACCCCGCCGTCGGCATTGGCGGCCAGCCAGATGGGCGGACGCGGCCGCTGCTGCGGCGGCATGGAGATGCGCACGTCTTCGATCGTGAAGTGCCGGCCCGCATAGCTCACCGGCTCGCCCGTCCAGAGCCGTTCGATCACCTCGAGCCCCTCCGTGAGACGGCCCACACGGTTGCGCGGATCCAGCCCCATGGCGCGATTCTCGGCGTCGCGGTAGCCGAGCCCGACGCCGAAGATGAAGCGGCCGCCCGAGATCACGTCGAGGGTCGCGAGCTGCTCCGCGACGTCAACCGGATGGTGCAGGGGCAGGAGGAGGACGCCGGTGCCCAGTGACATCGTGCCGGCTTCGGCGGCCACTCGGGAGAGGACCGGGATGGGCTGGAAATAGCTGAACGGCGCGGAGAGATAGTGCTGGCTCGCCCAGACAGAATCGAAGCCGACGGCCGAGGCCAGCCGGACCTGCTCGAGGTGCTCCTGGAAGCGACCGGCCTGCGAGTCGTCCAGAGCGTGCTGTACAGATAGTCCGAGGCCGAACTTCATGGGAGAAACGCCCCCGCCGGGGGACGTGGCCCCCCGGCGGGATGGCGATCGATGGATCAGGAGTGGCTACTTGTCGCCGGGCATCTCGCACATGTCGAGCACGCTGTCGTACACGCCGCCGTGAGCCTGGCACATCTGCATCGCGGTCTTCTGGTTCGGCGTGCCGGGGTTACACGTGTTGCCCGAGTACGTGCCGCCGGCGGCGGTGCACAGCCTGGAAGACTTGATCTTGGCGGTGCTGGAGCACGCGGCGAGGGGGAGCGCCAGCAGGGCCACCATGGCTGTGGTTATCAGCATTTTCCTGGAACCCATCGTTGCCTCCTGTTGGTTGATGGACGTCTCGTTCTTGTGGTCCGAGACCCCACGGCCCCGACCCATCCGGCGGCCCAGTGAGCTACTAGCGGCGTATCTTAGCTCAATTGGGTGAATTCCGGCAGATGTTTACAAGCGCCTCGAGGTACAGGTCCCGCGGAGCCGGAAGGACGGACAGGTGGGCGCCTGATCTACAGAAGCCCGCCGGGGCCGTAGCCCCGGCGGGTCGGTCCAGGAGTCGAGAGAGTCTACTTGTCCCCGGGCATCTCGCAGAAGTCGAGAACGCTGTCGTACACGCCGCCATGCGCGTCGCACATCTGCTTGGCGGTCTTCTGGTTCGGCGTCCCCGGGTTGCAGGTATTGCCCGAGTACGTCCCCCCGGCCGCCGTGCACAGCGAGCTCGAGCTCTTCTTGATGGTGCCGGAGCACGCGGCGAGCGGGAGCGCCAATAGGGCCACCATAGCCGTGGTCATCAACATCTTCCTCGGACCCATCGTTGTTGCCTCCTGTTGCAAGAGGACCATCGTAGCCGTGGTCATGAACGCCTTCCTCGAAGTGTGGCAGGGTCGTTTCAGCACGCCCGAGCGGCACGAGCGCATGAACCCTCCGCCATTCGTGGTGCTTGCCTGTTCTTAGTCGTTGCCCCGCTCGCAGATGTCGGCAACGGGCTCGTAGTACCCGCCCTGCGCCTCGCAGATCGACTGGGAGCTCCTCGCCGTCCCTGCGATCGTGCACGACTTTGCTGCCGCGTCGTACGTGCCACCATGAGCCGTGCAAGACTTGTTCGAAGCCAACCGCACTTTGCCGGCGCAGCCCGTCGCGACGAGCGAGGTCGCGAGCATGATTCCAAGAACCAGATGACTACGCTGCATCATATTCTCCTTGTCTAAGTCGAATTCGGTTGGGGAATGGGCGGCCCTTCGCTGCCACGCCGGCACGGATGGAGTCCGCCAGTAACGCCACAGCAGCTCGAGTTCTCATGCATACGTCCTGTCCCTTTCGACGTTCCAGCCTGTCCGCATTCACCGATTCGCCCGGAGGGTCATCAGATCCGCGCCCCTGAATGCTTTCATGGTTGGTCGCACCCTTCCCTCTCCCCCGTTAGGCTACCTCATCCGAGGTTGGTTGTCCCAGCCGCGTATCTTAGCTCAAGTGCTCCCAATAGGGTAGTTGTCTCGAGGAGTACTCGTACTCGGGATCCCTGCCCCTCGGGACACTGTGCCGTCGTCGGTCCGTCTGCGCCCCAGCCTGACATCAGCCGGCAAGCCGGTTCATTTGAGCTCACGGCATCCCGCATACGGACTTGATCTCGGCGATCCTCGCGTCGATCATCCGGTTGTATTCGCCGCTCTCCACTTGGGCACTCGTTTTCGACGTTCCCGTGATGAGACCGACCACGATGCTGGTGGGGACGATGGTCTGCAGCCCCGCCGCCATCTGCTGGGCCACGTTCGCTTTCTCGCTCTGGAGCACCCGGATGTCGCCTTCGGCCGTGAAGCAGTTGATGGGTGGCTTGTTCAGATTTTCCTCGGTCTTCTTGTATTCCGTCGCGCAGCCTGCCGCGAGGGCGGCCATCGCCACCCCGCAGGCCAGCACCGCCAAATCAGCTCTGGGCTTCAAGATCGCTCCTCTCGGATTGGCGCATATGCGGGCCTACCGTCGCCCGCCGCCACCCCAGGACCTGCCGCCCCAACTAAAGCTGCCCCCTCCCCAGGACCTTGCCGCTCCGCCGCCGCTCCAACCAGACCCGCCCCGATCCCATCCGCTACTGCCGCGATTCCATCCCCCTCCGCCGAAGCCATTATCGCTGTCGCTGCTCCGATTGAATCCGCCGCCCCAGCTGCTCGAGCCCCACGAGGACCCCGCGGAGCGCTGATCTCCCGCCCAGCGACCATTCTGCTCGGCATTGAGCGACTGCGTGCGATCGGCATCGTTCACGGAGTTCCAGGAGCCATTGTCGTAGCTCTGCCAGCCGTTGCCCGTATTCCGGTAGACGTTGCCATCGTGATCCGCGTAGTGATTGCCGTTCACGTTGGCGTAGCCGCCGGTCTGCCCCCCGGGGCCCGACACTTGTCCCCATTTCGCGGTGCTCTGGCTGCCGCTGTACGCATTGCCGTAGGTGGCGGTACCGCCCCGCGCGGTGACGCCCGTGTTCGGGTTATACGTCGCGCCGCGGCCGCCATAGGCATAGTTGCCCGTGTACACGTTCTGGACCGCGCCCCGCTCACCGGCGGACGCGCGACCGGTCATGGAATTGTAGGAATGGCCGACCTGGGTGCTCCATGCGTTGCCGGTCCAGGCATTGTACCCGCCCGAGGTGCGCGTGACGGCGCCCGTCGCTCCCCACTGGTGGTAGACATTGCCGGACGTCGCCGCCCATCCCCCCGGCCCCCACACCGCGGCGGAGCCGTGCGGGCCCCAGTACGCACCGCCGTAGGCGCCGTAGTGCGCGTACGAGGGATAGTAGGGCATGGCGCCCCAGTAGGGCGCGGGACAGTAGCCCCAGCAGCAGCTCGACCCGCCGGCGATGGCGGCCCCGAAGGCCATACCCATGCCGAAGCCCATGGCCCAGCCCGTCCACGGCGTCCAGTACGGATTCGCTGCGTAGCCATACGTGACGGGCGGGGGATACCAGATGGTCGTGCCGACATAGGACACGTACGTGTAGCCCGTCCCGTACACGATCACGCCGCCGGGAGCGACGACGGTGCCGAGTTAGCCAGGCGTATACCCCACGACCACGTACTGAGGCGTGGCGCTATACACCTGCACGTAGGTGACGTAGTGCAGGGGCGAGCTGACCGGAATCGAGTAGATGACGGGCGGCACGGAGGCCGCGACCAGCCACGGGCCCGTGGCCGAGATCGAGGTGAACCACACGCCGCTCTGCACGGCATACCACTCCGTGGGCGACACCATGATGATGGGCGACGGCGAGTTGAACACGTAGTTGAGCGGCGTGTCCGGGATGGGCCGCATATCGGGCGAGCCGCCGTTGATCTCCGGCGTGAAGCTGGCCTTGGCGCGACTGATCGTCGCCGTCTGGGGAATCTCGTTGGCGATGAGCGCTTCGTCCGCCTGCGTCGTATAGGGCACCGCCGCCTTCACGTTCTCCTTCGGGCTGTCATCGGGGATTCTCGTGAAGTCGGGCGGCAGCTCCGTCCCCGCGATGTACTGCCACGGCCCCGCGAGGTCGGGCGCGTGAAACCAGCGGCCCGTCACGAGGACGTAGTTCAGCTGATCGTTCAGATTCTTGAAGATGTTCCCAGTGGTGTTCTTCACGTAGAGGAGCATGGTGCCCTCGATGGGCACCCAGTCCGGCGGCCCCTCCGTCACGATGAGCTCGGTGGGAGTGGTCGTCACCACCACGTCCGGCACGCTGTTCTTGAGAGAAGCCTTCTGCTTCGTCTTGGGATCGGTCGGCCCCGTCATCGGGTCGATGACGTTCTGCGTGGCGAGCGAGGCCTCGAGGGCGACGATACCTGGAGGAACCTTCGTGGCCAGCGTCCACGGCCCCGCGATGGACGGCGCCTCCACGAAACCATCGAAGAGGTGGATGTAGAACCGTCCCGTCGAGTCGTCCAGCACCACGAGCGCGCGCGTGTTGAGGACGCGCTCGAGCCTGGTGCCCTGGACGGTTCGCCATACCGGCGTGCCGTCGATCGGAACCAGGACGGCGGCCGACTGGGAGAAGACGAAGCGTGGCGGCTCGTTCTTGACGGGCACGGCCTGCGCCTTCCTCTCCTGTCCCTTGATGGCCAGGGCTATCTCCAGCCGGTCGAGCGACATGGTGGACGGCCCGTTCGAGGCCATGGTCTGAAAGGCCTGCTGGTAAGCTGCGGCCTTGTCGGGAGTGGAGGGGAATATGGCTTTGGCGATCTTGATATCGCTCAAGTGCACCGTGCGCGAGACCTTGGCCACCTCGGTATTGGCCGTGATCTCGATGGCGCCGAAGACGGGATCCTTGGCGCCGGCGGAGAGCACGGCCACCGCTGCATGCGCCTCGAACGTGTAGCCGTTCCACTTGTCGAGCTGGGGCTGGTAGAGCGTGTACTTCACCCCGCCGATCTCGCGCAGCTTAGGCCACGGATCCGGCGTGACCTGCGCGGCCGGGGGCGGCGCCGGCTGAGACTGGGCTCTCGCGGCCGGAAGCAATCCGATAGGGGCGAAGAGACAAGCCAGCCCGAGCGACAGGCTACGACGGAAGAAGGAATGCGTCACGGGCGGAATCTACTCGCGGATGAAGCGGCCGGGGCCTGCCGCGAAGCAGCCGTCGCCTTCTTCCGGACCGAGGATGAGTGGCCTCCGTTTGATCCAGGTTTCTTGCCCGCAGCGCCGCCAGTCTATCAGAGGACGGAAGGGTGTGGCGGGGCGGAGCCGCCGGGTGCGTATCTTGTCCGGGACATTGACAGACCGTCGCCCGGGCCGCTAGGCTCACGGCATGGCGAAGGGCGAGGTCAAGACTCATCACTGGAGCCGGGCCCAGTACGATCGACTGATCGAGATCGGTTTCTTTCAACCCCGCGATCCGATCGAGCTGATTGGCGGCCAGCTCGTCGTCGCGGAGCCGCAGGGCAGCTACCACTTCACTTCCGTGCGGGCAGTCGAAGAGGCATTGCGGGTGACGTTTGGCGCAGGCTGGGACGTGCGCGGGCAAGGTCCGGTGGCTCTCGACGATGAGTCGGAGCCCGAGCCGGACGCGGCCGTCGTGCCGGGCAGCTTCCGCGACTACGTGGCCGGTCACCCATCACGCCCGGTCCTCGTGGTCGAGGTCAGCGAGTCGAGCCTCTCTTTCGACCGACATCACAAAGGTAGCGTCTACGCCCGTGCCGGGCTCACCGACTACTGGATCGTGAACCTCGTTGATCGCGTCCTCGAGGTGTATCGCGATCCGGTGCAAGATCCCGCTGCGGCATTCGGCTGGCGCTATCGCTCCGTCGAGACCTTCGGGCCCGAGGCCTTCATCTCGCCGCTTGCCCTGAGCGGCGCGCGCATCCGCATCGTCGATCTCCTCCCCTGAACGCCTGGGCGCTCGCCCGGCGCTGGCTTACGGCACCAGCTGGATCTCGCTCGAGCGGTCCCAGCCGCGGCTCGACCCTGGGGGGGGATGCCGATCGACCGAATAGGTCAGTCGGCCAACGCCTTCTTCATGACGGCCAACTTGCGGGCGCTGTCCGCCTCGTCGCGGTCGGCGGTCTTCACGTCCTTCAGTTCGATGGTCACCTTGCCGATCTTGCCGGTGAACTTGAACGGGACCTTGTAGGCTTCGGTGACGGGGGTGCCTTCATCCGCGCCCACGTCGGCGCCTTCGTCCGCGGAGAACGAGCAGCACTGGGTGCGGTCGATCCGACCCGTGGCGACTTTCTTCCCGTTGACGAAGAGCGTGCCCGTGCCGCCTTTGCCGACGCCCCCGCCGTCATAGGCGAACTCGAAGCGGATGGTCGCCTTCCCGGCCGGCAACGCTTCCTTGGCGGCGACGGTGTACCGCTGCAGACCCAGCCAGTTGTAGGTGTAGGTCGGCTTGCCGTCCTTCAGGTATAAGCTCCAGCCGCCGAAGCGCCCGGCCTGGGCCAGCAGGACGCCCTTGGCCCCGGTCTTCGGGATGTCGACCTCTGCGGTGATCGTGTGCGAGCGGTTCTTGACGTTGATGAAGACGTTCTCGGACATCCCGAGCATCCCCTGGTAGACCGTCAGGGACGTGCGACCGGCCATGAGGTCGGGCCGCCCGACCAGGGCGGCATTGAGGCGCTCCAGTGTCCGGTCGTCGATGGGCAGCACGGAATACTTGACCGCTTCCTTCAGGAAGAGGGCCTGCAGCTCCTTGAGCTTCTCGGGGTTCTTGGCGGCCAGGTCGTTTGCCAAGCTGAAGTCCGTCCGTGTGTCGTACAGCTCCCAGGTGTCGTTTTCGAGCGTCGTCCGCGGCTTGAACTCCCAGGCCGCCCGGTGGACGGTGCCCGCCAGCCAGCCGTTGTCGTAGATGGCGCGGTTGCCAAAGATCTCGAAGTACTGGGTCGTATGCCGGCTCGGCGCCTTGGGGTCGGCGAACGTGTAGGCGAGGCTCACGCCTTCGATCGGCGTCTGGGGCGTTCCGTTCACGCTCTTCGGCTCGGGCAGGCCGGCCGCCTCCAGAATGGTCGGCGCGATGTCGATGACGTGATGCCACTGCGACCGCAGCTCGCCCTTCGCCGTGATGCCCTTGGGCCAGTGGATCACCATTCCGTTGCGGGTGCCGCCATAGCTCGAGGCAACCTGCTTCGTCCACGTGAACGGCGTGTCCCCCGCCACCGCCCACCCGGCGGCGTAGTGCGGGTATGTCGTCGGCCCGCCGAGCTCGTCGTAGTGCTTCAAGATGTCCTGGACGGTCTCGTTCACGCCGTTGAAGTACGTCATCTCGTTGTAGAGCCCGACCATGCCTCCTTCGGCGCTCGCCCCGTTGTCGCCGACAATGTAAAAGATCAACGTATTGTCGAGCTGCCCGGTTGCCTCGATGGCCTGGATCAGGCGGCCGATCTCCGTGTCGGTGTACTCGCCGAAGCCGGCGAACACTTCCATCTGGCGGGCGAAGAGCTTCTTCTCGTCCGCGCTCAGGGCGGCCCAGTCCTTGATGGCCGCGGGCTTGGGCGCGAGCTTCGTCTCCGCGGGCACCACGCCCAGCCGTTTCTGCCGCGCCAGCGTCTCCTCGCGTAGGCTGTCCCAGCCCTGGTCGAACCTGCCTTTGTACTTGGCGATCCACTCCTTCGGCACGTGATGCGGCGCATGCGTGGCGCCCGGCGCGAAGTAGATGAAGAACGGCTTGTCCGGCGTGAGCGACTTCTGGTAGCCCATCCACTCGATGGCCTGGTTGGTCATGTCGGTCATGAAGTTGTAGTTTGGATCCTTCGACGGCTCGACCTGGGTCATGCCGTCGTAGAGCAATGGCGCCCACTGGTTGGTCTCACCGCCGATGAAGCCGTAGAATTTGTCGAAGCCCGAGCGGGTCGGCCAGCGGTCGGTGGGGCCGGAGGGGCTGACCTCCCAGGCCGCGGTCTCGTGCGAC